>Ga0256408_1000595_pt1 | contig 25145 bp, 20 predicted proteins | sample PhyAR1_FD_185998 | JGI IMG/M metagenome (GOLD analysis project Ga0256408, IMG submission 185998) | Leaf surface microbial communities from alfalfa plants in UC Gill Tract Community Farm, Albany, California, United States - DLSL A.R1 | ecosystem: Host-associated > Plants > Phyllosphere >...
ATCCATCACTCCACCCGGCAATTGCTGCGCCAGCTTCGCCCGCCGGTGCTGGATGAACTCTCCTTAAAGGAGGCGCTGCACCACCTGGTAAATGAGTTCGCCTTTGCCGAGCGCGGGATCCACTGCCGGTTTGATTATCAACTGCCTGGCCCGCCCCAGAGTGAAACCCTGGTCTTTACCCTCTATCGCCTGCTGCAGGAGCTGCTGAATAACGTCAGCAAACACGCCGATGCCAGCGAGGTGAGTGTCCTGCTCTGTCAGCACGACAATCAGCTGCGCCTGGAGGTACGGGATAACGGCAGCGGCATCAGCCCGCAGCAGATGCCCGGTTTTGGTATTCAGGGGATGCGCGAGCGCGTGCATGCTCTCGGCGGGGAAATGACGCTGGAGTCGCAGGGCGGCACCCGTGTAATTGTTAACCTGCCCACAATTTTGCAACAAACACACCGCTAACCAAGAAAAAGTCTTAGTCACGCCAGACTTTCTCTCATCCCTTTTTCGACGCGCTTTCATACAGTCATCTCAAATGGAGAACGCCATGCCCGCACTGTCAGCTGAACAGGTTACTCAACGCTACCGTCGGCTTCGCCCGAAACTGCTGATCTGCATGGTGATAGGTTACGCCGCGTTTTACCTGACGCGTAAAAGCCTCAACTACATCCTGCCTGCTTTGCAGATGGATCTGGGGTTGAGCAAAAGCGACATCGGCCTGATCGGGTCGCTGTTTTATCTGAGCTATGGCCTGTCGAAATTTGCCGCCGGACTGTGGCATGACAGTAAAGGTCAGCGGGCATTTATGGGTATCGGCCTGATGGCAACCGGGGTGCTGAACGTGCTGTTCGCCTTCGGCGACTCGCTGCCGCTACTGCTGTTTATCTGGACGCTGAACGGCTTCTTTCAGGGATGGGGATGGCCGCCCTGCGCAAGATTGCTCACCCACTGGTATTCGCGTAACGAGCGCGGCTTCTGGTGGGGATGCTGGAATACCTCTATCAACATCGGCGGGGCCATTATTCCGCTGATCTGTGCCTTTGCCGCCCATCGCTGGGGCTGGCAGGCAGCGATGCTGACACCGGGGATCATCAGTATCGTGCTCGGCCTGTGGCTGACCACACAACTGCGGGGCACACCGCAGGAAGAGGGTCTGCCAACGGTCGGCGAGTGGCGCAACGATCCGCTGGAGTTACGCCAGCAACAGCACAGCCCGCCGATGGGGCTGTGGCAGATGTTACGCACCACCATGCTGCAAAACCCGATGATCTGGCTGCTCGGGGCGTCGTATGTGCTGGTGTATCTCATCCGCATCGCCCTCAACGACTGGGGCAACATCTGGCTGGCGGAGAGCCACGGCGTCAACCTGTTAAGCGCCAACGCCACGGTGATGCTGTTTGAAGTGGGCGGTTTGCTCGGGGCGCTGTTCGCAGGCTGGGGATCGGATCTGCTGTTCAGCGGCCAGCGGGCGCCGATGATTTTGCTGTTTACGCTGGGGCTGATGGTGTCGGTGGCCGCCCTGTGGCTGGCGCCGGTTCACCACTACGCCCTGCTGGCAATGTGCTTTTTTACGGTGGGATTTTTTGTCTTTGGTCCGCAGATGCTGATCGGCCTTGCCGCCGTGGAGTGCGGACACAAGCAGGCAGCAGGGTCGATTACCGGTTTTCTTGGCGTGTTCGCTTATCTGGGGGCCGCGCTGGCCGGGTGGCCGCTGTCACAGGTTATCGAACGCTACGGCTGGTCGGGGATGTTCAGTTTGCTCTCGATTGCCGCCGTGCTGATGGGTTTACTCCTGATGCCGCTGCTGATGGCGGGCATCACCGCTTCTCGCAGTCACATAACGTCATAACAAGGGCTGAATAATGAAAACAACGCTTCTCTCTACCCTCATTGCTTCCGGGATCGCGCTGGCCACCTTAACCGGTGCCGCACAGGCCAAAGGCCGTCTGGTGGTTTACTGCAGCGCCACCAACGAAATGTGCGAAGCCGAAACCAAAGCGTTTGGCGACAAATACGACGTCAAAACCTCGTTTATCCGCAACGGCTCCGGCAGCACGCTGGCGAAAGTGGATGCCGAGAAGAAAAACCCGCAGGCTGACGTCTGGTACGGCGGTACCCTGGATCCCCAATCCCAGGCCGGTGAAATGGGGCTGCTGCAGCCGTACAAGTCGAAGAATCTGGAGCAGATCATGGAGAAATTCCGCGATCCGGCGAAAGTGAAAGGCAACCTCTCTTCCGCAGTCTACGTGGGTATTCTGGGCTTCGGCGTCAACACTCAGCGCCTGAAAGAGAAGAACCTGCCGGTGCCACAGTGCTGGAAAGATCTGACCAAACCGGAATACAAAGGCGAAATCCAGATTGCCGATCCGCAAAGCTCCGGCACCGCCTACACCGCGCTGGCGACGTTCGTCCAGCTGTGGGGTGAAGATCAGGCCTTCGACTACCTGAAGCAGCTCAACGGCAACGTCTCCCAGTACACCAAATCCGGTATTGCCCCGGCGCGTAACGCCGCCCGCGGTGAAACGGCCATCGGCATTGGCTTCCTGCACGACTACTCGCTGGAAAAAGAGCAAGGCGCGCCGCTGGAGCTGATCTCGCCATGCGAAGGCACCGGGTATGAAATCGGCGGCGTAAGCATTCTGAAAGGCGCACGTAACGAAGAGAACGCGAAGCTGTTCGTGGACTGGGTGCTGTCAAAAGAGGCGCAGGAACTGGCGTGGAAGCAGGGCAAGTCCTATCAGATCCTGACCAATACCACCGCCGAGACCTCGCCGAACTCGCTGAAGCTGGATGACCTGAAACTCATCAGCTACGACATGGATAAGTACGGCTCCACGGACGTGCGTAAGGCGCTGATCAACAAGTGGGTTAGCGACGTGAAGATGGGTAAATAAGCCCACGACGCAGTCAATGCCGGGTGGCGGTTGCGCTCACCCGGCCTGTACATTCCTCAACACCGGAATATTTATGTCACAGACACTCGCTCTTCATCCCGTGAAAAAACGGGATGCGGTCTTCCTTTGGGTTTTCGTTGGCTGGCTGGCCTTTGCCCTGCTGCCGAGCTGGAGCCTGGATTATGGCCTGCTGGAATCCACCAGCGACGAGATCCTCGATGCCTATAGCTGGTCGCACTTTAACGTCAGCTGGCTGTGGTATCTGCTCCCCACTCTGCTGCTGGTACGTCCGTTCAGCGAAGCGAAGCGCGAAAAGCGCAGCCGCCACTACCTCGACGCTGGCTGGGCGCTGCTGTGCATGGCCTTTGTGGTCATCAGCGCCATCCTTGAAGGGCGCGGTTTAGGCTATGCCACCATCGTGCTGTTTGTGGCGCTGGGGGCGATCATGACGCTGGCCCTGACCCGTCTTGAGTGGCTGGGGGGCGACCGCTTTGTGATTGGCTCGCTGATCGCCATCGTCGCGCTGATCGGCATCTTTATCGTCTGGCCGAGCATCGCCATCTTTATCCCGATGTTCACCAACGACGCAGGGGAATTCGCCCCGCTGGCATTCATGAATGTGCTGTCGCAGTCGCACATCATTCAGGTGATCATCAACTCGATCCTGCTCTCCATTGCGGTGGGTATCGGCTGTACCTTCTTTGGCCTCGTGCTGGCGATCTACACCACCCGCATCGCCAGACGTAGCGCCATTATTGGCCGCATCTTCTCGATCCTGCCGATCGTCACCCCGCCGTTCGTGGTGGGCCTGGGCGTGACGCTGATGATGGGGCGCTCCGGCTACGTCACCGAACTGATGGTTGACTGGTTTGGCTTAACCAACACCAACTGGCTGTACGGGTTTACCGGCATCTGGCTGGCGCAGGTGCTGGCCTTCACCCCGATGGCGTTTATGATCCTCGATGGCGCGATCAAGACCATTCACCCGTCGCTGGAGGAGGCTTCGTATACCCTGCGCGCCAGCCGCTGGCAGACCTTTAACGGCGTCTTTGTCCCGCTGCTGAAACCGGCGCTGGCGAACGCCTTTTTGATCGTGATTGTGCAGTCGCTGGCCGACTTCAGTAACCCGCTGGTGCTGGGGGGCAACTTCGATGTGCTGGCCACGCAGATCTACTTCTATATCACTGGTTCCCAGCTGGATTACCAGGCGGCGAGTACCCTGGGCGCCTTCCTGCTGCTGTTCTCGCTGCTGGTGTTCTGCATCCAGTATATGTGGATCGGCAAACGTTCTTACGTAACCGTCTCCGGCAAGTCCTATCGCGGCGACGTACAGCCCCTGCCGGTGACGCTGGTGTGGAGCGTGATCGCCCTGCTGGCGGTGTGGATCGCCTTTAACGCCCTGCTCTACGGCAGCATTTTCTACGGCAGCTTTACCGTCAACTGGGGGGTGGATTACACCCTGACGCTGGATAACTTTATCAAGCTGTTCGGCCAGGGGATGAGCGATGGCGCATGGCCTTCGCTGCTCGATACCCTGCTGTACGCCGGGATCGCCGCACCGATCACAGCCGCCTTCGGTTTACTGATCGCCTGGATCGTGGTGCGCCAGCAGTTCAAAGGCAAAAAGACCATCGAGTTCACCACCATGCTGTGCTTTGCCGTTCCGGGCACCGTGGCGGGCGTGTCGTACATTCTGGCCTTTAACAGCGCGCCGGTGTACCTCACGGGTACCGCCGCCATCGTCATTATCTCGATGGTGATGCGTAACGTGCCGGTGGGTATTCGCGCCGGGATCGCGGGTCTGGGTCAGATCGACAAATCGCTGGATGAAGCCTCACTCAGCCTGCGGGCCGGGTCGCTGCGTACCATTACCCACATCCTGCTGCCGCTGCTGCGTCCGGCCATTTTGTCGGCGCTGATCTACAGCTTTGTGCGTGCCATTACCACCGTCAGCGCCATTGTGTTCCTGGTCACCCCGGATACCCGGGTAGCCACGGCCTACATTCTGAACCGCGTGGAAGATGGCGAATACGGCGTGGCGATTGCCTACGGCTCGATCCTGATTGTGGTCATGCTGGCGATCATTTTCCTCTTTGACTGGCTGATCGGTGAGGCGCGTATCTCCCGTTCTAAAGCCAAAAACCAGGCGTAACACTATGACTCAGAAACATTTTGTTGAACTGCGTAACGTGACCAAGCGCTTTGGCGCGAACACGGTGATTGAAAACATCAACCTGGCGATCCCGCAGGGGGAGATGGTGACGCTGCTCGGCCCCTCCGGCTGCGGTAAAACCACGGTACTGCGTCTGGTCGCCGGGCTGGAAAAGCCCACCAGCGGGCAGATCTTTATCGACGGCGAGGACGTGACTCACAGCTCCATTCAGCAGCGTGATATCTGCATGGTGTTCCAGTCTTACGCCCTGTTCCCGCACATGTCGCTGGGCGAGAACGTCGGCTACGGCCTGAAGATGCTCGGCGTGCCGCGTGGAGAGATCAAAACCCGCGTCAAAGAGGCGCTGGCGATGGTGGACCTGGAGGGCTTTGACGATCGCTATGTGGATCAGATCTCCGGCGGCCAGCAGCAGCGCGTGGCGCTGGCCCGGGCGCTGATCCTCAAACCGAAAGTGCTGCTGTTCGATGAGCCGCTGAGTAATCTTGATGCCAACCTGCGTCGCAGCATGCGCGATAAAATTCGCGAGCTACAGAAACAGTTCAACATTACGTCGCTGTACGTCACCCACGATCAGAGCGAGGCCTTTGCGGTCTCGGACACCGTGCTGGTGATGAACAAGGGCAACATTATGCAGATTGGCTCACCGCAGGATCTCTATCGTCAGCCCGCGTCGCGCTTTATGGCGAGCTTTATGGGCGATGCCAACCTGTTCCCGGCCAGCTTCAGCCACGAGTCTGTGGCGATCCACGGCTACCGCCTGCCGCGTCCGCTGCACTTTGCCGCCCAGGGAACCGGCACCGTGGGCGTGCGCCCGGAGGCAATCACCCTGAGCCAGCACGGCGACGAGAGCCAGCGCTGCGTGATCCGCCACGTCGCCTATATGGGGCCGCAGTATGAGGTGATCGTCGAGTGGCACGGGCAGGAGATTTTGTTGCAGGTGAATGCTACGCGTCTGCAACCGGATGTCGGGGAGACGTATTATCTGGAAATTCATCCGTACGGGATGTTTGTGCTGGCGGATGCAGCCTAGGTTGTACTCCCTTTCCATTCAGGAGGAGATACCGCGTGCCGCTCATGCGGCACGCGGTAGTTCAACATGACTTTTCCGTTCGGATTTCATCACATCATAAGTTAGCTGCGGCGGTTTCTCAGTTCTTCGAGCCGCGCTCTTTTTCTGTTTTCTCGTTGGCTTTGAGCTATTCCAACAGATGCCTTATTCTGCCGTTGCACCTGAACGCCGCCACCGCAGGTGCGGCGGTAGTTACGATGAGCGGGGAGAATTTCGGAATGCACGTGTTGGGTTTAGTGAGATGAGCGTCCGCTATGAGCGAGGAGCGATCAAAACAGAGATGATTATTCGACAACGATTACGTCCAGTTCCGGTTGTTTGTAGTCAAGGGCACAACTCCTTTACCGCTACCCCGTTTGCACGGAGTAGCCAACATCTAAGCAGGCTTGCGAATATTAAGTTCATACACCACACATGGCACATCGTAATGCTGCTCTATGGCTTTGTAAGTCATACCTAACCTCTGCATCACACGCTGCGAGGGGATATTTGCAGGATCGGCAACAGCAACCAGATAAGTTGCTCCTACCTTTTCCGCCGCGTAATCAACGATCGCTTGAGCTGCCTCTGTTGCATAGCCCTTGCCATTGTGTTCCGGCACGAGACGCCAGCCAATCTCTAATGGTGCGCCATCCACGTTTGCCAGATGCTGGAGGCATGCTGCACCAACGATCATCCCAGAGGACTTCTCTTTGATAGCCCACCATGAGAAGTTGTACTTATCCCAACGTGCCTGGACTCTTCTGATACCTTCCCAGGTTTCTTCGGGCGTTTTAACGATACCTCCGGTGATATAACGCATCACACTGGCATCACTATCCATTACCCTCAAGCCTTCGTAATGAGAGTCATCATAGGGTTCAAGCTTTAAACGGGGTGTTTCTAAATCCATCTACTTTGCCTCGCACTTGAAGATATGACTTTCGGTGAACTTATCCCAATAACTCAACATAACACAATGTAAACAACGTCGGCTTCTGGCAGAGAGTGGACAAAATGATTAAGTAGAGGTCCGCTATGAGCGAACAACGGACTTTCAAAGAGGATGACTGTAAAATCATTCAGGAAAAAGCTTAAGCCGAAAGGTTTGTTCATTACACGGAAAACGTTCATGCGCGAAGATTTTAATGACTATCTTGCGTTCCTTGCTGTCGCGCAGGAACGGAGTTTTACCAGAGCTGCTGCACGGCTGAATATTTCTCAATCAACGCTGTCTCACATTATCAGACGTCTTGAGGAAAGGCTCGGTATGCGGCTACTGATGCGTACAACGCGCAAAGTGGCGCCCACCGATATCGGTGAAAAACTTATGGCCGCGCTTGAACCGCGCCTCAACGCCATAGAAACAGATATCTCTGACCTGCTTCGTTTTCGCGACACACCTGCGGGAACGGTAAGGCTCACGGTTTCAGACCACATGCTGCATGAGTACATCTGGCCGGCTCTGGCCCCGGTCCTTAAACATTATCCTGATATTCAGGTCGAACTGTCCCAGCAAAACGGCTTTATCGATATTGTTGAGGGGCGCTTTGATGCTGGAGTCCGGCTAGGGGATGATGTGGTCAAGGATATGATAGCTGTCAGGATTGGGGCTGACTGGCGGCCTGCCGTAATTGGATCTCCGGACTACCTTGCCAGAGCCGGTAAACCTTCACACCCTTCAGAACTGGCTGGTCATAACTGCATCAATATCAGACATTCCGGGGCCGGGCAGCTGTACGCATGGGAGTTTGAGAAAGGGGATGAGAAACTGAACATGAAAGTTCAGGGTCAGCTGATATACAGCAGCGTTTATCCGATGCTCACGTCCGTTGAGGCTGGGTATGGACTGGCATATGTTCCGGATAATCTGGCCGAACCCGGGATAAAGCAGGGGAAGTGGGAGAGAGTGCTTGAGGACTGGAGCCCTGTTTTCAAGGGCTATCATCTTTATTATCCCAGCCGGCGACAGATGTCGCCGGCACTGAAAGTTATTATTGATGCCTTACGCATCCCTTCGGCGGGTTAGGCGGCCTGTCTGGCATTCATTTTCCTGCCAGTGAGCGACGCCCGGGCAGGACGGCAATAATGGCAGAGGCTACCAGCAGGGCGGTGGCGAGCATGAAGGTGCTGACCCAGCCCTGGTGATCAAATAATTCGCCGCCAGTGAATGCGCCCATTGTAATGGCGAACTGAATCAGGGCGACCATCAGGGCACCGCCAGCCTCCAGTTCATTCGGAATAATCCGGGTCATCCAGGTATTCCATACGACAGGAATGGGAGTCACAAGTATGCCCCATACCAGAAGCAATGCTCCTGTGGCGGCGGGTATGTGTCCCAGCCCCGTGAGCAGACCTGCGACGATCGCCAGGCCCGCCGGTAAACCGGTGAGAGCTGGCAGCAGATTATCCCTGACAAAAAAACCTGAGATCAGCGTTCCCGTCAGACCTGCGATGCCTACGCCCAGCAGGAACAGGGAAATCATGTTGATGCCCAGTCCAGTGACGCTTTCGAGGAAAGGACGCAGGTAAGTGGACAGCGAAAACTGTCCCATGAAGGCAAGCGTCACGGCAATCATGCCGAGGGCGAATGTCCGGCTGCGTAACAGGGATGCTATCTGTCTTATGCTGGTATCACGTTGCGGCGGCAGTTTCGGTATGACGACCATCTGCCATATCAGGCAGATCACGCCCGCAGGTACCACGGTAAAGAATGCACCCCGCCAGCCGATGAGGTTGCCCAGAAAGCTTCCCAGCGGTGGCGCCACCACGAACGCCAGTGCGGTCCCGCCCTGCAGAATGGCGATAGCTTTAGGGACACTCACGGGACGCACAATCCGTACCAGAATGGCCGTAGAAAGCGACCAGAATCCCCCAATAGATATACCAATCAACGCACGCCCGAACATAAACATGCCGTAGCCGTGAGCAGATGTGACGATGACCCCGGACATCACCATCACAAGGGTATAGAAAATCACTGCTGTACGCCGGTCGAAGCGGGCAAGCAATGTGTTACCAAACAGGCTCGTAATCACCGCAAACAGCCCGGAAAAGGCAATGGCCTGACCCGCCTGGCCTTCCGTGACCGACAGATCATTTGCAATCGGGGTCAGCAGACTGACCGGCATAAATTCTGATGAAACGAGGACGAAGCACAGCAGAGCCATGCTGATGACTGCACTCCAGGCAGACGTCATTTCGGGCGCACTGAAGCCGCCCGCACTAAGCGGTTTATTCATAGATAATTTCTAAAGATGATGGTGAACAGTTACCACAGGCTCACAGCCTGCAGTCAGATAAAAAAGCAGGATGACGGCGGAGCAGCGATTTCAATCTGCCCCGCCTGAACAAAGGTTAAAAACGTATCTGCGTCGTGATCAGCGTGAAGGTGACTCTACCTGCCCCTGGGCGATCAGTGCCTGAACGGACTCATGGATCGCTTCCAGGCTGCTGTAACGGGGCTGGTAACCCAGCCTGACGCGGGCTTTCTCAATGGAATGTGAAGAACTTCGCACCACATGCCCTCTGGAGTTTTCAGCAAACTCAGGTTCAAGCCCGGCAAGCCACTTGTCAAAAGGCTGGAACTTCAGGGACGGTTCCCTGCCAAACCAGCGGAAAACGGCTTCAGCGTAACCCCTGAGCGTGATGGCCTGGCCGGATACCGCATTGAAAATTTCACCTACTGAAGCAGAACGGTTTTCAATGGCCTTAATGATAAGCTGTGCGACATCAACAGCATGAACATGATGTACCGTTTCACTTCCGAGATTAGGCAGTGCCAGCGTTTCACCACGGGCAATACGCGAATACACTTCAGGATTAGAATTCCCCTGAGGCGTGGTCGGTACCCATCCTTCACCGACAATATGTCCCGGACGGAAACAAGTAGCCGGGAAGCCAGACAGCCGCGCTTCACGCATCAGCCAGGCTTCGCTTTCCGCTTTACCCTGTCCGTAAGCATCAATCGGGCTGACAGGATCTGTTTCCAGAGAGGGGACTGACACATAACGACCGTAAACCCAGATTGAACTGCAGAAAAGATAATGCTCAATCCTGCCGCGAAGCGCTTCAACAATTTGCTGCGTACTGCCGAGATCAAATGCAATCATGTCGATGACAATATCGGCCTGAAGCTCAGCAATACGTTGACCAAAGGTTCCTTTCTTTTCTTCTTCCAGCCGGTCAATAACAACGTTTTCGATGAGAGACCATGCGTAATGAGGGCGATAAGGCTTTGCTGCGCCCCGGCTGACGTTTACCACCTGGTGACCCAGTTCAACCAGCATTGGCACGAGATAAGAGCCCACGTGGCCACTGCCACCAATGACAACGATACGAGACATAGCTTTCTCCTTAATGTATTTCCGCAACGGCTTCTGAAGCTATCCCCTGCCGGGAATGGCTCAGTCAGAAAGACATAGCCTGAATGCTTGTATTAACAAGAAAGGTATTGTAGTGCGCACTGCCATGTTTGACTTTAGCCCAATTCAGAATGCTTTTATGTCAAAAAACTAATAATCACGAGAAATTGATTTATAGCAGCATGAATCAGACACCGGAATACGGGAGGCATTTGAGAACGAACGACACGACCTGCAGTAACTGAGTAAGAGCAAGCCTGCAGTAAGCCAGTGGCGGACTTTCCCTTCGCCGGAGTCAGACGTGGCCGGAAAGATGGCCACGTCTGAAACACCCAGAATGTATCGACGGGAACAGTCGCGATTTTATGTTTAATCACGATCCACTGCAGTCAGCTCACTCAGAACCAGATTTCAGCCTGAACACCGAAATTCCAGGTACCACCTGCAGTAAAGCCTTCACTGCCAAAATCATCATTTAGGGCATAGCGATCAAGCTCTTTATCCCAGTCCATGTAAGTGGCAAAGAAGCGAATTTCAGGGCGGGCCTTGATATCGAAAACATTGCCGACCTTAAATGTCGGGGCGAAGGTTAGTTTATAGAATCCACCCTTAACTGGCTGATAGGTCTGCACCCCCTGATCAGAACTGTAAGTGCGTCCGTTAGGATCGAGATCCATATATTGCCAGGACGCTTCATACAGTAGCGCAAAATGCGCTGTCAGTGCCTGCGATGCGCGGAAATTGAAACTTGCCCAGTCATAGCGGTCACCCTCCCGGTAACGGTCTTCACTGTGCTGAGCAATCACCGATGGCGCCAGCTCCCAGTTATTCCAGACGGGGAGTATGCCATAGGATGCGAGACGTACAGATTTGGCATTTTCGGTCAGATCTCCATCGCTGCCGGGTTGTCTCGCTTCAGCACCAAGCCCGCCACCATACTGGAGAGCCGTTTCAGACATGCCTTTAGCCAGCCCGTAAAACTGCTGTTTATCGTGATAGGCCAGCATGGCGTAGTAACCATTTTTAGCTGTGTTATCCGAGCGGTAAGCATAACTGCCGGTTGTCGAGGTATTATCCTTAAGATCATCATTCCCCTGCGCAGTCATACCGGTAAGCATGAGCTGCCAGTTGTTATAGGAATGATTCGCCGTAAACATGACGTTCTGAATGTCGTTTTCTTCATAGCGATCGCTACCCAAATCGCCAAAGTTTCGGCCATAAACGGAATAAGCTCCCTGCAGGGTGTCTCCCCATTTGACGTCATAAACCCCGCCTCCGGTCCCCCCAAGGAACATGATGTCGCTGTCCGTAAAGTGAATGTCAAAATTATCCCTGTCGAAGCGTTTTCCTGCCCAGATATAAGCATCGTTAAACGGTCCGGAGAACTCACTGAAGCCTCCCATTTCCACATAGAGCTGTCGTACATTGATATGGTGACTGTTATTGTCCTGCACCCACGGATCGGGGTTTTTAGCGCCATCCGCAATCATTGTTTTAAAATGTGCCCATGAACCGTCACTGAAGGTCATGCGCTTTCCAAGACTCAGTTCAAGGTAATTATCTTTTTCATTACCCAGTCGTCCAGTATGCGCATCATCATTCAGGGAGCTGGCCGGAGAAACACCCGGCCCGCCTCTGCCGCCTTTTCCATGGCTATTAATCAGAAGACCAGTACGGGCATAAGCACTGAATTCCATACCATCAGTCCCTTTATTAATTTCCTGCTTTTTACTGACGGCCTCAACCTGTTTACTGGTGACTTCATTTTGTTTCGATAAGTCAGCCAGTTTTTTTTCTGCATTTGCTGCACGGCTTTCGGCTTCCGCCGTTTTTTTCTCAGAGATATTAAGTCGTTGCTCAAGTTGCTGCAGTCGCTGCTCTACCGTCAGCTGTACGGCATTAACCATTCGGGGTGAAAAAAGGGCGCAGCAAATCGCTGCGTAAATTACAGAGATACGCATGAAAGTGTCCTTATAATTATTTAAATAACGGCTGCTTTTTTATTTTCGTTATCTGATGGTGAATGCTGAGCAGCATCCAGATCCGCCCGGATATCTGCGTAGGTATCATCGAGCCTGTAAAATCTACCCATCCAGACCATCGATGCGATAATCAATATTGCTGGTATATAGAGATAACAGGCTTTAATCGCAAACAAAGCCTCCGCAGATTGCGTTGCATTGGCAACATACCCGCCGGATGAAAGCAACAGGCCTGTTATTGCGCCAGCAATGGCCATAGCGACTTTTCCCAGGAAACCATTAATGGACGTTAAAATACCTGCCGTGTTAATACCTGTTTTCCATACGCCATAATCCACAGGATCTGCCTGCATGGAGAAATAGATGGCAAGTCGCTGGCCAGCTCCCAGGGACAGAATAACGGCACCGACAATAAGTCCCATATGATTAACGCCTGAGGCAATCATGATTGCCATACCAATAAGGTTTATAAAACTGGCAAAAAGATACACGTGCCGTTTCTTCATTCTGGCTGCCAGCACCGGAACGGTCAGTGTTCCAAGCAGCGGCACAAATGTTGTTATCCCCGCAATAATCGCTGTCAGTTCGGTGCTGCCGACATAGTAATTAAAGAAGTAAACCAGCGCCCCGGTCTGAAAGAAAAATGCCCCCCACATCAGGAAGATATTCATCGCAAATATTTTCCACGGGGTATTTTCCTTCAGGCCCAGCCAGGCACGACTAAGCGTCATACGCTCCTGGGTTATCGTGATTTTTTCTTCAACGTTCTTAAAACTGACCAGCAGGAAAAAGGTGGCGATCACACCAAAAATAATCGCGGTATAGAGGAAGCCCCGCTCCTGATCGCCCCGACCGAGCGAAGCAACCAGTGGTAGCGTGGCCACTGCCACAATGGTCGAACCCAGTGAGCCTAATAAAATGCGCACTGATGACAGCGTCGTTCTTTCCTGCGAATCAGCCGTGATAAATGGCAGCATTGCACAGAACGGGATATTCACCAGGGTATAAAGAAAAGAGAGACAGAGATAAGTGATAAACGCATAAATCAGCTTTCCGGTAGTGCCGAAGTCAGGGACATAGAAGGCCAGAACGCACATGACACCGAACGGAACGGCACCGACCAGTAACCAGGGGCGGCAACGTCCCCAGCGGGTACTGGTATTATCAATAACCAGTCCCATCAGGACATCAGCAACACCATCCACCAGTCTTGTTACAAGGAACATAATGCCAACGTAGTAAGCCGGCAACCCCATGACATCGGTATAGAAAAACATCAAATACAATGAAATTAACTGCCAGACCAGGTTACAGGATAAGTCAGCGATGCCATATCCAACCCGCTGGCGCCATACATTCAGTGAAGTATCAGCCATTTTATTGTCTCTTCAATCACGAGTATTTAAAGTCCGTACTGGCGAATAAACCAGGACGGGGTGCAACTCCAGGCATGGCAGTAACTGTTAATAAGCTTGCTGCCATACGGAGAGAAGTCGGGATGTTCGGGATCGAAGAGTTCCCAGAACGTGTCTACGCCGTATTCGACCATTTTCCCCCAGTATTTTTTAATTTCCTCGATCGCCCGTTCGCGCATACCCGTTTTTAATAACGCGGCGATAAAGTGATGTCTCATGTATGGCGTATTCATACCAATTTCCGGGGATGAATGAAGGAGGTTTTCCATCACTGTCCGCTGGTGAGCACCGTCGCCGATATCGGCCAGTACCATCCAGATCTGCGTTGCGTAGCTGATTTGTCGTTCGGCACCACTGACATACAGCCCTCTGGCTGGGTCCCATAATCGCCGGGCACCTGCCATCAGCCGGCTTAACGTGGCGGATAAACGCTCACATAACTCCGGCTGGCAAATCTGTGCAAGCTGTATTGCTTTATGCAGACAGTAGATCAGCACCCCCTGTGACGGGCCCTGTTTATTCAGTTTTTCGTGCCAGTCAATAAATGACCACCAGTCGCTGCTGTCTGTTACAAGGCCGTCAGTGTCACAGCGATCCAGAGCAAGCTCAATTTGTCGTAACGCGATCGGCCAGAGTTCTTTTGCGGTGGCCACATCTTGAGTTTCAAGCACGTAGTCATTCAGGATATCGACATAGAAGAGTGAATAGTCGAACAGGAAAGTGTCATCAGCGATCACATGAGGTCTGGTAAATATATTGGCGGACACCATGCCATCCTCACGCCGGTGGCCTGAAAAGAGATAAAGACAGCGACGTACGAGATCATGGTTCTTAAAGGTGACGTTGTTAACCAGCGCCTGCAGTCTCAGATCGCCCAGCCACAGCCTGCGATCCCGTTTAGGCCCATCCTCAAAAACTTCCTGCATACAGTTACGCAGTGTCAGGACTGATATCTCATCAATGCGCCTCAACTGCGCATCGCGGGTATCACATGCCGGGTGTGTTTCCGGAGCAGAACTGACGGTTTCAAAAGTCACATCCGTTAAACGAAGCTGATATTTGGGGGATAAAGAGACAACAGTGATTTTCAGATACCGGAAACAGTAACGCCGTGAAAGCTGGATCGTGGAAGGAATAACATCAATGTATTCGTCGTGCTGCTGCAGCCAGCTGCTGCTTAGCCAGCCCTCATATTCGCTGAATGGCTCGGCAATCTCGCACAGTGTTTCACCAAAGGTGAACCGGAGGTGTGCAGGTGCATCAGGCGGGCTGCCTGTGTAATCACAGGCGAACGTCAGCCAGCCCACCCCGTGCGTCCCGAAATCGAGAATAAGGCTGTCTCCGGTGCTGAAGCTCTTTTGCAGATAAGCGTCCGCGGTGTCTATAGGCTCCATACTCCAGCCATGCACTGCCTGCGGATCTTCGCACAGGCGAATGGCATTAAGCGGACAGGTTTTTCTTCTGCGTATGACCGGTGTCAGCTCAGCGGCCTTATTCAGGAAGACGGGTTCCCTCATCATGGTCATATGACTGTTCGACTGTATGGCTTGCGACATATACTTCCCCTCTAGAATTTCCTGAAGGATATTCGTCCCGGGTATGTGGCAACCACCCTGCGGCTGCCAAGTCAGCAGAGAAAGTGGCAGTGGATGTGAGATTACAGGTGGAAGGTTCACATTTTGTAAAACCTCCGTTTCTGTACCGGCACAATTCCTCTATTGTTGCCCTCAGTAACCAGGAGGTATGTATGAACAATCTGACGATCACAATGTATTTCAATGCCGACAGCGATAAGCTTGCGTTGTATAAAAGCGATCCGGAAGATAATGGCTGTGAACATACTCATGAATTTGACGAGTTAGTAATTGTTGAACAGGGGCATGGGCTGCATGTTATTAATGGCAGGCCTCTGTTTGTACAGCAGGGGGATGTTTTTTATGTACGAAGAACAGACCATCATTTTTACGACGAGCTGGGAACGCTGAAACTGATTAACATTCTGGTTAATCCGAATGTTGATTTTAATTACCTGAGCCGGATGGAAGGTCTGCTTGAGCGGATATCGGCAGGTAACCTGAGTTCATATGTCTGGTTACCCCCGGGGATCCGAATGGAATGCAATTCACTGGTCGATCAGATCTTTAATTCGGTACAGCCAGTTGAGCAACGGGAATATCTTTTTTTCAGACTGGTTATGGTCATTACCGAAGCCCAGTACAGGGCGCAGAAAAACAATACACGTTATAAATTACATAAACTTCTCAACCATCTGCAGGAGAATTGTTTTGAACAATATGACTGGGATCTGCTGGCGTTAAATTTCCATTTAACGCCCCGGACCATGTTCAGGCATATTAAAGAAGCCACCGGAATGACACCCGAGAATTACATAAAGAGGCTGAGACTCCTGTCTGCCCGATCAAGGCTGCGTGAAACAGAGATGACCGTGACCGAAATTGCTTTTATGTGTGGTTTTACTAACAGCAATTATTTCACCACTTTATACAAAAAAACATTTGGCGTGACGCCGTCTGATGACCGGCGTAGTCATATCGCCATTTAACATTGTACCGTTTAACCGTGGCACAGATCTGGTGAAAATACAGGATCGGACAGTACGCCAGCCTCTAAGTTTTAAGCCGTAGGCAACCGGAAATTCCGGTGCCTGCCCTACCGCGGTTTAAGGGGCTGTTCGGTTTTTTTGCAAAGTCGGATCTGGACTGATTAGACGTATGGAAGGGTGAGCGAGATACGGCAGAAAGGGGTTCAAAGCAAAAGGCAGGTGAAAATGGAAGGTCCGCTTTGAGCGAGAAGCGGAAGTATGCAACTCCAACAACTAGATGATTAACATTGAGTGTCTTAATCAACGGGAGCAGGTAACAGGTAAACTCATCCAAAGGTAGGATGCCTTACCGAGCACTATTAGCGACGCTTAGAAAGGTGATGGGCTATGCTTCAATTGCAGGTGGGGACTATCTGAGTAAGGGACATTTGACATAACTAATTTTAGATTCCTAGGGGGATCTATGATCTGTTTACTCCGTATTTTTCTACCAATCGTATTCCTCATATACCCTTTGATTACCTTCGCTGTACCGCTACAGATTATCGCTGTCGATCCTGTTTTAGGCCCTATTTGCCAGGGCCCTCTAGGGCCTGGCCAATGTGCCGCTGTTCAGAACTATATTCAGATGCAACAACAACCTGTGCAATTCCAGTTGCAGGTAATAGGGAGCCAACCGGGAATCGGACCTATTTGTGCAGGACCATTGGGTCCGGGCCCATGCGCTGCGATACAGCAATATTTGAAGATGCAACAGTTAAACACGGCTCCTGCCTCGTTACCGCAAACATTTAATGTGATTAATAACGTACCCAATGTTGGCCCAATCTGTAATAGTCTGAATGGGCCTATGCCTTGCAACCTTGTTCAACAACAAGCATTAGATCAATTTCATGGTGTAATTCCGGCACCAATTTCTACTGTTAATAAGTCCCCACAGGATCTAGCGATCGAGTGTGCCCGTAATTACGGGTTAAATACGTCAGCATTCATTGGGTGTGTTGGCCATCAAGTTATTTTGCCTAAGAAGCAACAGCAAGTACTTGATTGTGCAGTTAGTAACAAAACTGCTGAAGAGTTTGCAAATTGTGCAGCACCGGAATTAGGGATTTCACTTTCCCACGATCAGGAAATTGCTGTGAACTGTGCACAGAGGTCAGGGGGCGATACCGTTGATTTTGTAACATGTGCTGGCGATAGCTGGATAGCTAAAAATGTAAAATTACCAGCCAGAGAGCGCAAACTGATGGCCTGTGCCCGTGATAGTGAAGGTTCAGATGATTTTCTCACATGTGCTTCTAATGAGTTAGGTGACGGTCTATCCAGCGAGCAACAGGCCATTATAAAATGTGCTCAAGAGTCTAATGGTTCCAAATCAAACTTCTTAAGCTGTGCTGGTGAAGGTTGGATAGGTAAAAATCTCAGTAATGATCAGAAAGCCGCAATCCGTTGCGCACGAGATAGTTCCGATACGTCAGATTTTGCTACATGTTCTGCGGATTATTTACTCGGAGAGAACGCAAGTAAAGAGCAAAAGGTAGCACTCAGATGCGCTGCGGAATACGGAGGTGATGCAACCCAGATGGCAAGCTGTGCCGGTGCAAATATGTTTAATTTACAACTTAATCCTGAACAGCAAATCGCAGTGCAATGTGTCGTGCAAACCGGCGGGCAACCTTATGCTGCGGCTGGATGCATGGCTACCCGGTTAACGGCACGCGAGCTTGTTAAATGTGCAACAGACGGATTTGGTGGTGACGGTTGCTTCGGAGACAGCAACGACTTAGTTGGTAAAAATGGTTGGGTTGCTAGAAATATGGGGCAGATTGCCGGGGGGCCAAATTCTGTTATCAACAACCCCGATCAGATATGGGGAGGGAGCAACTCTTTCCTCCGTAATCCGAACCAGATTTTTGGCGGGTCAAACTCATTCATTCGTAACCCAGTACAAATTTGGGGAGGAAGCAATTCTGTCTTTAATAATCCGGGTCAACTCGTTCCTAAACCTGTACAGGTAGGAACAGTTGGTGATACCAGAATCTGCATTCCTTGGTGTTAATAGGTGAAACCCAGCCGTATGTAAACGTACGGCACATGTACTTTTTGAGCTCGTTGGGTGAAGAATGAAAACAGGATTTGGACTGACCCCGCTCCATTAGACGATCCAGGACTGACCCCACAACAGTAGACAAATTCTGTCCTCACGGCGGGGTCAGTCCAAGCTGCCCTAACATTCAATCCTGTCTTAATATTTATAATGTCCGCTTCTGGCACAAAGCGGACGAGTTTGCTGGCTGAAGGTCCGCTGTGAGCGAAAAGCGGACATCTAAGAATTGATGAAAAGTACAACATCTTCAGGTAATAAATTTCGCCGAAATAATTTAATTACCGACCCGAAGGCCGGTAATTGTTAACATTGATAACCGTTTACCACGCGTAAGCTTCAGGTGCCTCCCCGCCTGGTCCCGGCCAGATGGTATCCAGCCTTTTGAGCGTATCGTCTGAAAGAGACAACGTCAGGGCATTGAGATTCTGACGGAGCTGTTCAACTGTACGCGGACCACTGAGCACGGCGCTAACCACAGGGTTCTGCAGCAGCCATGCCAGCGCGACGTCTGATGGTGTTTCCCCCAGCTCATCACACAGTGTTTCCCAGGCCTCCAGTTGCGGCCGCAGGCGGTTGATTTGTGCCTGCAACTGCGGTGTTGACCGGCGGCCACCGGCAATTTTTTTCAGCACGCCACCCAGCATCCCCATCCCGACCGGGCTCCACGGGATCATGCCGATGCCGTAATGACGGAGCGCCGGAATGACCTCCAGCTCAACCGTACGCTGGGTCAGGTTGTACAGGCTCTGTTCCGATGCCAGCCCCAGCAGGTTGCGCGCGTCAGCCTTGCACTGTGCAGTGGCAATATCCCAGCCAGCAAAGTTACTGCTGCCCACGTAGCTGATTTTACCCTCACGGATCAGCTGTTCCATGGCCTGCCAGATCTCCTCCCAGGGCGTGTTCCGGTCGATATGGTGCATCTGGTAGAGATCGATATGGTCCGTTTTCAGCCTTTTCAGGCTGGCCTCACAGGCGCGGCGGATATGGTAGGCAGACAGGTATTTGTCGTTCGGGCCCGTGTCCATCGGCTGGTAAACTTTCGTGGCCAGCACTATCCGGTCACGCTGACCACTGCGCGCTAACCAGTTACCGATGATTTCTTCGGATGTTCCGTAACCCTTTGCCATATCCGGTGACTGCGGCCCGCCATAGACGTCAGCGGTATCGAAAAAGTTGATACCTGCATCCACGGCTTCATCCATGATCCTGAAGCTGGCCGACTCATCCGTCAGCTCACCGAAATTCATGGTGCCGAGACCGATGCGGCTCACCCGCAGTCCGGTACGACCAAGATGTTTGTAGTTCATGTCAGATGCTCCTTAACTGAACACGTTATTTCAGATTTTTACGGAAAAAGTCTGTCAGCTTGTCAAAAGGGATTACGTCGGTACGGTCATACAGATCGACATGCCCTGCGCCCGGTACGATGTACAGTTCTTTAGGCTGACCGGCGCGTTTGAAAGCATCCTCGCTGAACTCTTTTGAGTGTGCCTGATCGCCGGTAATAAACAGCATCGGGCGCGGAGAGATAGTTTCAATGTCGTTGAACGGATAGAAGTTCATAAACTTGCCAATACTGCTCAACATCGGTTTCGTCGTCAGTTCTTCTTTCTGACCCTGCGGGGTGTAGCCGCCGCGTTCTGTGCGGTAGAAATCAAAGAACTCACGCTGAATATCCGGTGTGGAGTCATCCAGTTTGTTCACGGTGCCAGGGATATAAGCCGTCTCGCCGCCCTTAAACTCGGCTAACCGTTGCTCAATGGCTGACTGGATAAAGGCCTTACGTTGTTCTCCCGTCTGGGAATGATTAAGGCCATTACGGAACGCGCTCCCCATGTCATACATGCTGACCGTGGCAATGGCTTTCATACGCGGGTCAATCTTGGCGGCACTGATAACAAAACTTCCGCTGCCGCAGATACCCAGCACACCGATGTTATCCGGATCGACAAACGGCTGTGTGCTCAGATAATCAACCGCCGCGCTGAAATCATCTGTGTAGATTTCCGGTGAAATCAGGTGCCCCGGTTTGCCCTCGCTTTCTCCCCAGAAAGAGAGATCGATAGCCAGCGTGACAAAACCCTGCTCCGCCAGCTTCTGCGCATAAAGATTTGAACTCTGTTCCTTAACGGCTCCCATCGGATGACCCACGACGATAGCCGGGTGTCGGGTGTTCTGGCCCATCGTTTTCGGGATAAACAGGTTGCCGACCACGGCCATCTGATACTGGTTTTTAAAGGTGACTTTTTGCTGCGTCACCTTATCGCTTTTATAAAAATTATCGGCTCCACGGGACATATCCGCCGCAGAGGAAGCAAATGCACTGATCAACAGCCCCAGCGCTAACGTAAATTTTTTCATGATGGTCTCCTTATTATTAAGCCAGGGTGGCGTTATCAATGACAAACCGGTAATGCACATCGCCCCTGAGCATGCGCTCATAGGCGTTGTTAATCTGATCGGCTCGAATAAGCTCAATGTCGGCGACAATGCCGTGTTGGGCGCAGAAATCGAGCATCTCCTGCGTTTCAGGAATGCCGCCAATCATCGACCCGGCAATCGACCTGCGCTTCATGATGAGGCTGAACACTTCTGGCGCGTCATGCGGCGTGGCTGGCGCACCCACCAGTGTCATCGTGCCGTCGCGTTTCAGCAGTGCGGTGAACACGTCGAGGTTATGCGGTGCAGCAACGGTGTTGAGGATGAAATCGAAGCTCTTTGCATGGGCTTCCATTTCGCTGGCATGACGGGAGACCACAACTTCATCTGCACCAAGCGCTCTGGCGGCGCCTCTTTTGGACTCAGACGTGGTAAAGGCCACGACATGCGCGCCCATGGCGTGCGCCAGCTTGATCCCCATATGCCCCAGCCCGCCGATACCGACCACCCCGACCTTTTTGCCGGGACCCGCCTGCCAGTGACGCAGCGGGGAGTACGTTGTGATCCCCGCGCACAGCAGCGGTGCCACGGCGGCCAGCTGCACTTCCGGGTGAGTAACGCGCAGGACGTAGCGTTCATGCACCACAATCTGCTGCGAATATCCGCCCAGCGTGTGGCCCGGTGCATCCGGCGTCGGGAAATTGTATGTCCCCGTCATATGGTCGCAGTAGTTCTCCAGCCCGTCGTCACAGTCACCGCAGTGCCTGCAGCTGTCAACAATGCAGCCGACCCCCACCAGGTCCCCTGCACAAAAACCGGAGACGTGATCGCCAACGGTCACTACACGACCGACAATTTCATGTCCCGGTACGCAGGGATAGAGCGTTCCGGCCCATTCAGCGCGTACCTGGTGGATATCCGAATGGCAGACACCGCAGTACGCGATATCAATCTGCACATCATGGGCACCGGGGGCGCGACGGGTGATATCCATCGGCTCCAGCGGCAGTGTGCCCGCATGGGCACCGTAAGCTTTAACTGTCATGGCATTACTCCTGGGTTTATGAATGGTCTGCGGCAGAAGTGTCTGCCCGCGAGGTCAGAAAGATCAGTACGGTTGCGATAATCAGCATCGCGGCGCTGGCCAGGAAGGTGCTCTGGTAGCCGTGATGGTCGAAAAGCAGGCCGCCCACCGTCGAACCGAGGGCAATGGACAGCTGCACCATCGCCACCATCAGTCCGCCGCCCGCTTCGGCATTCTGCGGGAAAGTACGCGGAACCCATGCCCACCATCCCACCGGTGCGGCAGTGGAAATCAGCCCCCACAGCCCGAGCAGCGCCGTCACGATGGCTACATCACTGCCGAAGGCAATCAGTGCCAGCGCAGTGATGGCCATCAGCACCGGGATGGCCATCAGGGTCGGGTAGAACCCGCGTTTCAGCACCCGGCCAATCAGGGTAGTGCCGATGAAACCCGCGACACCAATAACCAGCAGGACCAGGGTCACCGTTGCAGCATCCACCCGCGTCACCGTCTCAAGGAAAGGCCTGATGTAGGTAAAGAGCGTGAATTGCCCCATAAAGAAGATCCCCACACCCAGCATGCCCAGCGTGACCACCCGGCGACGAAACAGCATGAATACGTTGCGGGAAGCCGCGGCCTGACGGGTGACCGGCATGGAAGGCAGACTGAGTAATTGCCAGACAAACGCGATGATGGCGACCGGCACCAGGCAGAAGAAGGCACCCCGCCAGCCAACCACCGATCCGAGCCAGCTGCCCAGAGGGGCAGCCACGACGGTAGCCAGAGCATTGCCGCTGTTGAAAATAGCCAGAGCCAGCGGAACACGGTGCACCGGGACCAGACGCATTGCCGTCGCGGCCGACATCGACCAGAACCCGCCGACCACAATGCCAATCAGTGACCTGCCCGCCATGTAGGTCAGGTAATTGGGTGCCATCGCAATAACAGCACCGGAAATCGCCATAATGCAGGTCAGGCCGAGCAGCAGCGTTTTCCGGTTAAGCGTGCCTGCCAGCACGGAAATAAACAGACTGGTTACCACGGCAAATGCCCCGGAAATGGCGATGCCCTGTCCGGCCATGCCTTCGGTGACATGCATGGTCTGCGCCATCGGTGTCAGGAGGCTGACCGGCATAAATTCGGAGGCGATCAGGGCGAAGACGCACAGCGTCATGGCAAAGACACCACTCCAGTGCGCGGGATGTTTCCCGCTTCCGGTGGTTTTTTTTCTGTTCTCGTCTGTCTTATTACTCATTCAGGGATTTCTTTTCAGTAGATAACATGAAGTCTCCGCCGCGAAGCCTTCAGCACTGCAGGAGGAGCTGAAACGGCATACGGGGGCGGGACGGTGATAAGAGGAATAATCGCGGTGCGGAAGATGCTGTGGGTCAGTTGGCGACCCTGATCTGCACCGCAAGAGGTCCGTGGCGCTGCAGGACCGGCAGTCCGGAATCCACTTTCCCTAACGGGATCAGTGAACGGGCGTAATCCCTGCCCCGGGCAAAAATCGCCAGGTTGCCCCAGGGCGCGTAGTAAGTGATATCTCCGGCTTCCGGCGTCATACCGTCCGGTGCCTGTGCCGTAGAAAGCCTGCGCGGCAAGTTGCTTATGCGCTCGATATCGGCATAGTCTTCCAGCGTCAGGCTGAGGGGAAGCAGAGACGCAAAGTCCCGGCCTGTCGGCGTATCAAAGAGGGTGGCGGTGGCGGTTTCTCCCTCCACAATGATCTCAATTTTCACAAGCGTCTCCTGAACGACTCCCCGGTCGTTGTCACCCGCCATTGCGGACTGCGTGACGAAAAGCAGGCCGGCAAGGAGCAGCAACAGTGACGTTCTGCGGTAAGCGTTTTGCATAAGGGTTAGCGTTGACTTTTTCATCGCATTATTGTTACCAATATGCGGTGGGTTAACTAGCTAATGAATCCTTAATGACCTTATAAGTAAAATTTATAAATAGACCGGAAACAATCATGGCCAGACGCAATCTCAACGACTTACTCTCTTTCGTCACCGTGGCGCGTGAGGGCAGCTTTACGCGCGCAGCCGCGCAGCTTGGGGTGACCCAGCCCGCACTGAGCCAGGCGATTTCCGGGCTGGAAGAACGGATGCAAATCCGCCTACTGACAAGGACCACGCGCAGTGTGTCAGTGACGGCTGCCGGGGAGCGACTGCTGCAGTCTGTGGGCCATCGTATTGATGAGATTGAAGCCGAGCTGGACATGCTGACGGCACTGCGTGATAAACCTGCGGGGACAGTCCGTATTACTTGTGGACCTAATGTTCTGAAGACCACGCTGCTGCCAAAGCTGACACCACTGTTACGCGAATATCCGGATATTCATATTGAGTTTGATGCCAACCACGGGTTCCGGGATATCGTTGCGGATCGTTTCGATGCCGGCGTGCGGCTAGGAGACACTATCGACAAAGATATGATAGCCGTACCCATTGGCCCGAAACTGCGCATGGCGGCTGTAGCTTCCCCTGAGTATTTCGCCCGGTGCGCCGCTCCTCAGACGCCACGCGATCTGATGCAACACTGCTGTATTAATGAGCGCATGGTTCAATCGGGGAAAATCTACGCCTGGGAGTTTGAGCAGGAAAACGGCAAATTTCACGTTCGGGTTGAAGGCCAACTGACGTTTAACACATCGGAACACGTCGTTGATGCCGCTCTTGCCGGACTGGGCATTGCCTTTTTACCTGAAGAGGAGTTCGGCACACATCTACAGGAAGGAAAACTGATCCGCGTACTTGAAGAATGGTGCCGTCCTTTTCCCGGTTACTATCTTTATTATCCCAGCCGTAAACAACCCTCTCCGGCCTTTTCACTCGTTGTGGATGCGTTGCGTATTAACCGGAAAATGTAACGCTGAATTATCGGGCCAATATTTCAGGAACGGACGTGAACGTCCGCTTCTGGCACAAAGCGGACATTCCGGCCTTTTACATTCGTTCTGCCCTTATTCAGCCCATCCTTCAAGGATTAGGCCAGGCACACGCTCACATTTCCGCATATTGTCCTGGCCGCAGTCAGCGCGCCCCTAATCTCCGTGGTTGCGTCTACCGGGGTGCGGTCCTATGAGAGGGAGAAGTCACGACATTTTATTACCGCTGTGCGTTCAGATCCGCAATATCCTTTGGTGTCGTCCGGCAGCACCCGCCGATCAGCTTCGCCCCTGCCCCCAGCCACTGCGGCAGATAGC
>Ga0256408_1000602_pt1 | contig 24895 bp, 23 predicted proteins | sample PhyAR1_FD_185998 | JGI IMG/M metagenome (GOLD analysis project Ga0256408, IMG submission 185998) | Leaf surface microbial communities from alfalfa plants in UC Gill Tract Community Farm, Albany, California, United States - DLSL A.R1 | ecosystem: Host-associated > Plants > Phyllosphere >...
CGTTGTCGTTCCTAATGTCGGATCTGTTGTTGTTGGTTGTTCTACAGTTGCTCCAACAGTCATTCCCGTTTGACTTTCTATTGTTGATTCATTTGTTTGGTTTGATTTAGATTCTGTGGTACCTGCTGTTGTTAACATTTGTTGGTGTACCGATGTTCCTTCATCTTGCACTTGTATTTGAACTAATTCGTTCGGTTTGTCTGAGTCAGGTTCCTTTAGTTCAGGGTAATATGATGAGCCTTGTATTGATTCTAATGAATCGGAGACGATCTTGCCGTATTCTCTTGTTTCATCATTGAACCAGACATTGCCGTCCTTAGACCATCTATCTCCCTTATCATCAACTGCTCGGCTTTCACTTAAACGTGTAACATGATGACCATTGATTGTATCCGCATGAGCTTCCGCTGCAAACACTAGAATAAATCCCGCAGCTAAAGTAGTAGTTATAACTCTCTTTTTCATTATTTACTCTCCTATAAATTTCTAAATAAATGTTTCAGCTGAGCATCATTGTGATAAAAAACACAACCGAAAACATTTTTAAATTCATTCCTAATTTTCTGAAACTAATCTTGCAGTTTTCATTATAGTCTCCTTTAAATAAAATTTGCATTAGGTCTTATATTTGAGACCATCTTATTGGCCATATTTAAAATATCTTAAATATAGATCTTTTATAAATAATTCTGTTTATGAGTTATCCGTAAAAAGGGTCATAAACTATTAAGTTTCTGACCCAATCAAATAATTATTCAATCAACCATAAAATGATTTTTCAATCTAAAAATGAGTGATTTACGATTCTATGGTCACAAAACAAAATGATTGATCTCAATTATTTTATATAAAAAATGAGTTCAGAAATTAAGCATTTTCTGAACTCTCTTTTACACTTACCAATCACCTATATATTATTATCAAGTTATTACTTTTTAACTTATTTTTTACAACTAAATTTTTATTCATCACCAAGACCAGGATTATCCACTTTAAATTCGTCGTCTCTTATTTATCTTTGTAACTTCAATAATTAGTATCTGAATTGATTCAGCAAATCGATAAAATAATATAAACACAGTTACTTTCATACCAACTTTTATACTAAACACTTAATTGAAATCTATTGAAAATTAGATTTATTTAAGTGATATTCTTTTAATTTCCTGTTCCAAAGCTCTTTATCTACTCCATCTATTTCTCTAATTACTCTAGCAGGATTGCCACCAACGATAGTATTTCCAGGGACATCTTTCGTTACTACAGATTTTAAGAATCAGGTTGTGATTAATAAAAATTACACTATCCAATCATTCAACTCTTCAAATTTCCCTAATTTATCAAAGTCTTATCTTAAATATCTTTCGTTCTCAAAAACTGTCAATGTGGAATTCGGTATCACTTTCACTAGATTTAAATTTCCTTGTTCAGTCAAAGCGTTGTATCAGTGTAATTGTTTATCCATAGGTGAACAATAAATTATAGCTTCTCTGTTGCAATATTTTTAGATAAATAGTATTCAAAATTTATATCCATAGATAGTAGCATACCGATAAACTCTTCCTTAGGACAATTAAATTCGGATTCTATCCAAGATTTTATCATAGAAAGAAAGCCACTTATATGATAAACACTATACAGATTCATCTTAAAGCCCACAGCATGGTCTCCATATACTTCTTTCCATTCATCTGAAACAGATTTTTCCAAAAAATTGGTTAAATCTGAGAAGAATTTTGTGTCGTAATCGTTTCTAAATACCATTTTACATACTGATTTATTGTTTATAATGTACTCAACAACATGCCTAAAAAATTCTGTCATTCCATTTTTTTGTTTATCCATTATCTCTTTCAAATCTTTCACAACACTATCTTCAATTTGTTCATATAAGTCATATATATCTTTATAGTGACTGTAAAATGTAGCTCTATGAATATCCGATTTGATACACAATTCTTTAACTGTAATTTTCCTCAACTCTTTGCGTATCATGATTTCTGATAAACCTTCTTGTAAAGCTTTCTTAGTTTTTCTAACACGAGGATCTTCATTAGTGCTTTTCATATATACCTCCATTTGTTTACATATATTCGATGGGAATATTCAGCATAAATATTAACGCTAATATAATTATGTATATAAGAAAATACTTTTCACAAGCTTTTTATTCAGTATTGTACACTACATATAAAGATTGTCTATTAAGCGACACTTGTACTACTTATTGAATATTGTATTGAAAAAATCAGTAGATTAAACTTATGACTATAAACATATTTACTACATAATTATGATTAGGAGTGAAGGGCAAAAATGATAGAATATAAAAAAATGGAGAAATCCTACCTTTATCAAGCAGCTAGAATGAATGCTATTAGTTTTTCTGATTACCCTCTTGTGGGTAAAATTCGCAACGAATTTGAAAGTAACGAAGCTTTTATTGATTTTTTGACTGAAGCTCTTAAAGTTTACATCTATGCTCATAGTAAGAAAAATACAGTCTTTTTAGGTTTTGAAAACAATAAAATTAGATCTTTTGCTATCTTAGTTAGTCCTCGTGATAAAAAAGTAAATTTCTTTGATTATATGACATCTGGTGGAGTAAAACTATTAACAATGGCTCCTATAAGCAAAATTTTCTCACTATTACAACTGTTAAGCACCGGGCATAAAGCTGTAAATAGTTTTGCAGGAAAAACGTGGATGCTAGAATCATTGGCTGTAGACTCTTCCCAACGAGGGAAAAACTATGGAAGTAAAATGATCAATGATTGTCTTTTACCATATATAAAAGAAAATAAGCCCCAAAAAAGAACAGAGTATTTCATCACATTTACTAATACTGAACGAAACAGACGATTCTATTCTAAAAATGGTTTCTTTGAATTCGATTCATCGGTAATTAAAGATGGTAATCAAAATATAGGTAACTGGAGTTTTAAAATGGATATCAACTAATTTATCTAATATAAGTTTCTATCGAAAAGCAATCCGGAGTAAATTTGATTTAAAAAACTATATTCTAAGAATTGAAGCTTGCGGCGAGTTTCATATACTCACAAATTACAACCGAATCTTTAAGTGATCTCTATTCAAGTTCATTTATCAATGATCTCCACATATAAGGCATCAAACATGAGTTAATAGCAAGAGCGTGCAGCGTTTAAAAGTAGTCAAAATTAAACTATAAGTATCACATATTCAAATAATGAAATACAAATTCTTTATAAACTTAAACTTTACCCATTTCATTAATTGTTATTGTCTAAAATTATGTTCGTCAATTAAAATAAATGATATCCAGTTAATCAATTAATCAGATTGGCTGACAAAAATAGTGTTACATTGGAGGTCCTTATGTCAGTTTTAGTTTTAGGCGGTGCGGGTTACATTGGTTCAAATGCAGTGGATATGCTTATCAATCAGGGATATGAGGTCGTAGTCGTTGATAATCTTTGTACTGGATTTAAAGAAGCTGTTCATGACAGAGCAAAGTTTTACGAGATAGATATACGAAACAAAAAGTTACTGCGTTCTGTTTTTGAAACTGAAAATATTGACTCTGTGATGTATTTTGCTGCCTTATCTCTAGGTCGTGAATCTGTCGAACAGCCCTTAAAATATTTCAACAATAATGTTTACGGAACACAGATTGTTCTTGAAGTCATGCAGGAATTTAACATAAAATATATTGTCTTCTCTTCGTCTGCTTCAGTCTATGGCAATACAGAAATGAATCCTGTTCATGAATTAATACCTACTGCACCAATAAATCCCTACGGATGCTCTAAAGTAATTATGGAGACAATGATGGACTGGGTTAGCCGATCATCCAACATGACATTTGTTTCTATGCGCTATTTTAATGTCGCTGGGGCTAAAAAGGATTTTACACTTGGTGAAGTGCGTCCTCGTCTGATTCCTATTATTCTAGAAGTGGCTCAGAGAAGGCAAGAAAAGATAACCATTTTTGGGAACACTTATACTACTCATGACGGTACCTGTGTACGTGACTACATTCATGTCTTAGATTTAGTTGAAGCACACATATTAGCCTTGGAATATTTAAAATGTGGTGGTGCGAGTGAAATTTTTAATCTAGGATCCTCGAAAGGTTACTCTAATTTAGAAGTGATAAATGCAGCTGAAAAAGTTACAGGGAAAAAAATCCCAGTTGAAATCGTTACGAGTGTCGTTGGAGATGCTTCTTCTTTAATAGCTTCAAACAAAAAAATTAAAACTATTCTTGAATGGGAGCCTAAGTATAGTGGAATTGAGGAAATTATTTCTGATTCTTGGGGATGGCAAAAAAAATACCCAGATGGTTACTCGAATTGATTAGTTAAATAACCTGTTCTTTGACATTTAGTGTTGGTAGAACCAGAAAAATGGTCACATTCATCTCAGCGTGAATGTGACCATTTTCTATTTTCAACATGTGTTCTATCTTTAAAATATATTTATTTTATCACTTTTGAAAGTTATAAAAAAAGATAAGGTAATAATATAAACTAAAAATAAAGGGAAATCATTAATCTTAATTTAAACATCTAAGTTGATTATACTCAGAATCAACCAACGAAATTATTGTGAATATTTTAGAATAATAAGATATTATATATACGGTTATTGAAGTCGCTAATACCAGTTGGACTATTATCAATAAAGTATCTGGTTGCAAATTTGATAAAATGAAAAGGATCTTTTTGGGGAAAAATTTTATAACAGTTTTAGAAACAGGCACCATAGTAATGCAATATAACTTAATTTTTAGAAATATGAGAATAAGAATAATTAAAAGCCCGTATCCCCGAAATAAATTATTTTTAAATCGAGTATTTCTAATTTTAAACACTGCAGAGGTTGCTCTTTCTAGATATGATGAGAAGTAAATTATACCCAGATCCTCAACTTTAAATTTTGTGATAAATTTAAAGTAAATATGTTTAGAAATAAACTTAGTAACAGGTTTTAACATCAATATCGTCTCAAAAAAAATATATGTCGTGACTATTGATTTCAGTTTAAACGTTTTATTAATTAGTATATATATGAAGAAAACTACAATAACTAAAAAGAAATAAATGTATTGCTTTGCTATAGTACTCTCTTTAGAAATATAACTTTGTACTTCAGTAACGTAACTGCTTCTTTGCCTAAAAAAAGCTTTGACACTTTATTAGCTATTTTCTCTCACCTCGAATCTTTCTTTTCTATTTTAAATTAACTAATCTTATTACATTCGTATTCTCAATTTCTATATGGTATCGAAAAAAAGATATAAATGTTAAGTTTCTGACCCTCTTTTCTTGTTCTATAAAAAAAACCGAGAGGAAAGATCCTCTTCGGCTTCTGACAATAATTTTAATTTTGGCTAGACGCAAAATTCCCCATTGAAATGGACACTCTATTCCAACTATTAATTTGAGTAATTAATAGTACTAGTTCAACATATTCTTTTTCATCATAGTAATCGCGTACACGAGCATACAAGTCTTCAGGAACTTTTAAATCTGAAATTAATGTTATAGCTTCTGTAAGCTCCAAAGCGACCTTTTCTGCATCCGTATAAAAATTACACTCTCTCCAAGCACTTATACAGTAGATTCTTTGTTCTGTTTCCCCTAATTTTCGAGCATCGCTGCTATGGAGGTTTAGACAAAAAGCACAGCCATTGATTTGAGAAGCACGAATTTTAATAAGCTCTCGTAGATTTTTATCAATCTCTGTTTTACTTAAGTATTTTTCCATTTCCAACAAGTGTTTCATTCCATCAGGTGCTGTTTTATAATAATCAATTCTTTGTTTCATTTCACTTTCTTCCTTCCTATTGACGCAATCAACCAATTAATTTCTATAAAGTAAATATGATAATTTGTCTTACAATGATATTTAAAAAATTACAAACTATTAGAGGGTGATAAATTTTTCGATCGCACGTAATACGCCATCTTCGTCATTTGATTTAGTAATGAAGTCTGCTTGTATTTTGACTTCCTCAAAAGCATTTTTCATTGCAACACTGATACCTGCTTGAGAAAATAGTTCGATATCATTAAACCCATCACCAAATGCAATCGTCTCAGATTTATCGATGTTCAAAATCGATTGAAGTTGGGCAACTGTTGTTCCTTTATGAACATTTAAGTTCGAAATATCGATCCATGCTGCTTCTGAAGCAACAACATAGGCTCTATCCTGAAATATTGCCAATTCCTTCACTGTTTCAAAAGAGCGTAATTGCGGATCGTATACAGTAATTTTAACGAAATTTTCTGTTATATCAGCAAGATTTTCTAAGGTTTCTAAGATCTCGTATGAGCCTCTCGCCTTTTTGATATCTTGGTCTCTTGTCGTATTTTTTACGTATGCGGCGGTCGGTGTGCAAGCTATAATTACATAGTCGTCTGCAATTTCGTTTAACTTAGCGATAATATCTAAACCTATTTTATTAGGAAGCAATGACTGATAGATATAGTTTCCTTTATGTTTTATCCGTGTTGCACTATCACCTAATATCCATATATCACTTGATAATTCTTCACCAAAAATTTTTTCTACTCTTTCACATTGTTTTCCTGTACATGCAGCAAACGTGATGTACATTCTCTTCATATCTTCATGAATCTTTTTAAAATATTCTTGATTGAACTTACTATCACTATTCAAAAAAGTTCCATCCATATCACTAATAATCAATTTTATCATTACTATTCCTCAATCTCAGTAGTAGATTTGTGAACTAGATCAGTTAGGTCTATACAAAAAGATCCCACTCATAATTCAGCATTTGTTTAGCCTCCATCATAATTTCTGACTCAGACAACAATGCTGTTCCTTGTGCTCTAACAATCCCAAGTCTAGAGAACCCCATGATTTCCTCAAACATCTGCTTGAGATAATTGTATGAGAAGTCCATTTTAGAATATCGGTCATCATTTGTGTAAATACTACCGCTTGCTTGCAGGAAAAGTATCTTATAATCATCGACCATTAAACCAACAGATCCTGTTTCGGTATATTTAAATGTCTCACGAGCAATCAAGATATTATCCATATAGTCTTTCAAACGAGACGTCACATTGAAATTATGAAGGGGGGATACAATCACGATTCTATGATGATCTTTAAATTGTTGTAACAGAGTCGTAGAAGTCTCATCAATTTTCATTTCATCTTGCGTTAAGCTCTCTCCAACTCGTTTTTACTCCCAAATTGCTAATAATTGACCTTGCTCAACTCTTGGAATGTCCATATCATAAAGGTTGATAGTAGTGATTTGATTTGGATCAAATTGCTCATGAAACTTACCTAAAAATAAGTCTTGTAGCTTACTTGAATAAGTTGTTTTTTTGTTGAATTCAGGGTGGGAATTAATTAGTAAAGTTTTCATGTAATTACCTCTTTTCTTTTGATATACTTACTATACTACGAAAAGGTGTCAGAACATGATACCGTTTAAGGAGAGACTATGAAAAAGTCAGAGCGACTAAATAAAGAATTGATTTTTTTAAAGAACAAAAATTTTTTCAACTTAAAAGATCTTATGGAAGAATTTAATATTTCTAAAAGTACTGCTTTACGTGACATTGAATCTTTAGAAGAAATGGGGCTTGCTTTGTACTCCGATTATGGGAGAAGCGGCGGATATCAATTAATGGATCAGTCACTATTAACGCCTATTTATTTTGATCAAAATGAAATTTTTGCGATTTTTTTTGCCTTGAAAGCACTAGAACTGCTTTCTAGCACTCCTTTTGATAAATCCTATACACATATCCAATCAAAACTCATGGTTACTTTAACAAGCAAGCAGCAAAAAGAGATAGAAACACTTTTAACTGTTGTAAAGTACTACAATACAGCGCCATTAAAAACACAAACAAATCTAGCCAAAATACTTGATTCTATCCTAAATGAAAAAGCGATAAAAGTGACCTATGCCCAGTTTGAAGAAATTGAAACAATACTGCAAAGTAATGAACTTTTCTATCGAAACGGGATTTGGTTTTTTAGTGCCTACGATTTTACGACCCACCATTGGGGAACTTACCGAAGTGATTGTGTTGTAGCGAGTGAGATCTTAGAAGAATTTGATCAGTCGTTTTCTATTGAAGAACTAAACCAAATTCAAAAAAAATATGAACAAAATTTTCATGATATACCTTTTCGTTGTCGATTAACGGCATTTGGTAAAGAAATCTTTCATAAACACAACTATCCTAACATGTCCTTAGAGATCAAGGATGGCATTTCTTACATCGTTGGTGGATATAATCAAAAAGAACTTCCTTATATGACTCATTATCTATTACGCTTTGGTAATTGTATAACAGTCGAATATCCTGAAGAGTTAAAGGACAGCTATTTGAAAGAGCTTCAATTGATATTGAAAAAATATTTAAAATGAGAATGATTCAAACGCTCTCAAACTTATTTTAAACTAAAAAAGTATCTTGACCGATATGGGTTAAGATACTTTTCCCTATGTAATCACAAGCATTGTAATTTTGATATAAGATTGATAACTAAAAACTCTTAAGTTTCTGACCCCGTTAAGAATTTGTCCAAATACTTATAAAAATGATTTTCAAATGAACAATCATTTAATTTAAAAGTTTAAGGACATAAAAATAAAAATCTTCACTGCAATTATGGTATCTAAAAAGAGTGCTCAAAAAATAGTTATTTTCTGAACACTCTTTTAAATAGATTCCTCAACACCTTGATGATTTAATCATTTGGATATTATTAACAAATAAACCACATAATTTGCTGCACTTTTCAACGCACCCCACCATATTCTTCATATAATTTAGTCATCATCCATTGTATCTAACTCTTGGTCTGACTTTAATCTCTCACATATTAGGCTGCAGTTTCATTGGTAAATTCAATGATTAAAGAATGATGATAACATTTTAGACTATATTATGCTATTTAGCAGTTCACCCATAGTGGCTACAATATACATTTCCTCTGTTTCAAAAATAATATTGTTTTTACTAGAATAAACATTATATATCTCGTGTCCTACTTTTTCACTAATATCTATTTTTTTAATACAGCACATAGTTTTATCAAATAAGTAGATGGAATCTTCTGCAAAAACACAAATATAATCATTAAATTGTCGAAGTTCAAATATAGTAGCGTCACACCCAATTTCTTTTACTTCAGTTAAATGGCTATACAAATTACATTTAATCATTATTTGTGTTTCTACATCAGTATATGCGATTAAAAAGATATCACCATTAGCGGATATTGTAGATATAGCCCCTAGATCAATGAATGTCGAAGTTAAATGATGAGGGAGTACCGCATTAAATCTATTTAAATCTATATTGAATTCTACTAATCCATAGTGAGCCCAATCGTTTTCAGCGGATAGTATTCCTTCTTCATTATACGCAACTAATACTCCGCTTGGAGATGGCACTATATTTAGTATTCCATTTCCTAATACAGTAATAGAATTATTTATAAAGATAGCCTCTTCATCAACCATCGAAAAAAATAGATACCACTCATTTTTATACATCATAATCTCATGAATCTTAATTTCCTTTTGTTCGAACAGTTCATGCTCAAAAGTATGAATTATTTTATCTTCTTCAAAAATTTTAATAGTAGATTTTTCTTTTGAAAATATACATAAATTGTTTTCTGTGGGTGTAGTTAAGATTGTTAGGTTATCTTTTAATGGTAATTCTCTCATCATATGCACCTGCACTTTTTTTCGTCGTTGATGATAGCTCTAAGATCTGTGACCGTCCCGCGTTCTTTTAACTAATCGGAAAACATAAAGAAACTCAACAATCCATATTATAACAATTCGAGTAATTTTTATAGCAACGAAAAATCCTACCCAAGTAGTGATTGTTACCGGAATTTATCCATATGAATTAAATTTATTCAATGGATTACTATCCAAGTGGGCATACACATTATAGATTCTCTTAATCGATATTTAGTTAGATAAAAATTCCGTGAGTTAAGTAGGTCATAAAATAATTTTGTACGCCAAATTTTTTGAAGATACGTTAAATAAATTAGTTTTAAAATGAAATCTGTAACCTTTAAAATCTAAAGTAGGTTCATCTAGCAGATTATCGCTTCTAAATGAAAAATTATAATTAAAATCTATTACTCCTTGAAATTTGAGGACGACCTTTGAAGATGTTTCTAGAGAACTCAATAACAATAATAGACTTGCGTTTTCATACATATCACTTTCCATACCTTCTTCACTGGTTAACATACTAACACTAGCATATGATAGCGATCCATCTAAACTTAGTATCATATCCGAGTAAAACTCCATTTTTTCAACAAATGAATCATGAAAATTTCCATACTTTTCATTCAAATATCCTACTTCATCCGAATTATTTATATAACTCCACAATTCACATTATCTCCTTTTATTAAATTTCTTATTATATCTTGGGTACTTTTGGCCATTTACATTTCTATTGTTCCAGCTGTGCTTGTGTGGAACATGGGGATGACGTTTAGCATTACTGTGATTACTGTAATCGATATCAACACGCGGCTTCTTTTCTTTATCAAAAACATTGTTTTGTGTATTCTATCATTTTTTATAGAGATTTTTTTTTGTTATAGTTATAGTTTTTATTCTACATCCCTTAATGCCTTTATAAGGCCTCACGAGCTATAAGAAAGATTTGGTGTAGATTTTTTAATTTTATTAGAAGCTTAAATAATAACCTATACCTGTTCCGGACAACCTTGTTACATTTATATAAATCCTTATGCCAGCTACTATCGAAAAATGCCCATCAGGATCAAGAAAGTCAAACATTACAAGCTATATAATAAAGTGCCATTAAATACTACTTTTAGATTTCAATAGTATTTAATGGCACGCATATCCGTCATAACCCTAAGAATTGATTTTCGCATAATTAACTCTCTTCAATCTGTTTCATGAAAAAGAATATCATAATTCAAAATCATCATTTTTATGGGGTATATTAAAGTGAGAGGTATGCTTGATTCGATCTCAATCTAAATTTCAAAAAATTAATCAAATAGTGCGGTACGATCAAAAATACACTTAATTCCTAATCTTCATCTTTTCGATTTAAAAATACAATTTGTTCAATTGTAATATCCCCTGCTTTCTGTAGTTTATTGAAATCAGTCAAACTAATTGAAAAGTATTGGTCTGGTATATTTTCATTAAGATTTTCCTGCTCTCCTTTTTTTCTTTTAGCAGATAATAGTTGAAAATAAACATTTTTATCATCGATAAAATGAGCTACTGCTCTGAAAGCTGAAGTCGCGGTACAACTCCTAAAAAATCCAATTTAGCTCTACTATCATTTCTTAAGTATTTGATGTCATCTTCTTGCACAACCGATTTCCATTTAAAAACTGCTTCAGAAATATTCTGAACTTCCGCTGATTTTACAACTTCAGGCTCACTTGACACATTAAATAAGATTCCACCTATCAAAGCAAGTGAGATCATACAAAGAACAGCGAATGTAATGATTTTTTTCAAATCTATAGTCCAAAAGCATTGAAGTGGTTTCCGCTTTATACAAAGAAAGTCGAAGAGAAATTACCCTCTTCGACTTTTCTACTTGGAATGAAATTGAAAGGTCATTCAAAACAGCATAATCCATTGGTTGAAAATTAGGCAAGTCCGTTTATTTTTCAAGCTTTGCAACACAACCTCAAAAACCTTGATCAGAATAGATACTTGTTAATTTTTTTAATTTCTTTTTTGTTATATATAATCCCGAAACAAATCTCTGTTGAAGATCTAGATTATTGATATTTGATACCCAAATAAAATCATAGTTATTCTGAAAATCTTCTATACTATTTTTTAACTTTTCAGACTTTATACTTAAAAGGAATATATCTTCAAAGACTGTGTCCATATATAGGAATCTATCAAAATTTTCAGAGAATATCATAAAAGGATACATTGTATCATTTGTATAATTCCCCAAGAAATTTTTTAACAATTTTTTATCGAAAAAACACTTCTTACTATATTTAAAGAAGTAATCATCATAATAAACATAAATATTTTCTTCAGTTTTAAAAATCAATTTTAATATCTTATTTATATCTGCAATTGAAATATTTGAATCACCAAAAAAATTATAAAATTTTTCTTGTTGGAAAAATTTTGAATACATATCTTTTTTTAGATTAAATAATTTATTAAGGTTTTCTCTTATATACTCATAATCTGTCATATTACCACCTACGGACTCTAATTTTAATAACTTTATTTTTACCCTTGGCATTTTTTATTCCGCTAAAATAGTCATAAGTGTGATCTCCTGACTTTGCCTTCCCTCTATAAACATATCTTTTATTACTTTTTGTATAATGTACTACTCGTTTCCCATTAGAATATGTTTTTGTTTGTTTGTAACCACTTTTCTTAAGTGCTTTACCAAAACTTCTCACAGATTTGTTAACTCTGATATTTTTAACACTAGAACCTCGTTTAGTTACGTTAGACCATCTTAGGTTGGAAGCTGATCGAGCAAACTTTAGACCTCTCCCGAGAACTTTGAAAGCACCACCAAAGGCCGCAGAAGTCGCTGCACTTTTCGCCGCTGCCCAGCCAGCTTTCTTCCATGATTTTGTTTTTTTATAAGTCTTATATGCATCATAAGCCGCAAACCCAGCACCAACCGCAAACCAAACCCAATGCCCATCAGGGTCAACATTCATCACCGGATTATTGTCCGCGTAAGTATATCCATTCATGGTCAATGGATCATCTTCGTCCCCTGGATCAGGATCAAGAGAGGTAAAAACTCCATGAGCCGGATGATAATACCGTGCCATTAAATAATACTGTTGGATTTCAGCATCGTACGTATATCCGGCATAACCATAAGGATTGCTTTTCGCTAGTTCCGTTTTTGCTTCACTGGTTAGAACGTTTCCCCACGCATCGTAAGTGTAACTGGCTACTTGCTGGCCGTTTTCGTCCGTCAATGCAACCACATCACCATGCCCATTGTAATGATAGTATACCGTGTTTTTCCCACTCTTCATAGCTAAGCGAATATTATCATCAGAGTAGATATAATGACGTAAAACTTGCCCATTCGTATCTGTTTCATACAGCACATCAATACTATCACCATCATAATGGTAGTTCGTTATCTTTCCATTAACCTTCTTAGACAATCGTCGGTTGTCCTCGTCGTAAGTGTATGTGACAAATGGTTGGTTTTCTCCATTTTTCGTCACCCCTACCAAGCGATCCGCTTGATCCCAAGCGTAGTTATATTTTTCATCACTTAGACGATTCCCATTTGCATCATAGGTTAGTGCTTGACCATTGAAGCTAATCAACTGGTTTCCGGCATTAAAAGTTGCTTGATGAGTTGCGTTGTTGATAGTTACACTTGTTCGGTTCCCAAATCCATCGTAAGTGTAAGACCGTAATTCTCCGTTAGGTAAGACTTCTTTAGTCAATTGATTAGTGGAATCGTAACTGTATGTTGTCTTTTTCCCGTCTGTATGCACGATACTCGTCCGATTACTTGTCGCATCATATGCGTAACTCTCTTTTAACACTTGAATATGGTTTTTAGTTCCGATTGCTACTTCTGTAAGTTTATTCGTTTGATCATAACTAAAGTTTGACATAGAACCATTTCCTGCGGTGTAGAGCGTTTTATTTCCAAACTCGTCATAATCAAATCTATACTTGTTGTCGCCATCACTAACACTAGTGTTTTGATCCAACGCATTGTACTCATAGCTAACTTTGCTCGAATACGCTCCCTTATTTATGGTGACATCGGCTACTTTATCTGTCTTTCCTTTATTATCTTTTGTTGGCTTGTCTTTGTACTGATAACTGATGGTTCCCCCGCGCTCTTGAACCTTAGTGATTCGATTTGCATCGTCATATATTTTATCAGTTACTACTTGATTGAGATGATCTGTAACCTTAGTTTGATTCCCATTAGGATCATATTGAAAGCTATAAGCAGGAGTAGCCCCCCACAAAACTTTTGTTTGACGGTCTGCCGAATCATATTCATTCTTAATCTGATTACCGTTGGGCATGTTCACACCAATTTCATTCCCGCTGGCATCATATTCATAAGAAATCTTGCGACCTAATGGATCCTGATACAAGGTTGTTTTATCATCAGCATCGTAACTATACCCATGGCTTTGAGCTATGCCATTCGCAACAATCTCTCGTTTCGTTATATTCCCGTTATCATCATACGTATACTTCACTTCTGTCCCGTTCGCCAATCGAGTAACTACCAATTGATTGTCTTTATCGTATTGAAAATTCTTTTGCTGTCCTTTTTCATCTGTTTCACTTAAACGATTTCCAAATGTATCATAGGTAAAACTTGTTTTTCTAAGTTCTTCATCATATTGAGCAACCACATAATTTCCAGCAACATCGTACTCACTTTCAGTTAGCCTGCTCCCTTCCATGATACGAAGATTGTCAAAATACGCAGTACCAGTCATCTGATTTCGGAACATAAACAATAATTTGACTTCTTTGATTGGCTGTTTTGGTTGTACGGCAATAGCCGCACGGTTCCAATCTTGATTACCTGTCGGAAATTTCTCATGTCTTAATTCTTTCGATCCATCTTGATAGATAATATCTGCCCACAGTGAGTAGTCTTGATGGGCAGCACTTTTATCCCCGGCTTGCACATTTTTGGCTTTAGATAAAGCAGAAATAGTGATTGGTTCAGCTTTCTGTTGATTTAATGAGACGTATTGGGCAATATAGCCATTCCCTTCTGTTCCGCTTTTTCTTGTCATTTCAAATCCTTGTTCTCCAGAGAAAGCTTCATCTGATAACTGCAAGTTCGTTTTCGTTCCAGAAAGAGAGAAATGCTGAATTTCTTGTAACCCTGTTGCTTCCTCTAACCCACTATTTAGTACCGGGTTATATCCAGTATGTGTGCTGCCTTTTTCCAGCTGCACATTATCAAACCAGGCATCGCCGCTGCCAGCTTCATTAGCCAATTGCTCATTTTTCAAATAAATGCCGATACGTCGTGTCTCTTTTGTGGTAGTAAAAGTAACTTGTCTTCGAACCCAATCGCTATTGCCTTGGATTGCCGTTTCTCGGTTATTCCGCCACCCATCACCAGTTTGGTTATCTGATTTAATAAACCATACATCTAAAAAGGCTTGAGAAGCTTTCATATTAGCTGTTTTGATGTCTGCACTGAGCGTATACGTGGTATTTGGTTCGACATCAAATCGTTGGGCGATAGACGTACTGCTATGTGTTTTTCGATCATTATTTGCGGGTTCAGAATGGATCTTGATTGCATATTTCCCGCTTAGCGAACCAGGTGCTCGTTCTTTGGTATCAATACTCATCGATCCTTTGGCACGGGTTTTGTCTTGTGAAAGATACCATTCTTCTGTATTGCCGGATTCAAACCCACTATTTTTCACCATGTTTTCACCCGTTCCCAAAGAAGCACTCTCTTTCAAGATGTTCCCATAGCGATCATACATTGTGAACGAGGAAGTATTTGCATCATTTATCGTTTCTGATAATGCATCTGCTCCATCATATGTAGTAGTAGTTTTACGATTTTCTGTATCTGTTTCTGTAACAATATCGTTGTTCTTATTATATGCGTACGTCTCTGTACCATACGCATCTGTGAAGGTAAGAATGTTTCCTTCTCCATCGTAAGTATACGTTTCTGCTTGTCCTTTTGGATTGATTTCTTTCATTAAGTTATTGGACTCGTATTGATAGGAAGTGGTTAATTTTAATCCTTCGATATCTTCTATCGTCTTCTCTGGATTTCCTGCCTTTGAATAATAATAAGCGGTTTTTTTTCCTTTCTCATTAGTGACAGTAGTAACATGTTCAGTTGTATTATAAGCAATCTGCGTTTTCTTTTGTACCGGATCAATTATCTCTTTGATTTTATTGTCTTCATAAACATATTTAGTCTCTTGGGGATGTTCATCTGTATGTTTTGGCTCGTACAATGAAATTAGTTGCTTTTGCTCATTATAACCATAACCATAGGTTTTCCCTCGGGCCGTCTTTGATTCAATTAATTTCCCTTCGCTATCATAACGAAATGAGAGAGTCTTACTTTCTGGTAATTGGATGCTCTCTACCAAAGAGCCATCTTTCGAGTAGTTTAGAATAACCTCACGATTACTTGCATCTTTGATCTTTATCAGACGGTCTGCGGCATCGTAGGTGTAATTCGTGGTATTTTGATTCTTATCAATTTCTTTGACCAATTTTCCAGTTTTAGAGTAAATGGTCTTTGATTTATCTTCTTCTGTTTTCGTATAAGTTCCATCAGCTTCTTTTTTAATTTCAGAAAAAAGTCCAGGTGGTGCTTGATAAGCAGCTTCTTTTTTCTTAAAAACGTGTTGCTTATTATCCGCTTCCATCCAATAAATTTCATTTTTTTGTACATTATCAATCAGTCTTTCTTCAAAAGTTGAAGACCAACCTTTACCAAATATACCCATTTCTTGATTGAAACTATTAAATGTACGAGTTAAGCCAATCGAGATTCCACGACCTTCTAAGTTAAAATCTTCTTCCGTTACAAGCAAATTTCCATTTACTGCATTGATCTGACCACCACGAACTGGAATACTTGTCCAAAAATCAGTCATACCCAGCTTATCCGCCTGACTATCTGGTATGCTTGGCGTTGCTGCTGCAGAGTCATTACTTTTTACATGTTTATTGTCTTTACGATACCCTCTGACTCGAAACCAATAATTTGTCTTCGCCGCATATTGTGTTCCGGCATTCTTATACACTGGTCGTGGATCTTTGGCTAACTCGGAACCTTTACCATCGGTATGAAGTTGGTACTTTCCTACAGCAATTTCTTCGTTGGTTGGCCAAATACCTTTTCCTTGTGTTGTCCAAGTTAATGTATTTCCTACATCGAAAGTTTGATAATCTTTTCCGTTAAAAACTAATACTTCATAACTATCCGCCAAAGGAACCTCTTCCCAACTTAACTGAACATAACCACTATTTTCTTCAGTTAAATTACTATAGGCTTTTGCAATGGGGCCTTTGGGTGCTCCTATTGGAAGATAGGTACGTACATAATCAGATTGAGGACTAATACCTCCAGGGTAGACTGCAGCAATTCTCACATCATATCCTGATATTCCTTTTAGACTATTTGCAGCTCCTTCTGCATCTACGTTTTCATAAAATTCTCTCGGATCAAGAGCTAAATCAGTCCCTTTTCCATCTGTGTGGTAGCGAGAAATCCCTTCCGCAATTTCTTTATCAGTGGGAAAAATTCCTTTCCCTTTAGTTGAAAAAGAAGTGACATTACCAACAGGAAACGCTAAATTTTCTTTTCCACTTGATAAGATAATCTGATAACTTGTTGCACCGTTTATCTTTGGCCAACTTATTTCTAAATGTCCAGTTTTCTGATTATCATGTGCTATACCTTTGACAGTAGGCTTTACTGGTTTATTATATGCATAAGTAATCTCAAAATATGGAATATTCGTACTATTTTCTGCTGCAACTACTTGTTTCCAATGATCATCTTGATTCTTAGTAGTTAAGCTGATCCCATAATTAACTCGCTTTCCAGTTGACCATTCTTGAACAAGTGTTGTGACATCAAAAGTAGCCCACTGAGCTTTTTTTACATTTGTTTTAGTTATATAAGTGTGCGAAGGTTTGTTGTTCCAGGTAATTTTTTTTGGGTCCCAATTTTGATTAACAGCATTTAGAGACAGCTCATTAGATAAGTTATCATATGAATGCCAAACATTATATACTTTAAACTGCGCTTTTTGAATGGTTGCTTGATTAATCTTACTCATATCTGTTTTAAAATAAGCTTGATTCGCTTGTGTATCTTGATATTTTCCTACCCACAAAGTGTGTGCTTTTAGTTGTGGGCGCCATAAACTTGCTCCGCTATAGTTTGTACCTCCATTCGCTTGTCTAGCATTGGCATCTTGCAGCTTGTTATAAGTAATACTTGGATCAACATAAATGGGAAATACTCGTTCCGTGGACTGAATCCAATCACTATCTACTCGAAGTACAAGCTGATACAAGTTTTTTGTTAACGGAATCACTTCAAAATAATTACTTTCATTTGATATGCCTGACCCCAATTGCTCATCAAAATTTGAATCCGTCATTGTCGGCCGAGGAATCTCATAAATAAATTTGTTGTCTTTCGTTCGAAATGTTACTTCTCCAGTATCCTCTACCTTTGGATTTAGTGATGTTTCGATTTCAAAATAATAACTATGGTAATCGTTTACACTATGGATGATTAAATCTTCTTTTACTGACTGATTAAACACCATTTGACGAAAATCAATTTCTGGCAAAACATTTTTGTAAAGAGCTTCGTTTTCAGAAATTTCAACATCCCGATCTTCTGTGACGATTGATACTTCTTCACCATATATTTTTTCTTGTTTTTCTTCCTGATCATTTATTGTTTCTTGCGTATGCATCTGGCTGTTTGCTGCTGAGCTATCTTCAATTACCTCTCCTGAAGAATCTGCTATTAATTGATTCTTTTCACTCGTTTGTTCTTTACTTTCTTTGGCTACTCCTGAAGCGCCTTTAAATGAAAAGGAGATCTTCTCGCTCCCGTCTCCTACAATCTGATACAATCCTTTTTCCATTTTTGGAAGAAACGTTGTTGGTATTGTCACATTATCTGGTTGAATAACCCCATCTTCTATTATTAGATTGGTCTGTACCTCCTCTAACTTTCCGCTGTTTTCAGCTTCTGTATAAATGGGTTCTTGATAGATTTTCTTTGTGAAAGTACCATCATGATTGTCTAAAACGACTTCATTTTCCGTTCTTTCCTCTATAATTTCTGTTGGCTCTTGAGGGCTAGCTACTTGTTCCTCAGAATCAACTAAATAAGGATATTCAGAGTCCATATATTTTGAATCTATTTCCCCGATACTTTCAGCAACAGCTATTGTAGATGGTATCACAATAGCCGTCAATAGAATGATGACGCTACCAACGATCCCTTTTCTAAAATAATTCTTCTTTCCCTGCACTATTCTCTCTCCCTAAACATTATCCTTCTAAATTGAGTGTTAAGCCAGAAGGTCAATTAAATATAATTTAATTGCATATAAATTGTCAATACATTTTTTAACAATGTAAATACAAGACTTTCTACTACGAAAATTGATTATAATAGCATGCTCGAAGAAAGTTTAGTGCTAGTTAGAAAATAATAGCTAAAATTATACTGCAAACAAGCGGATCTGTTTTTGAAGCAATTAAAGCTCTTGAAACGATAAATTATGTCTCCAGACTAAACGTTTGAAGAGTTCTTTAGGAAAAAAGGTCAAAAACTTTTAAGTTTCTGACCCTTTTTTATTCCCTGAATAGTCTACAAAATATGAAATTTTCAACTATTCTTATTTATGGCATTTTTTCTTTCAATTATAAGATTGGAAAAGTATTCGGTTTGCTTTTTGGTCTTTAAAGAGTTTACTGCATGATTAACTAATTTTTCTACAGCCACTTCCCCATACTCTTCTTTTATAAAATTTATAAAAGGAATACTAGGCCTGTAAGCCCGTGCTAATACGTTCTGAGAATATTTAATCTCTTCTACTTTTAAATACCCTTTATTTAATAAGCTTCTTATCACAGCAGCAGTCGTATTTTTGTTTAGTTCTGGAAGTCTTTCTAATAGTTCGTGTTTAGTTAAAGCCTGATTGAATTCATAAAAATAGTAAAGAATTTGATATTCTGATTTGCTTAATTCTAACATGATAGCCCCTTAACTTTTTTTCGATTATTCTCTATTTGTAAAATATAAAAACGACCACTAGCCAATACACATATTTGATAATATCTATTATAATCCATTGTACCTTGCCATTAGTTGCTTGGGTAGAAAAAAACAACTTATACATATGAAGTTAATGACACTGCTGCTGATAAAGATCACTATAGCCAAACAGTTAAGATTACAACGATTAAAAGTGTATATAGAGCTAACATTTATAACCACGCCTACCACTTTTTCATTATAAAAAAACTTTATGTATAATACGATTGCTGAAGCAAGCTATCATCAAATTAACGCTTAAAAAACATTGAATTTGGTAGAGATGAGTAGACTCTATCAAATAGATTTTCTGAAACAGTTGAAAAGAAATTATATTATTTTAAGTATTAAAAGCATATCGTTTTCTACGAATATTTAAATAACTAAGAAGACGATATGCTATTTGAATGACTATACAAAACAATAAGATTAATTTTCTATTTGAGTTTTAAATTCTATGTTCTCTAATTTATTATCCTTTATTCTATAAACTTTATCGCAGAGTTTATTTATATCTTCTTTATTATGACTAGCTATTAATATAGTAGCTCCTTTAGTAGCTATTTTCTTAAATAAAGAACGCATTTTTTCAACACTTTCCTCATCTAAAGCATTCATAGGTTCATCCAATAAAATTACTTCTTGTTTTTCCATAATTGCTTGAGCAATCCCAAGTTTTTTCTTCATTCCTAAAGAGTAATGTTTAACTTTTTCATCTTTTCTATCGATTAGTCCTACTTCTTTTAGTACTTCAAATATATCTGCATCTGATATCTCATTTTTAATACTAGAAAGTAATTTAAGATTTTCAAATCCCGTAATATCTTCTAAAAAAGGTGGTTCCTCTATAAGTACCCCTAATTTATCAGGTAGTGCATTATTTCTCGTTATATTAATACCATTCACAGATATATTTCCTTTATCTGGAATAATAAATCCAGAAATAAGTTTAAATAATACACTTTTTCCAGATCCATTTTCACCAACGATACCAATTATCTCTTTAGCTTGACACTGGAAATATAAATCTTCGAAAATGATATGCTTCTTAAATTTCATACTCACATTGTCTAATTGTATTACACTTTCTATAGTTTTCACTAATATCACTCCACTCCTAATTTCTTCAGATTAAACAAATTTAGATATCCTATGATTAAATTTTGTATACTAAACCATAAAAGATTTGGCACTAATGATTCTTTTTCCAATAAGAATAAATTAGTTCTGTAAACAGTTAAAATTCCTGTGTTAAGAAATAAAAAATGATTTTTTCCAAAAATGAAAAATGAATATATATAAATTATCAGTAGAAAAACAATGATTCCAAACGCTAATGTCTCTTTTCTTAACTGAGCTTTAACCAGAATAAAAATGTTTATAAGACTAAAACTAGTAAGCATATTTAATAGGCAAAATAGCATTGTTTCTTTTGAAATTAATAAGAAAAAAATTTCGGATAGGCTGCTATTGAAAAGCGTAAAAGCAGATAAATAAACCACAAGAATAGTAACTGCTATTCCCCAATATAGTACGGATAGAATTAAAGAAAAGAAAATAGAGTTATAATACAAATTACATCGACTCTTAAGTCTGATAATGGCTAGATACAAATAGGAATTGTTACTAAAACTAGACGCTGCCGAAAATCCATAAACATAGGTTAGATGTAATACTAAAAATCTTATAATTGTTAAAAAAGAAAAATCTTGGTAGGGAATACCGTTAATGATTGACTTATAAATTAAATCTGGTTGATCACCGACATCTATTAATGTAGAAATATAAATAATTAAAATTAATATAATGCTTGATGCGATAAATTTTTTGCCATTTAATTGTGCGAAATAGATTCTTTGAAACCGTAAATTGCTATGCATTTTAATCTCCTAGTTTAGTATTTTTGTATAGTATATATAGAGATGAATAGTTAGCTACTAAAAGGGATAGCCAATACAAAAAACTTATAGAAATTGAAATAAACTGGCCATTTGCTCTTTCAAAATAAATCAAATAATGATTAATAGGCATCATAATTTTAATTAAGCTATTTGTAGGTGATTTAAAAAAGTACGCTTGCAGCCCAATCATTCCAAATATAATTAAAAAGCTAATTCCTTTCTTTTTTAGTAACACAAACAAAAAATTAAATAAATTCCCAATAGTCAATAAGTATAAAAAGAAAAATAGAAAGGCAAGCCCTGTTTGAAATACGGGAGAATAATTAGTATTTGGTATAGCTTGAAACGTATTTTTAAAAAAAGTAACTAATTCTTGACTCCAACTATTATTAAATCTCAACTCATAGATTCCTAATACTGAACTTATGAAGAAAATCCCAGCCATATAATAAAAAGTAACTTTCAAAACTAAATTGATATCTGAAATAAATAGAAATTTTCTATTAGGTATCCTACTAAGATAAAGATAATTATTAAGGTTAAATGAAAACTGCGAATTTATTATGATTAAATAAAGCAGTGGAAAAGCAAAAATTGTGGAATAAAGATTTTGAAAGTTATAAAGTAACCACATGAAAAAATTTCTAGTTGGTGTTTCCAAAAAAAATTGATAGTAAGAAAAACAAATTATTATTAATAATAAACTTACAAAGAATATAATATGACGATTATTTTTAGATAATCTTATAGCTTCTATTCTTCGAATCATATGTTTAAATTTCCTTTTGCGATTTTTTTATAGCCCACAAAGAAAGTCGATATAAGTAGGAATGCTAACTGCAAAGATACTAAATAGCCATTTGTGGCTGTATTTGAAGTTAAATCAAATGTTGTAACTGGTTCATATTTATCAAATCCCATAAAAGGGAAAATAAAAGATGGTAAAAAATATACGATTAAAGGAAAAAACACACATATATATCGATTTTTAAAGTAGAAAGAAGAAACTAAACCAATGTTGGCATATATAAATCCAAAAATACTGCTATTTACTATAATGACAACAGCATAAAACAATTGATTTTTTGAAAAAATGCTAGAAAATGCTCCTCCTATTACCCCTACATATGCATTAGAATAGTCAGGAAATATTAGTAAATTTATTATTAGTAACAATGTCAATGGGAAGAATAAAGATAGAAAACCAGATAAACCCACACTAATAAATTTTTTAAAGAAATAATCTTCTTTCGATTCTCTAACAAATATTGCTGTAGTCATATTATTCTGAAAATCATTTATAAAAGAATCGGCCATTGGTAAAGCCGCTAACAACGGAGCCAATAAAGGGAGTATTGAGGAAGTGCTTAAACTAAATCCAGAAAAGAAAATAGTTAAACCTTTCTCCATTTCGATAAGCAATATGTTACCAGCTATTCCTATTACAATACTCACAATTGATAAAACTATTGAAAAAACAAATAATTTTGATTTTAGCACTAACTTCAATTCGTAGTGTATATATTTCATTATTAAATCCCCTTTAGCAAAAAATCTGGCGCTATCATATATTTTAATTTACAAATTATTTTTCGTCTGGACTCCAACTTCCTTGAGCAGCAACTTTAACGGTAGTTGTTACAGGAGTTGCAATTCCAAGTGAAGTGTTGCTACCGTTATAAGAAGAACCGCCACCAGAGTAACTAAGTGTAATTCGGTCCCCAGACCCCATATTGTAAGATGGGGTTATATTTGAACTATCCTTTTTTAAACGAATAGAGGTATTGATTCTTTTATTACCACCTATTGCAGAGTTATTATGAACACCTTTCCCTGCAGACTCTTTCTTCAATGAACCAGTAACGATTGCGCCTTGTCTAGGAATCGTTACATCATAGGTTGAAATACTTCTTGCGAAAGAAGGAATTACAAAACCAAAGAAAGATGCGATTATACCAATTGTCAAAACTAGTCTAATTTTTTTCAAAATAATATTCTCCTTTTATTGATAGCGCCATAATTAACTTTATCTTTTATATAAACCTATATCAATAATTTTTTAAATTATACAGTCTTTTGACAAACAAATTATAGCTTAAAAATAAAATTAGAAATATTAAATTATTGATTTTTCTTAAAATTATTCCAGTAAAGTTTCAATTTAATCCCACCGATTTATTGTCCAGCTGATACCATGCTTCACCACCACTAGACCATATATCTAATGGTTAAATATTGTATCTCTCACCTTATTTTTTTAAATCATAGAAGTATTAATCAGTAAACAAAATATAGATCTAAGCAATAATTCACTACTCCTCTCTGGATAATCTGCCATCAAATCACATTTTACTATTGATTTCTCATTGGACAAAATTAACCAACGAGCGAAGTTTTCCATCATTTGCAAGTGCTAATAATTTTACGATTTTCTTTTTGGCTTTTTCATCCATTGGATCTCACCTTTTGTCTGATTTTAGTTTACCACGTATTGGATAACGGTTTCACTGATAAGTGATAGCACTTCAATAAAATAGAAAATAAAGTGCAGTCACTTTCTAAGCTCAGGAATCTCAAATCCCGCTTTTTCTTGCTCAAGCAACATATCTAAAGCGATACACATTAATTTCGATTCACTTTTCTTGTACTTGGTGTTCAAGTGCTTCAGTCCCTGCTTCCTCTTTTCATTAAGCGTTACAGGAAGACGTGTGTTTCCTTTTGCAATGGTCATAACTCGCTCTCCTTCATTGAAACGATCAAAGATTTAATCAAAGACGCAGCGAGCGTGTAACCACACTCGCCGCAGCTTTGAACGGACTCTTTTCTACTGATTGTTTTTCATGACTTCCTTTGCTTCTTCTGTAAGGGGAAAGACTTTTGCAACAGCCATGCCACAAGGAATTGCCCCTACAGCTTCCTCACAAATGACACCAGCTTCTATCAGTACATCTTCAATGCCCGTATTTTCAGACCACCCTTTGATTGCGACGAAATCTTGTTTGATTCCGACACTCGTGTTCACCGTAGCCGTAGCAAGCAGCTCTTCTTCAGACTGACCTCTTCTTTTCTTAACCAGTTGAATCGCTACATTGTTATTATCTTCATAGTGATCAAATGTCACAATAC
>Ga0256408_1000608_pt1 | contig 24762 bp, 19 predicted proteins | sample PhyAR1_FD_185998 | JGI IMG/M metagenome (GOLD analysis project Ga0256408, IMG submission 185998) | Leaf surface microbial communities from alfalfa plants in UC Gill Tract Community Farm, Albany, California, United States - DLSL A.R1 | ecosystem: Host-associated > Plants > Phyllosphere >...
TTCTCGGCAACGGCCAGATGCAATTCAGCTATGTCGATAACGAAGTGCTGAAAAAAGCCCAGCAGGAGCCGGAAAAATACCGCGACCTGATCGTCCGCGTGGCGGGGTACAGCGCCTACTTCGTGGAGCTGTGCAAAGAGGTACAGGACGAAATCATCAGCCGTACGGTGATTGAGAAGTTCTGATTAACGGAACCTAAAGGACAAGGACGTCCAACGTTTTCAGGAGGCAAGCGTGACAGGAAAGACAGAATTAACCGGGCGCATTTTTAACATCCAGAAGTACTCCATTTACGACGGCGACGGTATTCGCACGCTGGTGTTTTTCAAAGGCTGCAATATTCGCTGCCCGTGGTGCGCCAACCCTGAAGGGCTTTCAAGCCAGTTTCAGGTGATGTTCTCGCAGGATAAATGCATTAACTGCGGCGATTGCGTCAACGTCTGCCCGGCGGGGATTCACTATCGCGCGGAAGAAAACGGCGAGATGAAGCACTTCGTCAACCGCAATAAAGACTGTATCGGCTGCCGCAAGTGTGAAGAGATTTGCACCCAGAATGCGCTGGATATTATGGGCAAAGACGTCACCGTCAGCGAGCTGATGGACATCATTATGCAGGACTATGATTTCTACATTTCCTCCGGCGGCGGCGTGACCATCGGCGGCGGTGAAATGAGTCTGCAAACCGATTTTGCCGTCGCGCTGTTTAGTGAATGCAAAAAAATGATGCTCAATACCGCCGTCGAAACCCAGGGCACCACGCCGCTGGCAAACTATCAGAAGCTGGCGCCGGTCACCGATACCTTCTTATTCGACATCAAGCAGATTGACAGCGATCACCATAAGGCGCTGTTCGGCATCGGTAACGAAGGAGTGCGGCGCAATCTGGAGTGGCTGGTGGACTCAGGGGCCAACGTGATTGTGCGTATGCCGCTGGTTCGGGGCTATAACGACTCCTGGGAGGCCATCACCGGGGCCATCGACTATGTTCAGAAGCTGGCGAAGCGCGGCAATATCCGCCGTATCGATATGCTGCCGTACCACCAGTTGGGACGTAAGAAATATGAGCGTCTGGAGATGCCCTACCCCATCTTAAAAGACCCGACCTACAGCGTGGAAGAGCTGAACAAGCTGGAAGCCTTTTTTGCGCAATTTGATTTTGATATTCGCTTAGTTCGTCACTAAAGGAGCCGATCATGAAAAGTTTAGGCGTCATTGAAACGCGAGGATTAGTCGCCGCCATTCAGGCCGTAGATGCAGCCTGTAAAGCCGCAGGCGTGACCTGTATCGGCTATCGTAAAGTCGGTTCCGGGCTGGTGAGCGTCTGCTTTGAAGGTGAGATCAGCGCCGTGCATACCGCCATTGAACGCGGTGTGGAAGTGGCCTCAGCCACCGACGCCGAGGTTCACTCGCTGGTGATTGCCCGCCCGGAACGCTGCATCGTCGATGCACTCAGCAATCTGAAGGGGCATCCACCGCGGGCAAAAGCGCCGGTCACGACGGTTATCGACGCACCGGTTATCGAGCCGCAGGCACCCGCGCCGATTAGCGAGGATAAGAACGCGGCGCATAAGAAAGGGAAAAAGGCATGATTGACACCCTGCTACGAGAAAAGATCGTCGCCCGGTTGCACGAAGCGGCACCGACGATTCCGGTGGGAATTTCTAATCGCCATGTGCATCTGGCACAGCAGGACGTCGAGGCGTTATTTGGCAAGGGCTACACTTTAACGCCGCTGAAGCCGCTGCGTCAGCCGGGGCAGTTTGCCGCCGAAGAGTGCGTGACCATCGTCGGGCCAAAAGGCTCGCTGAAAAACGTCCGCGTGCTGGGGCCAACCCGTCCCGTCACCCAGCTTGAGGTGTCGCGCGCTGATTGCTTTACGCTGGGCATCAGCGCACCGGTTCGCGAGTCCGGTCAGTTAGAGAAAGCCGGTGACGCGCTGCTGGTCGGGCCGAAGGGCCACGTCGATTTGCATTCGCAGGTGATCTGCGCCTGGCGGCATATTCATATGTCGCCGCAGGACGCCCGCCGGTTGAATGTGGTTAACGGACAGAAGGTGAGCGTGCGCAGCGCCGGAGAACGCCAGCTTACCTTTGATGAGGTGGTGGTACGAGTTCGCGAAGATTTCGCGCTCGAGTTCCATATCGATACCGAAGAAGCGAATGCTGCCGGGCTGAAAAACGGCGCGCAGGTGACGCTCGTTCGCTAAGGGAGGCCAGCATGACCGATGCACAGACAGAACGTCTGGTAACACTGATCCTCGCGCGTTTGCAGCCGCCGGTGTTGGTGATGGTGACGCAAGCGTTGGGGTATCGCCACGTGATCCGCCAACGGCTGGCGGGATGCGGCGAGCGGCTGCATCTGGCGCTGGAGAGTGACATTGCCGACGGCGAACAGTGGCGCGAGTTGGGTGAGACGCTACCCGACTGGCAGCGCGCGCTGCCGCAGACTCGCTATAAAGCGCTACTGCTGCCGTTTCTCGATTACCCGCTGGCGGCAGAACTGGTGAGCGGTACGCTGCAAAGTCCGGTCGCACGTCGGCTGCACGATGCGCTATTGGCCGGGATCCCGGTGCTGGCTTTGCGCTATCACTGCGACCCGCGCAGCGAGCTAAACCAACTGCGCGGTTGTAGCGACAACAGTCGGTACGCCGCGCATGTTGAAGCGACGCTCTCCCGATTAACGGCGATTGGCGTCACGCTTTGTACCCTGAATGAAATGCTGGAAAAACTGGCCTCGGGCACAGACCGGCCGACCGCTGATGCGACGACCCGCCGTTATCTGACTGTCACAGATATCGTCAATAATCCGTCGCTGGCCGGGGCGCCCAACGTTGTACTGACCGATGCTGCCGTCGATTTTATTAAAGCAAAGCAAAAAACTGACCTCGATAATTAACCCTGGAGTTTAGATTATGTCTTCTAAAACAAAATGCTGGCTATGGATGCTGTTGGTTATCCTGTCAGAAACCTCAGCCACTTCCACCCTTAAAATGTTCGATACCAGCGAAGGGGCCACTAAAACCCTGCTGCTGGCGCTGATCGTCGTGCTCTACTGTGTTTGTTACTACTCCTTGTCGCGTGCGGTGAAAGATATCCCGGTTGGTCTGGCTTATGCCACCTGGTCCGGCACCGGCATTCTCGTTGTCTCAACGTTAGGTATGGCCTTCTACGGCCAGCATCCTGACACTGCTGCCGTGATTGGTATGGTCATTATTGCCAGCGGCATCGTGATTATGAATCTGTTCTCAAAAATGGGTCATGAAGAGGAAGAAGAAACGCCACCTACGCCGGTTTCTACCCTCGAGAAAAAAATCGCCAACTAACGCACAAGGAATAGCATATGTTTAATCTCGGATTTTTATGGCTGGCACTGTCTATCGGTTCTGAAATTACCGGCACCTCAATGATTAAAAAAACCAATGGCTTCAGCCGCCTGTGGCCATCGGTGCTGGTGGTGTGCGCCTATTCGCTGTGCTACTTCGCGCTAACCCGCGCTATGAGCACGATTCCAGTGGGCGTGGCCTACTCGCTGTGGTGCGGTTTTGGCATCGTCGGCGTGACCATTTGCTCAATGATCCTCTATAAGCAAAAACCCGACTTACCGGCTATTTTCGCTATGGTATTAATTATTAGCGGCGGAATTATCATGAACGTGTTCTCCGGGATGTAAGTCCGGCCCCCCTTTCTCATCGTTCATGGGAAAGGGGGTTATTAGCGTGAAAATCGTGCTTCATAAAACCGCCCCGCCTTTCCTTTTTTCATAACACCCTCAACTTTCATTATCAGCATTAATATTAATGTTATTAATAAATATTACGATTAATGCGTGACAGAATATTTATGTTTTATTTTTAATGAAACAAAATAAGTGATAGCACTCACATCACTGAACCTCTCACGTGCATTTACCCGTCAAAAACCCGAAGCCACCAACACTTTTGAAACGCCGTGCCATTTTTAAGCGCGTCATTTCTTTTTTTGTGAAGAACATCATCGTAATAACTTGTTACACCTATTAGTCTGGCCCGGTAACATCGTTAAAGTCATTGTTCACCGTCTTCTCACCCGGGCGGTTATTACTCTGAATAGTATTTTCATTAATGGATATTAATAAGTGTCTGGAGACGGAAAATGAAACTGACGAAAACCCTGTTAAGTTTATGTATTGGTACGACCCTCTTATTGAGCACCCACGCCACCGTGGCCCAAACCCTCCGCGCCGCTGACGTCCATCCTGCTGATTATCCTAACGTTGTCGCCGTTAAACATATGGGTGAAAAACTCAACGCTGCCACCGACGGCCGACTGGATATCAAGACCTTTCCCGGCGGCGTACTGGGTGATGAAAAACAGATGATTGAGCAGGCCCAGCTTGGCGCCATTGATATCATCCGTGTATCAATGGCGCCCGTGGCCGCCATTTTGCCTGAGATTAACGTCTTTACCCTGCCCTATATCTTCCGCGATGAAACGCATATGCACCACGTTCTCGACGGTATGATTGGCCAGGAAATCGGCGACCGGCTGACCGGAAACAGCAAGTCTCGTCTGGTATTCCTCGGCTGGATGGATGCCGGAACCCGTAACCTGATTACCAAAGCGCCGGTGGTCAAACCCGAAGACCTCAAGGGCATGAAGATTCGCGTCCAGACTAGCCCGGTTGCACTCGACACCTTAAAAGCCATGGGTGCAAACGCCATCGCGATGGGCACCAGTGAAGTGTTCAGCGGGATGCAAACCGGCGTGATTGACGGCACCGAAAATAACCCGCCAACCTACGTCGCCCATAACTATTTACCGGTTGCGAAGAACTTTACCTGGAGTAAACACTTCATCATGCCTGAACTGTTCCTGTTTTCTAAACCAAAATGGGACAAGCTGAAAAAAGAAGATCAGCAATTAATTTTAAAACTGGCTAAAGAAGCCCAGATTGAACAGCGCGAATTATGGGAAGCCTATAATGCTAAATCTCTCGAAACGATGAAAGCCAACGGCGTTCAGTTCCACGATATCGATACCAAAGCATATTATGACGCCACTCAATCGGTGCGTGATAAATATGGTAAAGACCATCAGGATCTCATCAAGAAAATTCAGGATGTGAAGTAACACTTTAGTTGGGCGAATGATTTCGCCCAACTACAGCCTAAATAATTCGAGGTCATTATTATGGATGAACGCTATTCGTCAGTCATGGATATTATCTACCGAATCTCCATGTGGATTGCCGGAATTGCATTATTAGTTATGGTGGCAGTTATTCCCGTGGGTATTTTCGCCCGTTACGTGATGAACAGCGCGCTGTCCTGGCCCGAGCCGGTGGCTATTTTATGTATGGTGACCTTTACCTTTATTGGTGCGGCGGTCAGTTATCGTGCAGGTTCCCATATTGCGGTCAGCATGGTCACCGACCGTCTGGGAGAAGGCGCTCGCCGCCTGTGCTTAATTCTGGCCGACATAACGATGATGGCCATCAGCCTGTTTATTTTGTGGTACGGCACTCTGCTGTGCTACGAGCTGTGGGAGCAACCGGTCGCTGAGTTCCCGTTATTAACCGCAGGAGAAAATTACCTGCCGCTGCCTATTGGTTCTGCCATCACCGTGCTTTTCATCATTGAGAAGCTCTGGCGCGGCCCGCAGTACCAACGTCCTGTCGTGATGCTGGGTTCCACCAGTTAACCCCCCTACTTTTGAGAAAAGGAAAGCAGATGGACGCATTTATTCTCGTTTTTACGCTGGCAATTATGCTGGCGATTGGGGTGCCGGTGGCCTTCGCAGTCGGCATTAGCGCGATTATCGGTGCCTGGTATATTGATATCCCGCTGGAAGCGGTCATGATCCAGCTCACCAATGGGGTCAATAAATTCTCCTTGCTGGCCATCCCGTTCTTTATTCTGGCCGGGGCCATTATGGCGGAGGGCGGTATCGCCCGCAGACTGGTGAACTTTGCCTATATTTTCGTCGGTTTTATTCGCGGCGGACTCTCACTGGTGAATATCGTGGCCTCCACTTTCTTCGGCGCGATTTCGGGTTCTTCGGTCGCCGATACGGCATCCATCGGTTCGGTGATGATCCCGGAAATGGACAAAAAAGGCTATCCGCGTGACTTTGCCGCCGCCGTCACCGCCAGCGGTTCCGTACAGGCCATTCTCACCCCGCCTAGCCATAACTCGGTGATTTATTCGCTGGCAACGGGCGGTACGGTTTCCATCGCCGCACTGTTTATCGCCGGTATTCTGCCTGGCTTGTTGCTGAGCCTATCGCTGATGGTCATGTGCGTGTGCTTCGCCAACAAACGCGGCTATCCGAAAGGTGAACGCGTGCCCTTCCGCCAGGCATTGAAGATTTTCGTCGATACTCTGTGGGGTTTGATGACCGTAGTCATCATTATGGGTGGGATCTTATCCGGCATCTTTACCGCCACCGAATCTGCGGCAATTGCCTGTCTGTGGTCGTTCTTCGTCACCATGTTTATCTATCGCGATTACAAATGGTCTGAACTACCAAAGCTGATGTATCGCACGGTGAAAACCGTCACCATCGTTATGATTCTTATCGGTTTTGCCGCGGCATTCGGCGCCATCATGACTTACATGCAGCTGCCGATGCGTATTACCGAAGCCTTCACCAGCATCTCCGATAATAAGTACGTGATCCTGATGTGCATTAACATCATGCTGCTACTTATCGGTACGTTGATGGATATGGCGCCGCTGATTTTGATTCTCACCCCGGTGCTGCTGCCCGTCACTAACGCTTTGGGTATCGACCCGGTGCACTTCGGCATGATTATGCTGGTTAACCTCGGCATTGGCTTAATTACCCCGCCGGTCGGTTCGGTGCTGTTCGTGGCAAGTGCTGTGAGTAAGCAGAAAATTGAGCAAGTGGTGAAAGCGATGCTGCCGTTCTACGCGGTGCTGTTCCTCGTGCTGCTACTGGTGACCTATATCCCGGCCATTTCGCTGTTCCTGCCAAAATTCTTCGGCGTCCTTTAATCCTCGTTATTTCCCCTTCAGGTCAATCTGAAGGGGAAATTTTATACAATAACAATTCGAAAAGTCTGATAATAGGACCATTGTTTATGTTGATATAGCCGGACAGGGGACACATCGATATAATTTGCGCATTGGTTCTTCCCCACTCTGCTCGATCGTTAAGGATTATTGATGACCACACAGCGCCTGGTGAGACTCGTCACAAGCGTGCTGATTGTCTCAATCCTGCTTCCCATTATCCTCAGCCTGTGGCTGGCTCACCGTCAGGCCAATGACCTGTTCAATCAGGAAATGGACGGTTATGCCGACCGCATTCTGGCGCGTACCCAGCGTGTAAAAGACCAGGTCCGCACCGCGCTAAATGAAATCAATCGCTTTAAGGGCGAACCTTGTAGTCTGGAACATCTGCGGCAGCTACAAAAAGTGTCCTATATTCATCAATATATTCAGGGTATTTTTTATCTGGATAATGCCATTAAGCCCTGCGAACTGCTCAGGAATACGCTATCTCAGAAAGTGCCGAATTCTGAATTTGTCACTCCCGGCGGATACCGCGTGTGGTTAACATCGCGTTACGATCTGCAGACCAACGACAATATGATTGCCGTCAGTCGCGGGAAATATATGGTGATGATCGATCCTGACTCGATGATCGATGTGCTGCCGCATCCCGCCTACCCTCTTCATGCGGCAATCATTAGTACCCGTAACCATCGGGTTATCGCCAGCAACTATGCCATCGACCCGGATATCTGGCAAAACGCCCTCCACACCTTCCAACCGGTGATAGAACATAACGGTGTGGTGTATAAACAGCAGCTTCTTCCCCCGGTTGGCGGCATCTTATTAACCTGGTCTACGACAAATCCTATCGATAACAGTTGGTACCACCAGCTGCTTTTCTGGCTACCGGTTGGGTTAGTGCTTAGCGCGCTGGCTTCGTTCCTGATGCTGCGCATTTTGCGCCAGCTACAATCGTCCCACTACCGTATTCTTGATGCGATTAAAGCCGGGGAAATTACCGTTCACTATCAGCCTATCGTGGCGCTAAAAAGCGGCCGCATTATCGGCGCCGAGGCGCTAGCTCGCTGGCAGCAACCCGATGGGCACTGGCTGCCGCCGGACATGTTCATCCCTCTTGCTGAACAAACAGGGGTGATTACCCAGCTGACTGAGCATATTGTCAGCAGCGTGTTCAGCGAGATGGGGCGCTGGCTGGCGCAGCATCCAGAGCAGCATATTTCGATTAATATTGCGGCAACCGACCTCTATTCATCGACGCTACCCGCGTTGATGAGCCAGCAGTGCGCGCGTTGGGGCGTGGAGCCGAGCCAAATTGCCATTGAGTTAACCGAGCGCGTTCTGGTCTCCCCGGAAAAAGCGCTGCCGGTACTCCAGAGCTATCGCCAGGCGGGCCACCCGATTTATATCGATGACTTTGGTGTCGGCTATTCCAGCCTGAGCTATCTGCAAGAACTTGAGGTGGATACGCTCAAAATCGACAAATGCTTCGTCGACACGCTGGCGTGTAATCCGGTGACCGCCCATATCATTGAGATTGCTAAATCACTCAACTTATCGATGGTGGCCGAAGGCATTGAGAGCGAGTGCCAGCGCGACTGGCTGGTCGCGCACGGCGTGCAATCGGGTCAAGGTTGGCTGTATAGCCCGTCATTGCCGAAAAAAGCGTTTATGGCCTGGGCGCAGGAGAACCGGCGTCAGACCGACGCCGAGCGATAGTAAGGTAAAGACACCACGCTGACCGGGCTTTCCGAAAGTTTCTGGCAGTGCCGTAGCGTACTTTCTCCGGCATAGCGGAAAAGAAACTCATCGGTATGACTTTGATGGATAAGCAGATCGCCGTTGATAAATTTCACCAGATCCATGCCATCACGCGAGCGATGCCCGGCACCCACTTCAAAATGCCCATTCCACAGTTCAGAAACATGCTCATAGACGTGAAGCGTGATTTCCACGATGCCTCGCGATGGGCAGTGTAATCGCAGGTGCGTTGAGGTGAAGTTCAATGCCCAACTGGGCGCAGAAAGAAAAGCTAACAGTAAAAGTGCGTATTTCATTATCTCAGAAGAAGCCATCATTCAATTCAGGCGATCATTATACCCCATTGATGTATATCGTTTTTTGCGTCAACACAATAATCATTAAATAACGCTAATGTGATGTTGCGATTTGCGGAAATATCATTTCCGCCCGTCGATGGTAATAGAGAAAATAACGGAAGCAATACTTCCGCCTTGTCGACAAATAAGGGCGCGCCAGCGCAGGCGAGTGCTCAGCCTCCCCCACGCTCACGAAAGCACCTGATTAAAATACCATCAGCCCACTACGGCCTCGGGCCAAACATCTCAATCAGCTGTTTCTCATCCGGCATCCCCACCACCTGCTGAAGCTCATTACGATCATTCATATAATAAATAGCCGGCGTGGCGTTGGCGCCGAGCGAGTCCATCAGCTGCTGATGGTGTTGTAGAAGATTAAAGGTTTCACGCGGCGTGGCGCCGTCAAAGCGCGGCAGTTTTTTGCCCCCCGAAAGCTCGTATTCACGCCAGGCGCTGACCGGGTCGGGCGCGTTGAGGATGGCGGTGGCGTTGCGGCCACTTTTCGGGTTTAAGAACGCCACCATCAGCGTATTAAGCTGCACTTTACCCGCGGCGACCCACGGCTGGGCTGCCGACCAGAACGTTTTACAGTACGGGCAGAACGGGTCGGCAAAGACGAATACTTTACGCGGCGCGGTATCGGCTCCCTCTTTCAGCGCTTTGGTTTTGTTGAGGGTCTGCCACATCTCCCGACCGAGCGGGATGTAAATCTGTTCGGTGAAATAGCCTTCGCTAAGGTTTTTACCCTTGTCATCGTAGAGATAGCCCGAGATAACGTGCTGGCCATCGGGAGTTAAGAACAGGTTGACCCCCATATCCTGATACTGACCGACCCAGCTTTTCATGCCGCCGGGCGCCTGCACGGGCTTCAGATTGGTGATATTTTGCCGATCGCTAAAGCGTTTAACGATATCGGGAATAGTGTCCTGCGCATAGGCCAGAACGGGTGTCATCAGTAGAGCAGATAAAAGAATACGTTTCATCGTCGCCTCTTGTGAAACGGGGGAGCGTGTGTTCCCCCGAATGCCGGTTTAGCGTTTTTTCAGCGCGTCGCTGACCATAGCATCAAATTGTTCAAAGGGAACCCAACCGGACAGCATTTCGTTGCCGATAAGCGTCGCCGGGGTGCCCTGAATCCCTAACTCTTGCGCCAGCATGAGGCTTTTCTTCAGCGTCTGCATGCTCTGCTCATCCGGCTTATTCACCGTCACGCCCGCCTTCGTTTTCGCCTGAGCAATGCTGGCATCATCGTGATAGCCCTTTTTTGCCATCAGGATATCGTTAAATTTCATAAATTGTTCCGGGTGTGCCCGCCAGACGGTTAGCGCGTCGCGTGCGGAGGTCACCGAGCTTTCGGAACGGTACGGCAGGAATTTGAATTGCACCGCCACATCGGGATATTTAGCCACAATCTTTTCCAGATACGGGTCGAATTTCTTGCAGTACGGACAGTTGTAGTCGGTGAAAACCACCAGCGTCAGACGGGGATGCGCCGCACCGATACGCGGTGAATTGGCATCACGAAACAGGAAGTCGGCATTCTTGGCAATCACCTCTTCTAGCTGTTGCTGGTTGGCCTGCGCGTCCTGTTGATCCAGTTTTTCTGCCGCTGCCGCCAGAATTTCCGGGTGGTTTAGCAACGTTTCTTTGACCAGCTCCTGCACGCGAGCCTCCTGCGCCGCGGTGAGCGCGGGCGCGGAAAACGCCTGTGTGGACAGTGAAAGTAAAATCAGGGTGAAGAGTGTCTTTTTCATAATGAATTAACCTTTAGCATTCTTGAGAGCGGTCAGGACGGTCTGCTGAGTGAGCAGCGGCGGCAATATTTGACCGTCGGGCAGCGCGGGGCCGTAAACCTGATTAAAGGGGATCGCGTAGCTGTGACGCTTTTGCAAAAACGCGGTGATCTGTTCGGACGGTTTACTCCAGTCGCCGCGCAGGGCGACAACGTCCGGTTGATTGAGCGCCGCAATGATTTCCGGCTGATTTAGCACCCGCAGTTCATTCACCTTGCAGGTCACGCACCAATCGGCGGAGATATCAACAAACACTCGTTTACCGTCCGCCAGCGCACGCGTGATGGCCTCTTCGCTGAGCGGCTGCCATGTGATGAGTGGATGCGCATCGGCAGTCGATGCCCTCGCCGCATCATCCTGGGTGAGCCCCCGAATCTGGTATCCGCCAAAGGCTGCAAGCGCAATCACCACCAGCCAGAATGCCAACGTGGTGCGCGGTGCGGTGCGAATAAACGCGCCCAGCGCGATAACCGTCAACGCCAGCGTGACAAGCCCGCTAAGCGTGTTCCCCAGATGCTGATTAAGCAGCGTCGCCAGCCATAGGCTGGAGGCCAGCATCATCAGAGCCAGAATCACTTTTAAGCTGTTCATCCAGCGGCCGGGACGCGGCAGCAGCTGCGCCGTTTTCGGGAGAAGCGCGACAAACAGCCACGGTAGCGCCATCCCCAGACCTAATAGCATAAAGATGAGCCACAGATCCCCAAGCGGGGCCGCCAGCGCAAAGGCCACGGCGGTACCGAGAAACGGTGCGGAGCACGGGGTGGCTAAGAGCGTGGCGAAAACGCCTTCAAAGAAGCTTCCCGCCAGCCCATTGCCTCCCGCCGTTGCCATACGTCCGGTGAGGGATGACGGCAGCAGCATCTCAAAGACGCCGAACAGATTGAGGGCGAAGATAAAGGTGACGGCAACCATCAGACCGATAAACCACGGATTCTGGAACTGAATCCCCCATCCCAGTGAAGCGCCGGTGATTTTCAGGGCGGTAATCATCGCTGCCAACAGGGCAAACGAGGTCAGAATCCCGGCGCTGGTCGCCAGGAATCGCAGCCGGATGCGGGCGGTGTCCGTGCCGCCATGGAGCACTGAATTAAGCTTCATGCCCATCACCGGTAGAACGCAGGGCATCAGGTTTAAGATAAGCCCGCCGAGCAGGGCAAACAGTACCATTTGGCCGAGGTTGCCCGTAGAGGCATCAGCGACGGCTGCTGCCTCTCGATCGGCGCCCACCGTGAGCGTGGTTTGCTGCGCCTTGCCGTCATTAGTGAGGACGAAAGAGAGCGTTTTCCCCGCCAGACTGGCGGGTTTTTCGCCCCACTCGTCGGTGACGGGCGTGGTTACAACCAGCGAGCTTCCACTGCTTTTTATTGCCGGTTCACCGGGAATAATGCCGCCCTCGAGCGGGTCAAAATAAATCTGCGCGTCGCGCCACTCCCCCGCCGTGCTGCCGGTTATCACCAGATTGCTGCCAGCAAGATGGGCGGACAGGTCGTCTGAAATACCGCTATCAGCCGGGATAGCGCGCATGGCTTGCGCAAATGCCGCCTCGAAATCGGGGTCGTCCGGCTGGTTGAAATCCAGATGCAGCGGATAGTCCGTTAGCAGACAGACGTTGCTACAGGTGGAGAGCGTCAGCATCCCATCCAGCACATCACCGGCATTTGCGCTGATGACCATCGGGATGACGACCTTCTTGTGGTAGCCCTGGGTGGTTAAGCCTGAAATTTCAAAGCGCGAAGGCACCGGCCAATACCACCGTGCCGTTTCACCCTTTTTCCAGGTGATTTCCGGCGCAACACCGCCTTCTCCTGGCGATCGCCAGTAGGTTTTCCATCCCGATTGCAGCTCGACGGTGAGCAGCCCATGCAATTGATCCTGACTTTTTTGTGCCTGGAAACGTACCCGGGCGTGATCGTTTTGCGGGGCGGTCAGCCACCCGCTATCTGCCGCATGAGCCACGCCCATGCACGACAGCAACAGGAGGACGAATCCCCTGAAGATATTCAGCATTTGTTTTCTCCGTAAATTGAATAATAAGTCGTACTAACGACGATTATTCATTCACGGAAGACGCAGTTTTTGAGGTGGATCCGTAGCGTAGGAGGCCTTGTGGGCGTGTCCCGTGGGACGTACGTCCGTTCCGCAGTCAGTAGTTGCAGCAGGGCCAGAAAGAGAATAACGGCGGGCAATGCGCCATCAAAAAATACGGGCTGCGCGCAGAGCAATGAATTAGCGCTAAGCTGACACGGTGACGGGCCAACCGGCGCATCATCGGGCGCGGGAGAAGAGAGAACCTGAACCGGGCTGGCGGCGTCTTGTAAAAAATGGTGTAGATAGACCGTCCGCTGAGCCAGGCAGATAACCATAGCAAAGCAGGCCAATATCAAAAACCATTTCGCAAGAAGCTGACGATTACGCATAAGTTACCAGATGATTCAGAACAGCCGAATCATAAACAATACAAATCATTGTGCAAGACTTTGCATGTAATGATTTGTCTGCATGGCTCGCGAGTGGTGACGCGCTATATGTGTGGGAATAGCACCAGCGGGTATGGTGGTGAGTTTTTGCATTGCCGACCCGTTGTGCGGGGGTTCCCCGGCGTCGCTGCGCTCGGCCGGGCTACGGTTTATGTAGCCCGGGCAAGGCGTTAGCCGCCTCCGGGGGAAGTGCGGAGCCAATCCCGGCGGCGCTGCGCTTGGCCGGGCTACGGTTTATGGCGCGGTGCGCTCAATTTCCGCAACGCGTTTGCGTACACCATACCAGCCAGCAACCAGCAGGATGGCAATCAGCGGTAGCGAACCAATGGTGTAGGTGCCGTTAGGGTAATCAAATGCCATCAGCACCAGCACGCTTAGCAGGAACAGCAGCGTCAACCACGAGGTAAACGGTGCACCCGGCAGCTTGAAGCTGACGTCGGCGGCCTGTCCGGCTTTGATAGCCTGACGCAGACGAAGTTGGCAAACCATAATAAATGCCCACGAGGCAATAATCCCCAGCGAAGCGAAGTTGAGCACAATCTCAAACACCTGAGCAGGCACCAGATAGTTGAGGAACACCCCGACCACGTACACCACCAGCGTCGCCATGATCCCCGCGTACGGGACATGCTGGCGGCTCATCTTAGCCATAAATTTCGGCGCTGACCCCCCCATCGCCATGGAGCGTAAAATACGCCCGGTGCAATAGAGCCCCGAGTTCAGGCTGGAGAGTGCGGCGGTCAGCACCACGATGTTCATAATGCTGCCGATATACGGCACGCCGAGCTTCGAGAAGAAGGTGACAAACGGGCTCTGCCCTGCCTGGTAAGCATTCCACGGCAGCAACAGCACCAGCAGCACCACGGAGCCAACGTAGAACAAGCCAATACGCCAGATCACGCTATTGATGGCCTTAGGAACCATGGTTTGCGGATCTTTGCATTCGCCCGCCGCGGTGCCGACCAGTTCGATTGAGGCGAAAGCGAACACCACCCCCTGAACCAGTACCAGCGCAGGCAGCAGACCGTGTGGGAAGAAGCCGCCGTTATCGGTAATGAGGTGGAAACCGGTCGCGTTACCATCGAGCGGTTTGCCGCTGCCCAGATAAACGGTGCCGACCACAAGGAAGATAACGATCGCCAGCACCTTAACGAGGGCAAACCAGAACTCCATTTCGGCAAACCATTTCACGCCAATCATGTTCATGGTGCCGACAATCGCCAGCGCCCCTAGCGCAAATACCCACTGCGGCACATCGCCAAACGCGCCCCAGTAGTGCATATACAGCGCCACGGCGGTGATATCCACGATACCGGTCATTGCCCAGTTAATGAAATACATCCAGCCCGCCACATAGGCGGCTTTCTCACCGAGGAATTCGCGAGCGTAGGAGACAAAGCTCCCGCTGGATGGCCGGTGTAATACCAGCTCGCCAAGCGCGCGGAGAATAAAGAAGGAGAAAATGCCGCAGACCAGATAGACCAGCGCCAGCGCCGGGCCGGCCATCTGTAAGCGCGCACCTGCGCCTAAAAATAGCCCGGTACCAATAGCGCCGCCGATGGCAATCATCTGCACCTGGCGGTTACCCATTGCTTTGTGGTAACCCGATTCATGAGAGTTAAGCCAGCGTCGTTTTGCCGCGTGTTGCTCCGTGGCCTGTGTGTTTTGTGTTTCCATCGTTTCCCTGTTACCTGTCTGTTTAAAGGAAGACTTCCGGTTGCGCGAATCGAACGACGATGCGCGATAACGTTGACCATTTTTCCCGTCATTCTGTGTAGGGATAAAATCGCCGCGAAGCATCCTACCTGCAATTAATAAGCGGTGCAAAACATACGCGGATTAGGCCGGCGTAGCTCTCGAAAAACGCGCCACGCGAGAACGCCGCCTTGCGCTGATTCTCAGGTAACCTTCAGGCATAAAAAAACGGCGTCCAACTGGACGCCGCTCAAATAATCTAAGGGTGATGATATTATCCACTAAGTATTAACAAAGTGGTTAACACCTGTAGGGAAAATTAATTTCCTTCCTCGTCAGGTTGTTTGACATGTAATAAATTGACCGTCGCGGCAAGGCACAAAATATAGCCAAACAGCTCGACGCCCTCTTCCACCATATTTTTCACCACGCGAACATAGCCTTCCTGCAAAATATCGTGCCAGAGAACCGACATACCAAACAGTCGGGAGAAAATAAGTACCGTCGCAAGGCCCGCGACCATCAGGCCGTAGGATGGCGTACGGGCATAGTCCACTAATTGTTTTGCCACCAATGAAGGGGTGCGCAGGACATAACCAATGGACACAATACTGCTCAACAGCGCAAACCATACCCAGCTGCCGTGACGGATAAGGTCGAATATACCGTCCAGTTCACGAATCAGCATGGCGAGGAAAAATCCAGCAATCAACACATTACATTGCCGCTGCACGCTGCTTTTACGGACGCGAATGAAGTGAATGACCACAATCAGCAACAGTATCCACTCTTGCACCACCTCGGTGAGTGAGGTTTCAGACAAGCCGTTGTTCATGATGTTGACGTCAACATGCAGGCAAAGCACTGCCGCAGCGACAGCTATAATCAAAAATATGATGCGCAAAAGAAGCTTAATTAAGATCATAAATATCACTAGTTTTTATAAAAAATGTATTTTACATCACTGAAATTTATTGAACTTATCCTTATGTGCCGCATCACCATTAATCGTCGCGGTTTTGCACAGGCGACGGCGCTATTTTAGTCGGGGAAAAGTGACGAAAAAATATTCAGTATAACAATGCCAGGAAGGATAAAAAACGGCGATTACAGTGGGTTAAGTTTTACTTTGGGGGCGCCGGGATAGCGCCCCCGCACATTATTATTTCAGATCGGGTAATTCTGGCTGCGTTTTTTGCGCCACTTCAACCGGCTGTGCCGCAGACGGTGCCTGAATGTTAAGCTGCTTTAACAAATCGCCAATTCGCGCATTGATGCGGTAAGTGGTGAACATCTCCGTAAACTGCATCTCAACATAGCGGCGCTGAGCGTTGAACACTTCATTTTCACTGTCCAGCATATCCAGCAGGCTACGCTCGCCAATGCTGAACTGTTCCTGGTAGGCGGTACGCACCACGGCGCTGCGGTCAGCGTAGTCTTTGGCGATTGGAACCTGCTGACGAGCGTTCTGCCAGGCGTTCCATGACAGGCGCAGTTCTTCATCGAGCTGACGCAGGGCATTGCGTTTAACATCCTGCGCCTCCTGCATTTTATAGGCATAGGATGACAGCTGGGCCTTGTCGCTGCCGCCGTTGAACAGGTTGTAGTTCATTCTCACCATGGCCTGCCATTCCTGATCGTGCCCACGGGTACCGTCGACGTTGTTATCCATTCTGCGTCCCAAATCAATATCAACGCTTGGATAGAAACGTGATTTGGCGGCTTCATACTGCTGGCGAGTGGCCTCAACATCGGCATCCGCTTGTTTGAGCAGCGGACTGTTTTCCAGCATCTGCTTGCGGGCATCAGCCACAGACGCGGGAATGTGTGTGGTCAGCGGCATCGACAGCCCTTCCGCCTCTTTCCCCACCACGCTGAAGTAGTTCGCCTGGGCATCCTGGAGATTGGTTTGTTCGGTCAGCAGATTGTTTCTCGCCTGCGCCAGACGGGCCTGCGCCTGTTCATAGTCCGCCTTGCGCCCTACCCCCTGTTCAGTACGCAGGCGAATCTGGTCGAACACCCGCTCGTGGCTTCGCAGGTTATCTTCCGCCAGTTTCACCATGCGCTGGCGCATCAGGACATCCAGATAGCTCTGAATCGCATTCAGCGCGGTGACTTCGCTGGTATTGAGCACCGAGTAGGCGCGAGAGTTCACCGTCGCCTTTTGACGGGAAACCTCACTGGTGGTGGCAAAACCGTTAAAGACATTTTGACGTAAATTGATCGAGGACTCGCTGCGATGCAGATTGCGACGGTGATCGTCAGCGCCTCGGGTGCTGGCGTTATCGGTCTGCTCCCAGCCCGTACCGGCAGATAAATCTAAGGTGGGTAAATAGCCCCCTTTTGCCGCACGAAGATCCTCATCGGCGGAATAACGACTGTTGACCGATGCACTCACCTGCGGGTGCCATAGCAAACTGTCTTTCACCGCTTGTTCAAGTGATGCCGCATTTGCCGCATGAGAGAACAGCAATGGTAATGAAATGCCGGTCAGCGCCAGAATATGTTTGCTCATAATTTCGTCCTTTTATTAATTTCCCTGATTGCCTGGGGTTAGCCTGGTGTTCTCAAGAGAGAAGATCGCTAAACCCTGTTTGTTTGTCTTATAAGAAAACCACGTCATTAACCTCACGACTTTTAGCGTTCACGCAGCGCTTCCGCTTTAGCCCGTAAAATCGGTTTTAACAGATAGCTGAGTACCGTCTTTTGCCCGGTCATAATATCCACGGACACCGTCATCCCAGGGATAATCAGCAGCGGCTTATCTTCACTGCCGAGATAATTACGATCCGTTCTTAAGCGGATTTGGTAAAAACTGCGGCCTTCTTTGTCGGTGATGGTATCGGCACTAATATGTTCCAGTGAGCCTTTTAAACCGCCGTAAATGGTGTAGTCATAGGCGGTAAATTTAATCATCGCTTTTTGGCCCGGGTGTAAAAAGGCAATATCCTGAGGGCGTATTTTCGCCTCAACCAGCAGGCTGTCATCAAGCGGCACAATCTCCACCAGTTCGCTGCCCGGCTGGATAACGCCGCCAATGGTGGTGACCAGCATTTGCTGAATAATGCCGCGTACCGGCGAGGTCACCAGCGTCCGGTTGACCCGGTCTTCGATAGCCTTTCCGCTGGCTTCGGTTTTGGCGAGGTTAGTGCGCGCTTCGTTAAGTTGCCCGAGCATTTCACTGCGATAGCGGCCCCGCGCTTCGGCAATCTTATTTTCGATTTCCTTAATCGCCGAGCGGGCGCGGGGAATGGAGTGGGTAACTGAATCCAGTTGCCCCCGCGTTTCCACTTCCGAACGCCGCAGGCGGAGAATTTCGACTTTTGAAATCGCCCCGGCGCTAACCAGCGGTTCAGACATGCGGACTTCTTGCTGAAGCAGCCCCAGGCTATGGCTGAATTGTGTTTTTTTGGCTTCAAAATCCAGCAGTTCTTGTTTTTTTTGCGAGAGCTGCTCTTCCAGCCCCGCAATTTCGCTATTAAAGCGCGCACGCTGGGTATTGAATAATTCTTGCTCCCCACGGGCGATATTTGGCGCCTCGCGGGTGATCTCCTCGCTAATGACCAGCGGTTTATCATCAAGCTGCGCTTCCAGACGTAAGATTTGCGCCATCAATGCATAGCGGTCAGCTTCACTTTCACCGACGTTGGATTTGAAGCGGGTATCATCGAGCCTTAATAGCGGCTGCCCGGCCTCAACAACCTGCCCTTCATGCACGAAAACTTCCGAGACAATCCCCCCTTCCATGTTCTGCACTTTTTGCAGGCGTGAGGAGGGAATGGCTTTCCCTTCACCGCGGGCCACTTCATCAATCGGAGCGTTCGCAGCCCAGACGATCAGCGCGATGAAAAAGGCCAGACATGACCACAGCGTGATACGGGATGACCGGGGCGCATCGCCCATAATCAAGCCGTTGATACCGTTAACGGTCAGATCTTTTTCACCGCTTCCCGTTCCTAATCCACGCAGCCAGTTTTTTAATCCTTTATTGTGTCGCATGGATTTGCCCCTTTTTCAGCGCAGCCAGAACATTGTCCCGTGGGCCATCGGCAATAATGCGTCCCCGGTCGATAATAATAAGCCGGTCAACCAGCGTCAGCATTGAGGCGCGATGGGTGACTAACAGCAACGTGCGACCCACGGTAGATTCCGTCAGCGCCCGCCGCACGGCGTCTTCCGTGGTGTTATCCATCGAACTGGTCGGTTCATCCAGCAGCAATATCGGCGGGTCAAGCAGTAGCGCGCGCGCCAGCATGACCGCCTGGCGCTGTCCGCCGGAGAGGTTAAGCCCACGCTCGCCTACCTGCATGTTGTAACCATCAGGATGCTTACGCGCGAACTCATGAACGCCCGCCAGCTGAGAGGCTTTAAGCATCGCCTCGTTATCCACATAGCTGGCGCCGCTGAGCAAGTTATCGCGCAGCGTGCCGCTGAACAGATGAATATCCTGAGGCCCGTAACCGATGTTGTGCCGCACGTCGTTGACGTCAATTTGGTTGGAATCCATGCCGTCGAGCAGAATTTCGCCGCTGTTGGGCTGGTAAAAACCGATGATGAGCTTAGCCAGAGAGCTTTTTCCCGAGCCGCTGCGCCCGATAATGCCAACCCGCTCGCCCGGTTTTATGGTAAACGACACGTTGCTAAGCGACGGTCGTTTCTGATCCGGGTAGGTGAAGGTGACGTTCTGGAAGGTGATTGCGCCCTGCAATTTTTCACGCGCCACCAGGGGGCGATCGTCCTGGCGTTCCTGCGGTAAATCCATCATCTCTTCGGTGGTGTTCATCGTCATGCGGGCCTGCTGGTAGCGAGTTACTAACCCGCTCAGCTGCCCCATCGGCACCAATGCGCGGCCGTTTAGCATGTAACAGGCAATCAGGCCGCCCATACTGAGGTTGCCATCAATGATCAAATACACGCCCGCCACGATCATCGCGACGCCGGAGAATTGCTGTAACCAGGCGGTGAAGTTCATCGCCAGCGTGGAGAGCGTTTTAACGCGCAGCTCTTTTTGACTGAGCGTGACGAGCGTGCTTTCCCACATGTGCTGCCGTTCGCTTTGCGCGTTATTCACTTTGATGGCGTCAAGGCCACTGAGCGTTTCAATCAGCACCGCCTGCCGTTCCGACGCCAGTTTCATGGTGTCGTTAATGGTCTGGTTCAACGGTTTCTGGATAGCCCAGCTCACCAGCAGCGCTAAGGGGAAAGCGACCAGCGGGATAAAGACCAGCGGGCCACCGATGATGCCAATTACCAGCAGCATCAGCAGCGTAAAGGGCATGTCGATGAGCGTGGCCATGGTTAGCGATGAGAGAAAATCACGCAGTGATTGGATCTCATGGATGTTCTGCGCAAAGCTGCCCATCCGCGCCGGACGCGCTTTCATTGCCATTCCGGTGATCCGCTCAAACAGCGATGCCGAGACAATCATGTCGGTTTTCTTACCGGCAATATCCAGACAGCGTGTGCGCAAGGTCTTGAGTAACAGGTCGAATAAGAATGCGACCGTGATGCCAATCGCCAGCACCCATAGAGTGGATGTGGCCTGATTGGGCACGACCCGGTCATAAACGTTCATCACGAATAATGGCGTGCACAGCGCAATGACGTTAATCAGGAAGCTGGCAACAACCGCATCGATATAAAGAAAACGCGACAGTTTCAGCGTATCGCGAAACCATGTCCGGGTACGTGGCAGCAGCGTTGCTTTGGTTCGCTCGCTCTGGTGAATGGGCTGGATGAACAGCGTGATGCCGGTATATTCTTCAGCCAGTCGCGAGGGATCCAACTCAATTTGCCCGCCCTGGGTATCCCCGGACAATAGCTGGGCCTGCCCGCCCGGCGTCCATCCGCACAGTACCGCTGTACGGTTATTTTTCAGGATCAGGATGGCGGGCAGCGACAAGGCCGTTATTTTACTCAGCTCTCGTTTTAACATCCGCACGCGTAGCCCGGCGCGCGCGGCGGCGCGTGGGAAAACGGGAAGCGTTAAGCGATTATTTTTCAGGGGTAAACCTGCGGTGAGCGAAACGCGGCTTGACGCTTTTCCATATAACGTGCAGACGGCCATCAGGCTTTCAAGAAGCGGATCGTCACACAGCTCACGCTGATCTAATTGAACATCTTCATAGCGTTCAGTGACATCCTTTTCACCAGGGGTCGGTGATTGTAGTGTCATAGTTATATCCTTAATAACAAACCCGACTAAAACCGTTAGTACTTTCTTATTCCTGAAATTACGGGCATTGACTTAGCAGACATTACAATACTTGATTACTCTACCAAATTACCAGATATTCGAGCAGGAATCATTGAGAATATTCTTCAGTAATTCTTTATAATTAGCGCTAATGACAATAACGTAGAATGCTTAAGAAAAACAAATGCAATCTATGTTGAAACATAAATATAAAACAATTAATAACGCGCACCAGCCATTTGTTAAATTAAATAACAATATCAAATATCCAATAAAAACAAGCAGATGAAAGAAAGCTGACGCAGGTTAGCAGATAGGAAACATTAATAAAATCATTGTTGTATTAATCTTAACAGTTAATTACAGCTAATAACAAAACTAAAAAGTGCAATAAAAATAACAACAAGATAAATAAACCCAAAAATAACACATGAATATTATTACTAATGCGACATTGGATATATATATTTAGGGGATAAAAAACTAGACTCATTCTTAAGACCATCAACCGATACGTAATTTTTATTATAAATATGATTACCGGGTGGATTATCTCCACTGTCGACTACGTAATTTGCACTCTAAGGAGAGACCGCTATGTCAACAATTATAGGAACGATAAAGGCAGTTATGGGACAAGTGTGGATCGTCGCAACTGACGGCTCTCGTCGTCTGGCAACAGAAGGCGAACAGGTCATGCGCGGGGAATTAGTCGTCACCGACCAGGGGGCTGCGACCGTAACGTTGCCCAATGGCAAGAATATGGATCTCGGTCGTGGAAGTGAATGGGGTAATGAGGCGGTAGCGGTCTCAGTATCCGGCGGTAGCGATGAGCAGGCCATCGCCGCCGCACAGCAGGCTATCGCCGAGGGCGCTGACCCGACGCAAATTCTGGAAGCGACGGCCGCCGGTAACACCACCATTATTGATTCGTCGTCCGAACCAACAGGAGCCCACAGCGGGCACAGCCACGTTATTCTCGATTTGACCGGCGAAATACTTGATCCTACGGCAGGCTACCCGACCGAAGGGCTCGACGCCGCAAGATCTATGCCTGTAGAAGAAGTTACGCTACTACAGCCCGAGCAAGGCAACGACACCAACGTCGATACCGACACCGATACCCCTATCACCCCACCGCCCTCTCATCCATTACCGGAAGCCAGTATCACTATCGATGTGATTGCGGGTGATAACGTCATCAATATCAATGAGGCCGCCCAGCAAAAAACCGTGATTACCGGGTCAACCGGGCGGGATGTTCAGCCAGGCGATATCGTCACCGTGACGGTCAATGGCAACTCGTACCAGACGCAGGTTACGGCTGACGGGCGTTGGTCCGTTGAGGTGAACACCAGCGATTTGGTGGCATCGGGCGAAGTGCATGCTAGCGTGACGACGTACGACCAGTACGGTAATGAGGCGAGCGCGAGCGCAGAAAGCGCGGTCTCAGTAAATGTTACCGCGCCTGACGTGTCGCTGCATATCGACGTTATTAGCGGTGACGGCTTTGTTAATGCCGCCGAGGCGGAGAAGCCGACCACCACCGTCAGCGGCACCGTTGGCGGGGATGCGAAAGCCGGGGATGTGGTGCATCTGGAAGTGAACGGGATGGACTACCCTGCCACCGTGGTCGTGGGGGAAAACGGCGCGCTGGTCTGGCAGACCGAGGTGGCAACCAGCGATCTGCTTGCCGATCCGCAGGTGAACGGCAGCATTACCATCCGGGATGAGGCGGGTAACGAAGCCACCGCTTACGACGAGGAATCCGTGGTGTTTGATACCACTGCTCCTGACGTCTCGCTGCACATTGATGTTATCAGCGGTGATGGCTATATCAACGCCGCCGAGGCAGAGAAACCGACCACCACCATTAAAGGCACCGTCGGCGGCGACGCCAAAGCCGGGGACGTGGTCCATCTGGAAGTGAACGGCAAGGACTACCCCGCCACCGTCGTCGCAGATGAAAACGGCGCGCTGGTCTGGCAGACCGAGGTCGCTACCGGCGATCTGCTTGCCGACCCGCAGGTGAACGGCAGCATTACCATCCGGGATGAGGCGGGTAACGAAGCCACCGCTTACGATAAGGAATCCGTGGTGTTTGATACCACGGCTCCTGACGTCTCGCTGCACATTGATGTTATCAGCGGTGATGGCTATATCAACGCCGCCGAGGCGGAGAAACCGACCACCACCATCAGCGGCACCGTCGGCGGCGACGCCAAAGCCGGGGACGTGGTACATCTGGAAGTGAACGGGAAGGACTACCCTGCCACCGTGGTCGTGGGGGAAAACGGCGCGCTGGTCTGGCAGACCGAGGTCGCTACCGGCGATCTGCTTGCCGACCCGCAGGTGAACGGCAGCATTACCATCCGGGATGAGGCGGGTAACGAAGCCACCGCCGTTGATGATGAGTCCGTGGTGTTTGATACCACTGCTCCTGACGTCTCGCTGCACATTGATGTTATCAGCGGTGATGGCTATATCAACGCCGCCGAGGCAGAGAAACCGACCACCACCATCAGCGGCACCGTCGGCGGGGATGCGAAAGCCGGGGATGAGGTGCATCTGGAAGTGAACGGTCAGGACTACTCTGCCACCGTGGTCGTGGGGGAAAACGGCGCGCTGGTCTGGCAGACCGAGGTTGCCACCAGCGATCTGCTTGCCGACCCGCAGGTGAACGGCAGCATCACCATCCGGGATGAGGCAGGCAACGAAGCCACCGCCATTGATGATGAATCCGTGGTGTTTGATACCACGGCTCCTGACGTCTCACTGCACATTGATGTGATCAGCGGTGATGGCTATATCAACGCCGCCGAGGCAGAGAAACCGACCACCACCATCAGCGGTACCGTCGGCGGGGATGCGAAAGCCGGGGACGTGGTGAATCTGGAAGTGAACGGTCAGGACTACTCTGCCACCGTGGTCGTGGGGGAAAACGGCACGCTGGTCTGGCAGACCGAGGTCGCCACCAGCGATCTGCTTGCCGATCCGCAGGTAAACGGCAGCATTACCATCCGGGATGAGGCGGGTAACGAAGCCACCGCTTACGATAAGGAATCCGTGGTGTTTGATACCACGGCTCCTGACGTCTCGCTGCACATTGATGTGATCAGCGGTGATGGCTATATCAACGCCGCCGAGGCGGAGAAACCGACCACCACCATCAGCGGCACCGTCGGCGGCGACGCCAAAGCCGGGGACGTGGTGAATCTGGAAGTGAACGGTCAGGACTACTCTGCCACCGTGGTCGTGGGGGAAAACGGCGCGCTGGTCTGGCAGACCGAGGTCGCCACCAGCGATCTGCTTGCTGACCCGCAGGTGAACGGCAGCATCACCATCCGGGATGAGGCGGGTAACGAAGCCACCGCCATTGATGATGAATCCGTGGTGTTTGATACCACGGCTCCTGACGTCTCACTGCACATTGATGTGATCAGCGGTGATGGCTATATCAACGCCGCCGAGGCAGAGAAACCGACCA
>Ga0256408_1000627_pt1 | contig 24174 bp, 35 predicted proteins | sample PhyAR1_FD_185998 | JGI IMG/M metagenome (GOLD analysis project Ga0256408, IMG submission 185998) | Leaf surface microbial communities from alfalfa plants in UC Gill Tract Community Farm, Albany, California, United States - DLSL A.R1 | ecosystem: Host-associated > Plants > Phyllosphere >...
GTTTGTCGCCGTTTCAGCAGGTTCCGAGAATGACCGATGACGCGTGGGCGAATTTCATCGCCTCCATCGACCCGTTAGCGCTCGAGCGAGAACGGATGCGCGTCCACGGCAACCTCGAGCACGAACGCCCCGGATCGCGGCAGGACCACGAGATGCGTCACGCACACCAATGGCTGAAACAGGAACGCATCCGAGTCACGACCGACGACGACATGGCCGGCGAGATACACCGGCTGCAACTCGCAGACGCCGACACCACCATCCGACTCCACACCAACGAACAGGACCAACAGCTCGAGGCCGAAATCCAGGCGTACCGGGCAAGGAAGGCAGCAGCATGAGCAAGGCAACCATCACCGTCGAGGGTTTCGTCACCAAGGATCCCGAGCTCCGGCAGCACAACGGCAAGTCCGTCATCGCAGTCGACATCGCACACACGCCCCGCAAGAAGGATGGCGACCAGTGGGTGGATGCCGGCGAGACGATCTGGTTCCAGGCATCGTTCTGGGAGAAGGATGCGGAGGCCATCGCTGCGACCGTGCACAAGAGCACGCTGGTGACCGTCACCGGCCAGCCCGAGCTCAACGTGTACAGCAAGCAGGACGGCACCCCCGGTGTTTCCGTGCGCATCAAGTTCGGCACGCTCGGCATCATCCCCCGCCAGGACCGCCAGCAGCCCGCCTCCGCCCCGAATACCGCCCCGCAGCCCCAGTGGGACACGCAGGGTGGTAACCGCGGGCAGACGGGCGCACAGACCGGCTCTTGGGCGACCGCGGGGCAGATCGCGGATGCGGAGGTGCCGTGGTGAATAATCTGGGCTACAAGATCATCGATGGGCGCACGGGTCAGCGAATCACCTCGCTCAGTTACATCTCCGAGCAGGGGGCGCGAACTGACATTCGGGCACTCTGGCACCGGCAACGCGTTGGATCTTTGTTGGCTGTCGACCCGGGCGTTATCGCTAATGCGACCGTAGTGCCGAAAGAGGAAACCGATGACTGACCCGGTGAATCCGGACTCGCTGAAAACTCCATACGACCATTTTTCAGATTTGCGACAGGCGTACGCGGAAGGTTTTGAACGTGCGCACGTTGAGGCTGACCGTCTACAAGCCGCGGTCCGAGATGCACCGCACGACTCCTTCTGCTTGGCTGACTTGCCATCCGGCAACCATGTCTGCATTTGCTGGAAGGCGACCCTCGTATGACCGACGACGCGTGCTCTATCTGCGGCCCGATCTGCGGCATGCGGGAATTCGGATGGGAGCCAAGCGATGACCGAACCGAGTAACGACTGGGCCGACTACCCAGCACCGCTCATCCCATACGTGCCCACAACGGAAGTCGTGAAGGACGGGTACGTGCGTGCCATGCGCAACGCGTTCATCGCATCCGCCAGCGAACACGAGCAAGAGTTCGACCGCTGGCTCGAGATCGAACGGTTCAAGTCGCGGCAAGACGGGTACGCGCTCCGAATGCAGGATGAGCGCGAAGGCATCGGAGCAGACCGCGACGAATGGCTCGAGACGCCAAAGGAGAACGCTGATGGATGACGCACTCGAACAGCGATTCCGCCGCTGGCTACTCGAAGAAGCAACCGGCAACCAAGGGGCCGCAGTCAACACGACTGTGGCCCCAACTGCTGCCACCGATACATGGAGATACCCGTTCTGGCCGGCGCACGACGTCGGCTATGAGGAGGACGAACGATGAGCAAGTTGAAGAAGATCACCATCACGCTCGAATACGAGGTGCTGGACGGGTACATCACGGACAACATGCTGCTTGGAGCTATGCGAGGTGTGCGTGTTGACGAAATCACGTTTGAAGACAAGACGTGGCCGCGCTTCGTGCAGGCCAAGCTGACGGAGGAAGACTGATGATGGGAAACAGTAGGCCGCTGAGTTTCGCGAAGATTGGCCGCAACGACCCTCGCGACATGTACAAGATGCAGTACACAAGCCGAGGTTACGCACCATTGTCGCTGGACGAACTGCGACCAGCGATGGAGATGATCTACATGGATCAGGAAACAGGCATCCTGACGCTCGACCCGTTTGGCTTCGAGGATTGGCTTGAGCGAACGGGCAACGTATGAGCGATACGAGACTGCTGGACGCGGTTGATGCGCTAACGCGACCGCACACCGAACACGTGAAGCAGACCACCGACGACGGCGAATACCTGCGCACCGTCCCCGTCGAACACCCGCCACTGCTGCAACAGTTGGCCGACGCTGTTGTGCCGTCCGCTGGGAACGATGGCGGCTCCAAGTCGGCCAGTGCACGGGAACGCAACGTGCTCGACTCCGACGCGCTGTGGGAGCTGACACGCATCGAGACGGCGCTACGTGACTGGCTGCGACACGACCGGGCCGCGTTCGACCGATCGGACCTGCCCGCCACCTTGCGGCGCTGGTACGTCGGCTACGAGGCGCGACCGTTCATGGACGACAACGTGACCGAGTGGCATGTCCGCGAACTCCGCCGCTGGGAACGCGTCATCACCGCCAAGCTCGACCGCAGCATCAAGCAGATCCCAACCGGGTACCTGTGCGTTCTGTGCAAAGAGAAGCAGTGGGTGGACCAGGACGGCGAACGACAGCCCGCCAGACTCATCCTCTCGTACCGCAGAGACGAGGAAGGGCGCACGTCCGAGGAACAGGTCACATGCCAACGGTGCCGCACGAGGTGGGACAACTGGGATGCGATCAAGGAACTCGGGGAAGAACTGACAGAGGCGAGTGAGAGGACGACAGCATGACCGGAACAGTCACATATCAGCATCATAGGCCAGTGAGAGGATGAACGCATGAGTAATCACAACGCCTACTACCCGAATGGTGACTACATCATTTGCGACTGCGACCTGGCCGATGAGCACGGGATTGAAGAAGACAGCGTGTCGCAGTCAGAAAGCGATACCGACACGCACTGAAATGCTGTACCATCGGAAGTGCGTAGACGAACTCTGTCTACCAACTGCTCCCCATCGCCTCACGGTTGGTGGGGATTTTTCATACGTGCTCCTGGCCACTGAGACGCATAAGTGGCACCCCTCGTCAGCAGATGCCTTTGCCGGACCAGCCCTGCTCACGTTAATGAAGACCGGCTGAGCAGTCCCACGCGATGGCCTGCCAGGTGAACCCACGCCAAAGCTGTTGCCCCCGCCGACGAGTGGGCGTAGAAGACAAGCGCATCGGTGCTGCCACCGTTAGCCGTTGAATCGGATCCGCTTCTTTGCGCCCACTCCGTCGAGCAGCAACCACACACTTCCCATCCGCGCCGGCCGACACACAACAGACCAGCGCCGCCCTGCCAAGCGCAACAGCCGACGGTGGGTGAGCGGCGCGCCATGTCGAACACAGCGGTTCGAGCCGGATGGGTACTACCAACGGAGGCTGACGTGAGCGAAGAAGCTGACGACAAACTCGAAACAGCGATCAGTGCCTACCTCACGGAAAGAGGCGACGGCGCTTACCTGACCGGGTACGTGCTCATCGCATCCGGCGCTGACCCCGAACGCGCCGACATCACGCGCTACGTCAGCACCATCCCCGACACGCAAAACCTGCACACAACACTCGGCCTAGTCGAGTACCTGCGCATGGACGTACGCGGCGAGATCCCCGATGACGACGACGAATGACGACGCACTGAGCTCGCATCGAGTCAGGTCCAACGTCTGGCCCACGCGACCGACAGCGCACCCGCAACTCGTCGAAGCCATCAACGCCATCTTCGAACAGCCGATAGAAGACAGGGACTGATGAGCAAGCACGAACGAACCTGGAACATCATCGGCGTCGTCCTCGCCACCATCCTCGTCAGCTACATCCTCTGGTCCGCCTGGTGCATGATCAGCGGTGCAGCATGGTGAACTGCCCGGAGTGCGGCTACGAATACCAGTCGCTACTCGCAGCCGAACGATGCGCTGACGACGACCAACGCAAGCCACGCAAGAACGACTGGCTCGATCCGGACGCTTGGGACTAGCCGCTAACTGACAACTCAACACAGGAAGCCCCCGCGCTGCGCCAACAGCCGGGGGTGTGACCAGCTCGTGAAGGAGCCGATGTGCACAACCGTATCTGCAACGTCGACAAATGCAACCGCAGAAGCGATGCGCTGGGCATGTGCAACATGCACTACCAGCGCCACCACTACGGAAAGCCCCTCAACCCGCCCGGCAGGATCGAGTACGGCACCTGCACTATAGACGGGTGCAACAAGCCCACTCGGTCGCGGTACTCGCCGCTGTGCGCCATGCACTACCACCGCCAGTATCGACACGGCGGCACGCAGATCACGGCGACCCAGACAGACGTCACGGCCAGTAACGGCAGGCGCTACAAGACCAAGCACGCACCGCGGCACCCGCTTGCCAGCAAGCACGGCGTTGTTTACGTACACCGCATGGTCCTGTTCGACGCCATCGGGCACGGGCCGCACCCATGCCACTGGTGCGGCGTCCTGCTCAACTGGACAGCCAAAGGTGAACCCGACGCTATCCACGTCGACCACCTCAACGACATCGGTGACGACAACCGTGTCGAGAACCTCGTAGTCGCCTGCCTCGGTTGCAACTCAGCACGCGGCGCTCAGCACCGTCACGAAGCGCTGAAGCAAGCAGGCTTCTGGTCCAACAACGACACCATCGCGCGTCTCGAGAAGAGCCGCGTGCACAGAGTCGATGAGTCGGTGATGTCATGACTGAACGCAACAGCGGTCAAGCCAAGCGTGCTCGCGCAAGACTGCGAGCCACTGGCGCGAACTGCTACCTGTGCGGCTCAAGCATCAACTACAAGCTGCCGATGACTGACCCGAAATCCTTCGTCGTCGATCACGTCATACCTCTCGCGAAGGGAGGTCAAGATGCGCTGTCCAACATGAAGGCAGCGCATCGAAGACGTGACTGCAACAGCAAGAAGCGGGCTCGTATCGTCGCTCCAATCGTGCGTCGTAGCGGCTCGCTGAACCACTAGCGAGCAACTTGTACCAATTGACTTGTACCAACTGATCGCGCCGAAAGGGTGGGGGAGTGCCCCCTAGTGACACCGTTCCGGACCTCCGGGGCCAGGGACCGTCCCTCCCCTAGCTTCTTTTCCAAACTTGTATCAACCCAGTCGAACTTGTACCAACCCTTCTAGGCGGTGATCTGCGTGGCTGCAACGAAGCTCCGAGCCGTCACTGCGGATGACAAGCCGCTGCGACCTCTCACCGTTACTGAGGCGGCTGAAGCGAATGACACGAGGGCGATGCTGGTGGCTTCGCGTCGTCGTATCGCGGTCGCCGTTGAGGACCCGAACACCCCGGCTCGTGACCTGGCTGCACTCACGAAGCGGCTGATGGAAACGGCCCGGGAGATCGACGCGATCGACGCTCGAGAGTTGGAGGCGGAAGCGCATGCCGACGTCGAAGACGGCAAGTTCGACGCCGCGGCTATCTGAGGTTGCCCGTCACGTTGTGATGCCGTCTGGCATTGTCACGACTGCTTGGCCGCGTGTGGTGGCGAAGTGCGCTGAGATGGGCGTCCAGTTCGACTCGTGGCAACACGGTGTTGGTTCGATTGCGCTGGGGAAGCGCAAGGACGGCAAGTACGCGGCCACGGTTGGCGGCGTTGTGCTGAGCATCCCCCGTCAGGTCGGGAAGACGTTTCTCGTCGGCATGATCGTGATCGCCCTGTGCGTGATCTTCCCCGGCTTCACTGCCCTGTGGACAGCGCACCGCACCCGAACTGCTTCTATGACGTTCGCCTCGCTGCAGGGCATGGTCAAGAAGAAGAAGATCTGGCCGCACGTGCGGGCGATTCGGCAGACGAACGGCGAGCAGGAGATCCGCTTCCGCAACGGCTCGGTCATCATGTTCGGAGCTCGCGAGGCCGGCTTCGGTCGAGGCTTTGACAAGGTGGACGCTGAGGTATTCGACGAGGGGCAGATCCTCACGTCGAAGGCGCTTGAGGACATGGTGGCTGCGGCGAACCAGTCGCAGCAAGAGTCCGGTGCACTGCTGTTCTTCATGGGCACGCCTCCGCGACCGTCTGACCCTGGTGAAGAGTTCACGAACCGGCGCAGTAAGGCGCTGTCTGGGCGCAACAAGAACATCGTCTACGTCGAGTTCTCGGCTGATCCGTCTGCTGACTCTGACGATCATGAGCAGTGGGCGAAGGCGAACCCGTCGTTCCCGCTTCGCACGCCGGTCGAGTCGATCGAGCGTATGCGTGAGAACTTGACCGATGAGGACTCGTTTCGCCGCGAGGCGTTGGGCATCTGGGATCCGACCGAAACCGCTCGAGTGATTGATGAGCAGTCGTGGAACCTTGTTGCCGACCCCGCTTCGATGGCTGTGGAGCGCTTGTCGTTGGCGATCGACGTTGCTCCGGATCGTTCGGTGGCGACTGTCTCGTTCGCTGGCCAACGTCCGGACGGTCGGTGGCATGTGGAGATGGACGAGCAGCGCAAGGGTGTCGATTGGGTGCCTGCGCATGTCGCGAATCTGTCGAAGAAGAACCGCCTTCACGCTGTTGTCGTCGACGAGATGACTGGCCTTGTGGAGAAGCGGAAGAACGGCCGTAACTACCTCAAGGGCACAGATGTTGTGGTGACTCTCGCAGCTGCTGAGGGCCGTGACATGGCGGTTGCGTGTGCGGCGCTGTTCGACGGTGTGATGTCGCAGCAGCTGTTCCATACGGATCAGCCGCAGATGAATGTGGCTTTGTCGGTGGCTCGTAAGCGTCCGTTGGCGGGTGCGTGGGCTTGGAATCGGAAGGATGCCATGAGTGACATCACTCCGATTGTTTCGGCGTCTCTGGCGCTGTGGGGTGCGCAGAACGAGAACGTGAAGCGTCAGGGCAAGACTGGATCTAGGACGGCGGTGGTGCTTTGACTGAGCAGATCCGTATCAGTTCGCTGTCTGACGATGAGACGCGCACCCTGAATCTGCTGATTGATCAGCTTGATGAGCGCACTCCCCGTAACCTGCGGCGCGCGTCGTATTACGACGGGAAGCGTGCTGTTCGTCAGGTGGGCAACATCATCCCTCCGCAGTACGAGAGTCTGGCCCTCGCTCTTGGGTGGACGGCGAAGGGTGTGGATGGTCTAGGTCGTCGTTGCAACATTGACCGCTTTATTTGGCCGTCTGGTGATCTCGATTCGTTGGGTATGCAGCAGCTGCAGGATGACAACTCGTTGCTGTCGGAGCTCGCTCAGGCGCGCACTGACTCGCTGGTGAACGGTGTCTCGTTCCTGGTTGCCACTCGTGGCGTGGGCGAGGATGAGCCGACCGCTTTGGTGCACGCTCGCAACGCGTTGAACGCGACGGGTGAGTACAGCGTCCGCGGGCGTCGGCTGACGAGTTTTCTGTCTGTGACGTCGCGTAAGGATATGCGAATCACGGGGTTCGTGCTGTACCTGCCGAACCTGACGATCAGCGCCGAGCAGGACGAGGCGAACCGGTGGGTTGTTGACCGGTCGGAGCACTCGTTTGGCGTTCCGGTCGAGCCGATGGTGTACAAGCCGTCGTCTGAGCGGCGTATGGGGCGCTCGCGCATCACACGGCCGGCGATGTCGCATCAGGATGCGGCGCTGCGTGCGTTGATGCGCCTTGAGGCGCACATGGATATCTACGCGATCCCGAAGATGGTGATGCTGGGTGCGTCCGAGGACGTGTTCAAGAACCCGGACGGGACGCTGAAGCCTGCATGGCAGCACGTCATGGGCCGGGTGCTTGGCATCCCGGACGATGAGGAAGCCGCTACCCCGCGCGCCACGTTCGAGCAGGTATCGCCCGAGTCGCCGCAGCCGCACTTGGCAGACCTTAATGCGTTGGCGAAGCTCACTGCACGCGAGTTTGATCTTCCGGATCAGGACTTCGCGCTCACGGACATGGCGAACCCGACGTCGGAGGGTTCGTACGTGCAGGGTCGTGACTCGTTGGTGGCCGAGGCTGAGGGCGCGACGGATGAGTGGTCGATTCCGATCAAGCGTCAGGTGACTCGGGCGCTGGCGATGCAGAACGGGCTTGACGCTGTGCCGGACTCCTGGAAGACGCTTGCTCCGAAGTGGCGGAACCCGTTGTACCTGTCGAAGTCGGCGCAGGCGGATGCGGGGCAGAAGCAAATCGCGGCGGTGCCGTGGCTTGCTGAGACGGACGTGGCGCTCGAGTTGGTGGGTCTTGATGACCAGCAGATTGAGCGTGCGTTGGCGCAGAAGCGCCGGCAGGCGGGACGAACGGTGCTTGAAGCGCTGGCATCTAGGACGACGACGCAGGAGGCCGTGAATGCCGACAGCGTGGGAGTCCAGGCGGGCGCTGAACCTCGTAGCTGATGTCGCAGTGGCGGCGTCACTGCAGTTGCTGCGGTCGACCACTGGTACCGCTGAGCAACGACGTTACGACCTGCTCGGCGGTGTGCCGGAGGTGGTGGCGTACTACTCGGATGGCTCCGCGGCGCTCGCTGCTGACTTCTACGACGATGAGCGTGCCGCGGCTAACGTGTCGGGGCCATTCACGTCGGATCTGATTGTTGCTGACAGGACGGTGAAGCTGCGGCGTGCGATCGCTTGGTCCGCGGAGCCACTGTTCGACGGTGATGACGTTTTGGCTGGGAAGCGGCTCGCGGAGGTTGTGCAGCTTGAGGCGGCGCGGCCGTACCGAGACACGATCACCGGCAATACCGAGCGTGACCCGCAGGCGATTGGTTGGCGTCGAGTGGCGTCGGGTGGGTGTCCGTTCTGCCGGATGCTCGCGGACCGCGGCGCGGTCTACACCGAGCGGACGGCGCGCTTCTCGGCGCATGAGCATTGCCATTGCACTGCTGCTCCGGCTTTCGTGGGATACGACGGCCCGGAAGCGTCAGTACAGCAGTACCGGGCGTCGCGCCGTAATCGAACACCGGAGCAGCAGGCGCAGCTGAGGGAGTATCTGAAGGAGCACTACTCTGATTGACGCGCTCGCCATTCACGGTTGTACTCGGCTCGCCGCTCTCGGTTATTCCAGTAGTAGTCGCGGTTGCGCTTGTACGCGCACCGCTTGCAGCGGCGCTGTCCGCGCTTTGAGATGATCGTGTTGTCCTTGTCAAGCGGGTGACCTTCAGGACATTCCGTTACTTTCGCGCGCTGCGCAGCAATATTGCCGCCGCGAAGTAGGTTCTCCTGACGAGTTGCTGGCTTCAGATGCTCGGGATTGCAGCAAGAACGGTGCGGGCAATCTGAGGCGACAGCCGGGGAGCAATTTGCCGGGTCATGGCAGAGGTGATCGAGGTCGAGCCCTTCCGGGATTGGACCGTTGACGTACTGCCACATGACTCGATGAGTCAAGCGCCAGACCTTTCCTTCGCCGCCTGACCAGCTGACTCGGCCGTAGCCGACTGACTTTCCGCCTTGCCACTGCCAGCAGCCGTCTTCATTGATGACGATGCGCTGACGGATTCGTTCGATTACTCGTTCGGGTGCGAGTTCGCTCATGTGTAAAGCATACAACGTGCGTTTGCACCACACAATAGACCTCCCCGGTTGACGGGGGAACGCTACGGCCGCGTCTAAGGCCGGTCTGATGTCCGACGGGACAGAAACGGGGAACCGATGAGTGACACCGCTAACGCTGCCGATGGCCAGGCCGATTCGGCCGAATCCGAGGGTGGCGAGCAGCAGCAGGCGCAGACGTTCACGCAGGCTGACGTTGACCGGATCGTAAAGGACCGGCTTGCTCAGCAGGCGAAGAACAAGTTTGGTGATTACACCGAGCTAAAGACGCGCGCGGAATCGGCGCAGACGCTCGAGCAGCGTCTCGCTTCGCTGGAAACGGAACTGACGACAACTCGGACGCAGGCGCTGAAGACCAGCATCGCGGCGAAGTTCGGAATCAGCACCGAACCTGGCGAAAACGGCGAGCCGTCTGACGCTGACCTGTTTCTCACTGGTTCCGATGCCGACTCTCTCACGGCGCAGGCTGAACGGCTTGCGGCGCGGGTAGCAGACCGGAAGAAGAACGGAAACGTCGCACCCAAGGAGGGTTCGACGACTTCGACGGGCAATAGCCGATCCCCTTGGGGTGGCGTGCTCGACAAGATCACTTCGCGCGATTCGTAGCGCGCCTCAACTTAGGAGAAACACATGGCAGACACTCTGCAGAGCGGGGATCTTCACTTCCCTACTCAGATCGCTGACGGCATCGTCGAGAAGGCTAAGACCGGTTCGACTGTTGCTGCTCTTTCGGGCCAGGAGCCGATGCGCTTCGGCAACGTCGACATCATCACGTTCGATGACGACCTGACGGCTGAGTTCGTTGAGCAGTCCGGTGCTAAGGGTGCGGACGACGCTAAGCCGGCGTTCGTCACCGCAACCCCGCACAAGGCTGTGGTGCAGATGCGCACCTCGGACGAGTTCCGCTGGGCCGATGAGGACTACCAGACCGGCATCCTCGACCGCTTCGGCGACAAGGTTTCGCTGGCTCTGTCCCGCGCCCTCGACCTGGGCCTGTACTACCGCATCAACCCGCGTACGGGTACTGCGGTGACCTCGTGGACGAACTACCTCAACTCGACCACCAAGCGTGTTGAGGCTGGGGACGCTGCGGACATCGACTTCGAGTCGGCTGCTGGCCTCGTCATTGGTGCGGGTTACGGCGTCAACGGGGTTGCGCTCGACCCGAAGTACGCATGGACCCTTTCGACCGCCCGTTACGAGGACGGTCGCAAGAAGTTCCCTGAGCTCGGCCTCGGTCAGGGCATCACCAACTTCCAGGGCGTCAACGCTGCGGTGTCGACCACCGTTTCGGGCAAGCCGACCGATGGCAGCACGTCGGACAACAAGGTTCGGGCGATCGTCGGCAACTTCCAGTCCGGCATCCGCTGGGGTGTGCAGCGCACGATCCCGTTCCGTGTCCTCGAGTTCGGTGACCCGGACAACACGGGCCGCGACCTCGCTGGCCACAACGAGGTGCTGCTGCGTGCGGAGGTTGTGTACGGCTGGTACGCGTTCTCCGACCAGTTCGCGGTCATCGAGGACGCTGCGTAATGCCCCGTTACCGAAACGAGGCAGGTTCCATCGTCTCGGTCGACGAGGCGCTTGCCGAGCTGATCGGCAAGAACTGGGAGCCGCTGGACAAGCCGGAGCCTGTGAAGCGGGCTCCGGGGCGTCCGAAGAAGTCGGACTCGTAGCAAGGGAAGGGGGCGGTCATGTCTGTGACGCCTGACACGATCGCGGTTGCTCTTGGGCAGGCCGCCCCCATACCGGACTCGGTGCAGTGGAAGCAGTGGGAGCTGTGGATCACTGACGCTGAGATGCTGATCGAGACGCGGCGGCTGGCTGCTGTTCCGGTGCCTGTCATTGATGAGGCAAAGCTGGACTACGTGGTCCGTGAGGCTGTCGTTGCTCAGGTCAAGAAGCCTGACGACGCAACCCAGGTCACCATCTCCATCGATGATGCTTCGTCGTCGCGCACTTACCAGTCGGGCAAGGGTCGCGTGACAATCCTTGACGAGTGGTGGACACTGCTGGGGCTTACGGAGTCGAACGGCGGCGCTTACTCGTATGACACGGTGGGCACGGCCGTCCGGCATCTTCCGTGGTGCGACCTGATGTTCCTCGGTTCGTCGTGCTCGTGCGGCGTGAACCTCGCTGGCCGGCCGATCTACGGGTTTGGGTACTGATGTCGCTGCGGACGGACGTGGAGGGTGCTCTGCCGCGGTTCCGCGCTGAGGCTGAGTCGCTGATGACGGACACCTGCCAGGTGGGCACGCTGTCGTCGGATGAGGTGCTGAATCCGGACACGCTCGAGTACGAGTACGTGTTCACCCCGGTGTATGACGGCCCGTGCAGGTTCAAGGCGGGCAACGTGCAGGCGAGTGATGTCGAGTCTGCGTCGCAGCTCCTGGTGTCACAGCTCGCAACCCTGTCCCTGCCGATCGATACGTCCACGGATGTGCGGAATGGCATGCAGGTTCGTGTGACGGGTTCGTTGACTGATCCGGCGCTTCCGGGGACGGTGGCGACGATCGAGGCCCCGTTCCGCTCGTCCTACGCAACAGCTCGACGGTTCTCAGCGAGGGTGGTGTCTGGTGGCTGATGATCTGAACTCTTTGGCTCGTGACCTTGGTGAGATCCCGAAGGCGACTGCACCGTTCGTCCGTAAGGCTGTCGAGATCTCGGCGCGGAACATCAAGGACCAGATCAAGAGCGAGTACAAGGGTGCGCGTCAGATTCCTGGTGCTCCTGGGTCGATCTCGTATGACATCAAGGGTTCGACTGGCGCTCGTCTGGGTGCGATTGAGGCTGAGATTGGTCCGGAGAAAGGCCGCTATCAGGGCACGCTCGTCGGCATGGTCGACGTCGGTACCACGGATGAGAACGGTACGCCGCGCACGCCGGGACGTAAGCGCGTGCCTAAAGCTTTGGCAGATGAAGCTGCTGGCTTCAGTCGGGGCATCGACCAGGCGATCGATGATGGTCTGAAGGCGGCGGGCTTTTGACGGCGGCTGAGAACGCGGCGCTGAAGTCTCTGGTGCTTTCGGATGTGACGTTCGCAGCGGCCGGCAAGGTCTACACGGGCCGCGCGGTGACGACTGACGGTAAGCCGATCACGAACACGTGGTACGTGGTTATTCAGCCGGGTGGTGATGACGATTCGCAGGAGCGCATCACTGGCCGGTATGTGAACCGTCGCCCGTCGACCACGTTCCAGTGCGTGGGTACGACGCCGGATCAGGCGATCAGCGTATCTGAGCGCCTAGACAAGGTGCTGCGTCCGAATGGTCGCGGTGTGCGTTTGAGCGTCCCAGGCGAGCGCACAGGGCCGCTGCGACGTGACTACATCGGTCCGGCGCAGATCGACCCGGACACGACTCCACCGATGTGGTTCCAGACCGTCGAATACAGCTTCGACGCGCAACCCGCCCCCACTTCTTAACCCCGCTTCGGCGGGGTTTTTGCATGTAAGGAGAAATCCGCATGGACGACAACCACGTCCTCGTGTACGGCCCGCACGGGCTGCACATGGAGGTTCACAAGACCACTCAGGCGTCGATGCCTGAGCGCTTCCCGCTCGTGGGAGAGAAGCCCTCCGCATCCGCGGACGGGAAGACGCAGAAGCAGAAGAAGGAGCCTGAGAATGGCAATTGACACGACTGGGCAGTCCCTGTCCGTTGGTACTGAGGGCAACCTCCTGGTGATGTTCGCTCCGGCGTCCATCCTGACCGCTGGTAAGTCGCTGACGGACATCACGGTGACGCAGCTGAACTCGGCGTCGTTCGTTGATGTCACGTATGACCTGACTGCTGGTTCGGGTTGGGCTGAGACGACTTCGCAGGAGACGATTTCGGATGACCGTCTGACGGCGACTGAGACGTTCGCGCAGCCGGGGAAGGTCACGAACGGCCTGACCGTGCAGTATGTGTACGGCGACGAGTCCGCGAAGGCTGACGACACCCTCGTTGAGGATGAGCCGCTGATTGCTGCTGTCCGGTGGGCAACTGACCACGACGAGGCGATCACTGCGACCAGCAAGTTCGACTTCTGGTACGTGAAGGCGGGCAAGAAGCAGCGTGACCAGGCTGCGGCGAACTCGGTGTTCACGAAGACGCAGGTGCTGTACCCGCTGCAGAAGGTGCAGCGTGACGTCACCCCGGCTACCGGTTCCTGACCTAGCCGCCTAACTCCCGTGCGGGCAGTACCTCACTCCTGCCCGCACGGGTCACCCCTTTGCTGAGTGAGGATTCTGAGTGAGGAACAGACTTATGGGTTTCAACGAGAAGCTTGCTGCGGCGAAGGAGAAGGGCCGGCCGTCTAAGACGGTGACGGTTTCCCTGGATGCTGAGGTTTCGGGTCGGCTGGCTGAGCTTGAGGCGCAGGTGGAGGCGGAGAAGCGGAAGCCTGATGATGGGCGTTTGGCGAAGTCGTCTCCGCTGGCGAAGCTGCTGAAGCAGGTTGAGGACGTCAAGGCGGAGTTCGCTGACACGCTGGTGGATCTGAAGTTCACTCGCATGCTTGGTGCTTCGTGGCTGGATCTGACGTCGACGCACCCGCCTCGTCCGGATTCGATCTCGGACAAGATGATTTTCGGCTACGACTTCAACGCTGTCACTCGAGCAGCAGCGCACCTGTCGGGTGTGCTGGTGGAGGACGGCAAGGAACGCGAGCTGTCGCCGGAAGAGTGGGATGATCTGTTCTCGCTGCTGGCGGGTGGCGATCATGAGCAGATCGCGAACGCCGTGTACGCGCTGAACGAGGGCGAATCGAACCGGGCGGTGGAACTGGGAAAAGCGCTGCGCGCCGCAACCCTCGCCTCCGAGCTGAAGTCCTCTTAGCGGTCAGGTTGGGTGTGTCTCCGCAGCGGCTTCGTGGTTGGGAGCCGGCGGAGACGCATACGCCGTCGTATGACGGGTCGGGTCGTGTGGTTTCGGTGCGTGTTGAGCGTGAGTCGGAGTGGACGCCTGAGCAGGTGGCGTTGGTGATGGGTGTCGAAGAGTACGAGCGTTCTCTTGGCCGTCATGGGCAGCCGATGGATGAGGCGATGTCTCCGGATTCGGACCCGTCGAACCGTAACGGTGCACGCATCTACAAGGCCGGTGTTCCGACTGTGACACCGGAGGGCAAAGTCATCTACGCGCCGCTCGTCGACTACGCGCAGCGTGCGCAGGATGACGCGATGGAGGCGTACAAGAAGTCGGCTGGTGAGAGCGCGAACCTCAGTGGTCTCGTGTTCCCGGTCGAAGTGATCGAGCGACGGCTTCACCAGTGAGGTCAGCCTGACGCTGCTGCCGCGCGGTGTCCTCGGCCCGGTCGATGGCGCTTACGCCGAACGCGATGGCGGCTCCGGCAACAACAATCAGCACCATCCCGATCGCGAGCAGCCACGTGATGTTGCCGAGCGAGGCGACGACGACCAGCGCGATTGCGCCGAGCAGCACAACAACCCCGGCGGCGATCTGCCAGAAGGCCGGAATTCCAAAGCGCGTGCGCACGAACATGCGTCGAACTTTACATCTTCATAGCGTTTGACGGGAGCCCCACCATGGCCGATCGCGTTGTCAGCGTAAGCATCCGGGCGGAGATCGCCGGCTACCTGGCGGGCATGGAGAAGGTCCGCGCTGCTACGGCGAAGACGTCGGATGAGGCGCAGAAGCTTGAGAAGCAGTCCGCGGCGTTCGAGAAGGTCGGCGCTGGACTGCTGACGATCGGGGCCGCTGCTGCCGCCGCAGTTGCTCTGACGGTCAAGTCCTTCGCAGACTTCGACGCGCAGATGTCGCAGGTGCAGTCCCTCTCTCATGCGACGGCCACCGAGATGGACACTCTGCGTAACGCCGCTCTCACGATGGGTCAGGGGATCGGCTTCTCTGCCACTCAGGTCGCGGACGCCGAAACCGAGTTGGTCAAGGCGGGTGTGTCCGTCAAGGACATCATGGGCGGCGCGCTGAAGGGTGCGCTGGATCTTGCCGCCGCTGGCCAGATCAACGTCGCCGATGCGACGGAGATCGCGGCAACAGCGATGACTCAGTTCGGCCTGTCTGGGAAGGACATCCCGCACGTTGCTGACCTGCTCGCGGCCGGCGCTGACAAGTCTCTCGGTGGTGTTGAAGAGCTCGGTGCTGCGCTGAAGCAGTCCGGTCTGGTTGCCGCGCAGTTCGGCCTGTCCATCGATGACACGGTCGGAACGCTGTCGGAGTTCGCCGCTGCGGGCCTCATGGGTTCCGACGCTGGTACGTCGCTGAAGCAGATGTTCCTGCAGCTTGCCACGCCGTCGAAGCAGGCGGCCGATGCGATGAAGCAATACCACATCAGCGCGTACGACGCGCAAGGCGACTTCGTGGGCATGACGTCTCTCGCGGATCAGTTGCAGAAGGGCTTCGCGGGCGTCGATGACGCTTCTCGTGACGCTGCGCTGGGAATCATCTTCGGCTCGGACGCCATTCGTGCGGCGAACATCCTGTACACGGACGGGGCGAAGGGGAACCAGAAGTGGATTTCCTCCGTCAACGACGCGGGGTTCGCAGCACGTCAGGCGGCGGGCAAGATGGACAACCTCAATGGTGACGTCAAGAAGCTGGGCGCTGCATTCGAGAGCGGCCTCATCAAATCCGGTTCATCCGCAAACGACATTTTGCGGAGTATGACGCAGAACGCTACGGGCTTCATTAAGGCAGTTAGTGACGCGCCTCCAGCCTTGCAAGGCGTGGGTCTTGGCCTTACGGCACTGGTTGCGGCTACTGCGCTGGCGGGTGGCGGCTTTCTGTCGCTGGTTCCGAAGATCGCCGCCGCTCGGGCGGCAATGAAGGACTTGCAGCTCAGCGGCGCGGCCCTTGGGCGCGGGTTCGCCACGGGTGGCGTGATTGCACTCGGGCTTTATGCGATCACCGCAGGTATTGCGGGCCTTGGCAAAGAAGCTCAGCTTACCGACTCGCAGATTGCGAAGCTGAATGCGGCAGTGACCGCATCGAATTCTAAGTCGCTCAACCAGCAGTTCACCGGTGGCGGCGGCGCGTTCGACATGATCGGAACCAAGGCAACTACTGCTAAGCAGGCCCTTGACTCCCTCACCAAGGGGCTCGGGCCTACAAATGTCGCTTGGGGCAAGTTCTTCGACAACGTTTTCAAAACTGGAACATCAGACACGGCCACTCGTTTTGCGGCTCAGTTCAAGCAGATGGGCACAATCCTCTCCACGACCGCTGAGACAGATCTTGGATCGGCTACGAAGGGCTTCAATAGCCTTCTGAAGGAGATGGGTGGCGGGAAGGACACTGCGAAGCGTCTACTTGACCAGATGGAGCCATACAAGGCTGAGCTCATTGCTCTTGCGGGCGCTCAAGGCAAGACGCTCTCCGAAACTGAGCTGCTGAATTTGGCGCAGGGTAAGGGCGCTGATGCAACTGCCTTGATGGCTGCTTCGACTGCAAAGCAGAAGGAAGACCTACAGAAGCTTGCCGGCGCTGCGTCCGATGCAAAGGGCGACATCGAAGACCTGTCGGACACGATCAAGAACTTCGGTTCTGCTCAGTTCGATGTGGACGGTGCGACTCGAAGCCTTGAGCAGGCGGTTGATGACTTCAACGAGAAGATCAAAGAGTCGAAGCCTGCCCTGGATGATGCGGGTGATGGCTTCAAACTGACTGAGCAGTCGGGGCGTGATGCGCAGGCTGCGATTGAGGACATTGCTAAGTCGACTCTTGATCTTGCTTCTGCGACGTACACGCAGACTGGTTCGCAGGAAAAGGCTACTGCTGTTCTCGAGGATGGGCGAAAGAAGTTCATCGATGCGGCAACTGCTGCGGGAATCAGTAAGGATGCGGCGAACAAGTACGCCGATTCTCTTGGGCTGATTCCCGGAAACGTGAGCACGGTGGTCACGAACACCGCTGCCGCTGCGGGTGATACGGCGGCGCAGTACAAGCAGAAGCTTGATGCGCTTCCGAAGAGCAAGCAGACGCAAATTAACGCTGCTACAGGACAGGCGTCAAGTGCCCTGCAGGATGTTCTGAACAAGCTGGCTGGCGTGCAGTCGAAAACAATCACGATCACCACGAATCAGGTGACGAAGGCGACTAAGGAAAACACGGTCGGTATCTTCAAGAACGCCCGTGGTTCGCTTATGGACTTCTACGCTAATGGCGGTCTGCGCGAAAAGCATGTGGCCCAGATCGCTCCTGCCGGTTCTATGCGTCTTTGGGCGGAACCGGAGACGGGCGGGGAGGCGTATATACCGCTCGCATCGTCAAAGCGCAAGCGCTCGTTGGCGATTTGGGAGGAAACCGGACGTCGTCTCGATGCTTTCGCTGATGGTGGCCTGGTGTCGACGCGTACGAAGCAGGATAAGGCTGCGAAGGCGCGGTATGCGGCGGCTAAGGTCGCTCAGCGTAGGGCGCAGTCGGCGTTCAATAAGCAGAAGACTGAGGCTGCACGTCAGCGTCTGTTGGCTGCTCAGCGTGAGACGTCTGCGGCGCAGAAGGTTGCTCAACGCGCTGCTGCTGCGTTGACGGCTGCGAAGAACGCTCCGACTGGTGCGGATCTTGGCGACCGGATCTCGTTCCGTTCGTCGGTGCGTGCTGGTGATTACTCGTCGTCGGATGCTGTCCGTGACTTGTATTCGATGGGTCAGGATTCGGGTAAGTACAGCAGTGCTCAGCGGACCCGGTTCCTTGATGTGGCGAACCGTTCCGAGACGATCATGTTGAAGCTGCAGAAGCAGTCGACGGCTGCTGCTGATGCTGTGGAGAAGGCGTCGGACAAGTTGGGTGACTTGAAGTCATCTGCTTCGTCGATGGCTTCGGCGGTGTCGGGGAAGTTGTCTGATTTCTCGTACGGGAACTACCGGTCGGGGAGTTCGCTGCTTCGTGGGTTGACGTCTCGTGCTGGGAAGTTGAAGCAGTTCCAAGCGTTGTTGGTGACGTTGCAGAAGAACGGTCTTGCGCCGGCTCTTCTGAACGAGGTTGCGTCGCTTGGGGTTGATGAGGGGCTGCCTCTTGCGAAGTCGTTGTCGTCGATGTCGAAGGGTCAACTGTCTGCGATCAACTCGCAGTACAACTCGATCCAGAAGACGTCGACTGCGATCGGCGGTCAGGTTGCGGACGCGAACTATAAGGGGCTGATTGATGCTGCTGAGAAGCAGTTGTCCGCGGCGAACAAGAACGCGGCTGCGATCACGAAGGCGATCAACGACCAGTCGAAGTCGCTGCAGAAGCTGATTGGTAAGGCACTCGGTCTGCCGGGCTATTCGGCGGGCGGTTACACGGGCGACTACGGCACCAGTCAGGTTGCTGGCCTGGTGCATGGGCGCGAGTTCGTGATGAACCAGTTCGCGACTGCTGCAAACCGGCCACTGCTCGAGGCGATGAACCGTGGCGGCAACGTCCGATACATGGACACGACACGGACGGTTGCTGCGGCACCGGCTGCTGGTGCCCGGTATGAGCAGCACAACCATTTCCAGCCGATGCAGAACGTTGACGGCCCCACGCTGGCGACGGTCGTGGGTCGGGAGACGGCACGAGCGATGGCGGGGATGGTCGAATGACGGTACTCACCTACGGTGGCCTCGTCTTTGATGACGAGGCCACCACCGGGTTCACTCTGTCGAAACTGGTCGGCTGGTACGACGCTGCACCGACCCGGTACGAGGCGACGACACGTCCGCAGGGCAACGGTTCGTTCCGTCCGGGCACGATCTACCGTGACCCGCGGGTCGTGTCAGTGCAGGGTTCCTGGTCGGGTGACACGCTCGACCAGGCATACGCGGCACGGAACCAGTTGGCTGCGTTGGCTGCGAACGAGTCGACGATGACCGTCACCGATCCTGTGTCGGCTACCTCGATCACAGCTGGCGTGTCGACTGCACCGACGATGGACGACGGCTTGTTCCAGCCGTTCTTCAAGTACGCGTTCGACGTCATCGCATCTGACCCGTTCCGGTACGGCACCGAAGTGACCACCTCGACCGGAGTGCCGACCGCATCATCCGGCCTCGTGTGGCCCCTCGGAACGACAGCCGGGAAGTACTTCGACTGGGGGACTGCCGGCGCGTCCGGACGGTTGCTGGTGTCGAATGCTGGGTCGGCGCTGACGTACTCCACGTTCAAGGTGACCGGTGGGATCTCTGGCGGGTTCGAGCTCGTCTGGGTTCCAACGGGTGCACGACTCCGATACGAGCGTGCAATCCCTGCCGGGTCGACGGTCACGTTGAACGCACGTACCGGCCGAGTCACGGTCGACGGCAACTCCGACGCGACCGGCTTCCTCACCACATCTCAATGGTGGTCGGTCCCTCCCGGAACGTCCGGTGAGGTCCAGTTCACCCCGCTCGGTGTCATCACCGGCACTCCAACACTCACGGCGCTCACCGCGCCAGCACACCTTTAGGAGACACGCGGATGGCGCTGACGAAGAGTTTCGTGCAGAACGCGGCTACGACGCCGGTCGATGGCCGGTTCATGCTTGCAGGGATGCTGCAGAAGAAGGCTGACAACACGGTCCGTGTGGGGCAGCTGTGGGGTGGTTCGGCTGATGTGACGTCGACTACTGCGTCAGCTCCGATGACGGTGCAGATCGCGGCGGGTTCGTCGTGGGCGCTGAGTCGGGGCTACTCGGATGGTGCCGTGATTGTCGCGAACAACGGTGCGGCGACGGTGAACATCGCTGACGCGCCGAACGCGAACTCCCGCTACGACCTGGTGTGGATGCGCCACAACGACTCCACTGTGGGTGATGCGGACTCCAATCCGGTGTTTGGTGTGACGACGGGAACCGCTGCAGCATCCCCGACCGTTCCGACTGCACCGTCCGGTGCGCTCGCGTTGGCGACGGTCCTCGTGCCCGCCGGGGTTACGACGACTTCGGCTTCCGGTGTGACGATCACGAACGTGTACCCGTTCGCGGCGGTCAGTGGCTCTCCGATCCGATACCGCAGCGTGTCGGATCTCCGCGCGGACGCAGCGAACGTCATCGACGGTGCGCTCGGATACGTCAAGGGTGCTGGCCTGTACTGGATGCGGGGCTCATGGCAGCGTGCAGATGTCGCGCCGTTCGTCGTGATCCAGCAGCAAGCGGGTTCGACGTACTCTGCCGCGTCGGGCACCACGCTGGGGACTCTTGGGGGCAACAACCCTTCGTACCAGTCGACCGACACGACTGTGTTTCCCATCCGATCGGACGGTGTGGTCGGACCTCTGTTGGTATCCGGATGGTACGACGTCTCGGGTGGAGTCACGTGGTCGACGAACTCGACGGGCGAACGGTACATCGAGATCACCGTCGATGACACTGGCGTCACGCCAGGGATCGCGGATCGGCGCGCGGCCAGCGGAAACTCGCCAGCAAGCGTGTCCGGACTCGTTCAAGCGAACGCCGGCCAGTACATCAAGCTCAAGGGCTGGCAGAGCTCGGGAAGTTCGCTGTTCTACCTGTCGCGGCTGGTTGTGCGCCTCGTCCAAGCGAATTGATCGGAGCAGCGGATGACGCAGTGGCTGATCGGTGATCTGCTCACGGGCAACATCACGACGTTCTTCCAGCCATCGTCTGGGTCGTGGGCAACCACCATCAACGACGCTGGTTCGATCGGCGTCACGGTGAACCTTGCCGACCCGGATCTCCGCGCGTTGGATCTGCGGAACGTGGCATCGGTCGGGAAGTCGTACCTGGCGGTAGTTGAGAACGACGTCATCATGAACGCCGGCCCGATCTGGCAGCACCAGTACAGCAAGGATGACGGCACCCTGCAGCTGACCGCGAGTGGCCTGTGGTCGTACTTCGATCACCGTGTGCTGATCCCGGTTCTTGCTGCGGGGCAGTCGCCGTTCGATGTGGAGTCGTACTACGAGGGTTTCTCGTTGCAGGCGATTGCGAAGCGGCTGGTGCAGCAGGCGCGTACGCACACCAACGGCAACGTGCCTGTCGTGCTTCCGGCTGAAGTGACCGGTTCGGAGACACGCGAGTACCAGGGGGCTGATCTTGGGTTGGTTGGGGATGCTCTCCGGGACCTCACGAGTGTGGAGAACGGACCCGAGATCGACTTCGCACCGCGGTGGCGTACGAACCGGAGCGGCATCGAGTGGGTGCTGAACATTGGAACACCCACGCAGCCGCAACTGTCAGGGCAGATCACGCACGTGTGGGACTACAGCGTTCCGCACGGCACCGTCAGCGGGCTGACCGTAACGAAAGACGGCGCGAAGCTTTCCGGTCGCGGGTGGGCAGCATCCGGAGCCTCCACTTCGGGGAACATGATCTCGGTTTACACGAACCAGAACATGCTCAGCCAGGGTTACCCGCTGCTCGAAGTCGTTGAGGCGTCGAAGGACGTTGATGAACAGGCTGATCTTGACAAGTACGCCACGGAGACAGCGCGGATCGGTTCGAAGCCAACCGAGTTCTGGGAGTTCCAGGTGCGCGCGGATGCTTCACCGCTGATCGGTGAGTACCGCAAGGGCGACTTCTGTGTCGTGAAGATGCGGAACGACTACTACATCCCGGATGGCGAGTACCGGCGCAGGATCACGAATCTGTCGGGCGATCAGGACGGCAAGTGGGTGAAGGTCACCACTGGCGAGGTCTATTCGCTGACCGGATGACGGTCGGCATGAAGGAGTGAGCATGGGTGACCCCACCCCGAAGGACCCGCTCGGTAACGCGCGGACCCTCCGGAACATCCTCGAGCGACTGCGTGTGCTCGAGCAGGCACGTCCGCTGCAGACAGCGTTCAACGATGCCTCCGCGGCGCAGTCCACGGCTAATACAGCGCAGGGCGCAGCGCAGCAGGCGTCATCTGATGCGGCTACGGCCAACCAGAACGCGTCTGCCGCGAGCTCAGCCGCTCAGACCGCTCAACAGCAAGCGCAGGCAGCGCAGACTGCTGCTGCATCGAAGACGAAGACCACCTGGTCGACCGTCGTGCCAGACAACGCGCAGAATCCCGGCACCACTGACGGTGACACCTGGTACGTGACAAACGGTACGGGCGGGAACACGACCGCCCAGTACCGGTGGAACGCAGCAACGCTCGCTTGGACGCTGACACCAATCGATGGTGCGGTCCTCAGAAACGTCATCGCTGACACGGTGAAAGCCGGCGCGGTCGACGGGCAGACAATCACTGGTGCAACGATCCGGTCCGCTGGCTCTGGCCAGCGAGTTGAGATGTTGCAGACCAGGATGGACATCTACAACTCAGCGAACACGTTGTCCGGCCGTATCATCGGCGGCCTTAACGACATCGTGTCCGGCTCGTCTCTGCTGCTTCGAGCATTTGGCTCAACGCCAACCGGTCAATTCGCGGTAGTTCCTGCGACATCGATATCATGCTCGGTTACGCCTGCCCCGTTCGTATCAAGCGGCTACTCTTATTCAGGTAGCACCTTCACTTCATCGTTCTCTTCGGTGGCGGAAGGTATCTTCTCGAGCGGCCCCGTCAGTGCGACCGAATTCTGGTGCGCTTCGGGGACAACTGGCGGATGGCGGGCTATCGGTCGGGTGAATCAGTCGACACCGGCCGGGTCGCGCGTCATTCTAGGCGGCTCGTTTGAGCGCCTGAGCTACACATGGACGAACCCCTCCACAAGCGTCCGCACTGACGTTCCAGTTATGACGGGCGACCCGTACGGCGACTCCGCGAACGTCTATCTCACTGCAACGGACTTCCGCCTCCCAGACGGCACATCCATCAGCGCCGACACCGGCTGGGTGTCGGACGGGTTCACAACACAGTCTGGCGTCACGGTCACTGGTGCGAAGATCCGGCGAATCGGCAATGTGGTGTCAGTACTACTCGACAACGTCACCCTCGACTCGATCAACATCCCGACCACGGGCGACGTCGCCAACCGAGTCGTAATCAAAGTGCCTACAGGGTTCGCGCCCACAATGCTGCAACCACTGAGTTCAGCGTCCGCGGGTGCGATGTCTTCGTTCTACATCAACAGCGCGGGCAACATTACCCTCGCCGCGACGGTGCCTGACTCAACGCAAACGGGCAACGTCACAAAGACGAGCTGGCTGACCTCGTGTGGCGGCACCTACTTCGTCGGCTGACACAAGATCGGAGCAGGACTTTGGACAACGAAAAGCAGGATGCCGTGCCCGACTACCCGGACACCGCAACCGGGACTCTCATGCGGCAGCGAGACCAGCTCATCGGAAACGCCGAGCAGGACGAAGGCATGTCCGCCGTGTACGCCGACAAGGCGAAATCGGCTCGCGATCGTGCTGCCCAGCTGCAGGCCGCAATCGACGCGATGCCACCCGACCCCACCTGACCAACCCACCACTCATCGAGCCGTCCTCCGGGGCGGCTTTCGTCGTTCAAGGAGGCCGCATGGCCGGCAAGTACAGCGTCGGGAAGTCGTCGTACGGCGACCTCCGCGGAGTCGAGCAGTTCGTCATGTCCGCCCGGATCGCTCTGCAGGTGTTGTCCGTCATCGCGGACTTCAACGCGTGGCAGAAGGCACGCGGCGCGGTCGGCAGCCTGTCCGTCAACGAGGGCATGCGCTCGAGGGCACGGCAGACCTACCTCTGGGTCAACCGGTTCATCCTCGCGATCGTCGTCGCCCTGCCGTTCACGTCACGCCACGACGAAGTGCTCCACGGCAACGCGATCGATTTCGGCATCACGATGCCCGACGGATCGAACCGGGCGCTTACCGCGGTCGAGTTCGCGAAGCTCCACGAGCTCGTCGAAGCACGTGGCGGCACCTGGACCGG
>Ga0256408_1000633_pt1 | contig 24100 bp, 24 predicted proteins | sample PhyAR1_FD_185998 | JGI IMG/M metagenome (GOLD analysis project Ga0256408, IMG submission 185998) | Leaf surface microbial communities from alfalfa plants in UC Gill Tract Community Farm, Albany, California, United States - DLSL A.R1 | ecosystem: Host-associated > Plants > Phyllosphere >...
CCTAGTTCATCATAACCATGAATTTCTCCCTTAATATCATCCAGATAGTAGCCTTCAGTATCACGTTCTTCCTTTTGGATACAAACAACTTTTCTTTTCAGGACAGCAGCGTTCAATACTTCCGTAAACTCTTCCGTTGTCATTTGTTCCTTGGCCAAGTTTTGATTGGCTCGTTGCTCGACGTCGGCATCGATCTTTTCTGTGTGATCTGAAAGATAAAATCCGGCCCATTTTAAACGTCCTCGATCATTGTACTCAATCATTATTAAGCCCTCCATTTCCTCCTGGATGCCCACCGACCAACGTACTTCTGGTAATACTACGTGCCCCTTCTAACTTAGAAGAAGCGTGGACAATTGCCGTAAACCCATACTTCTGTCGGATTTTGTCTATAATCTTATCTAGTTTTTCCTCATTAATCTGTTGTTGTGGATCACTAAATAAATCTAGCTGAAGCGAATCGGTATAAACGAGCTTACTGTAAGTAATTCCAACGTGCCTTACTTCTTGTCCTTCATAATATTTGTTGAATAAATACAGGCAGTAGTACTGAAGCTCTTTCGTATTATCAGTGAGTGGGATTTTCATTTGGTGAGAAAACCCTGACTTTGTTTCCAGGATCGACGTACCTATATACAAGCGGACACAACCAGTCTTACAATTATGCTGTCGAATACGTGCAGCCACTTGTTCCGCCATTTCCTTCACCACGATCTCTACTTCTTCTTTCCTCGTATAATCCTTCGGTAGCACCTGAGAATTGCCATAAGATTTCTCTTTAGTTGGTTCTGGTGGTTCTGCGATATCCGTTCGATCAATCCCATTCGCATGAAAATAGAGCTGTAGCCCAATAACCCCTAGTTGCCTCTTGAGCGCGTATGGGTCCCAATTGGCTAAATCTTTAATAGTCAGAATCCCCATGTGGTTCAATCTTTTTTTCATGCGTGATCCGATACCCCAAAAGTCCGTCATTTCTTTAATCGCCCAAATTTTTTCTGGCACATTTTGATACGTCCATTCCGCTATAAATCCCTTATTATGCTTGGCTTCATTATCTAAGGCTAATTTAGCTAAAACAGGATTATCACCAATACCGACGGTCGCGATCAAACCAGTTTGACGGTAAACGTGTAACTGTATCTGTCTTGCGAGCTGTTTTCGTCTCTCACTTCTTGTACCAGGTGTCGTAAATAAGTTCAGCGATTTTGTTACCTTTAGAATCGTCTCATCGATGGAATAGATCAATAAGTCTTCATCTGCGACGTATTGCCGAAAAATACTATTTACTTCCATATTTTTTTTATATATAAATTCATCCTTGGTGGTACAATGTGTAATTCTTTAGGCAAAGGATAAGGTAGATCACGCGGTCTACTGACATTCGTGATTCCATATTTACTTTTGGCAGTTGGTGAAGCGGCTAAAGTAAGCCCTGACCCTGTATTATCTGCTCGACTCATCACAACTAAAGCAGTTGTTAATGGATTTAAATTTCTTTCAACACATTCGACGCTCGCATAAAAACTTTTTATATCGATCAAAAAGTAATCATTTACTGGTTCATTTGAGTAATCAAGCATAATAATCTCCCCCATTTCAATCCGATTATACAAACATATGTTCGTTTATGTAAAGGGGAACATTCTAAAATAACAAAAAAGTCAGACTAATTGTCTGACTATAATAAACCTACTTATTTTTTTCGTTTAGCAATTGGAAGTCTTGATCAATGAATTCGTAACAATTCCCACAATTTTTACAATTGTATTGTTTCGTTTGAATATTGAGTTGAATCAATTCACCACAAGCACAGTCAATCGATACAGCCGTTCTTCGTTAGCCGTCTTTTCCAATTTTTCCGCAGCCATATACGTATGTGCAATTCCTGTGGGGCAAGCAGAAATACCTACAATTTTCATAATATTCCCTCTTCTCCTAGTAGTTTGTTTTTATAATATCTATAATATCTTTTGGGGTTACTGCCTCTTTTAATTTATTTCGAAACTCCTCATGCATGAGGAGTCTTGCTAAACTGCTTAAAATCATTAAATGTTCATCCGAACCTTTAGTTGGAGCCGCAATCAAAAACGAATATTCGATTGTTGTTCCATCCATAGCTTTGTAATCTGAAATAGGTCCAGATTTGATAAAAGCTATCGCTGGTCTTGTGACCGCTTGACTTTTGGCATGTGGAATTCCAAAACTGTCTTCAATCCCTGTGGAGGTTTGGTTTTCCCTAATAAATAAATCCTTTTTATACTTTTTGATATTTTCTACGATCCCGACAGAATTAAATAATCTTGCTGCTTGATCAAATAGCTCTTCTTTAGTATTAATTCGTTCATCAAATAAAATTAACTTGGGATCAATCATCTCTTTAATTTCCATCATTGAACACCCCTTTTATTGAAATCGTTTTCTATTTCTTGATTCAACAATACCATCATGATCTTTACAGTTCAACAGAATGAGCCATTTAATACATTTTTCTAAATATAAAAGTGTTTAGGTCATTTTTTTGATCTATATAGATCAAAAAATAAGTACGCGAAAGTTTTTTAAACACATAAAAGAAAAAGGTTATATGCGTGTTTTATACACGCATATAACCTTTTTTCTTTATTTGATCTCCACATATATTTAAAGTAAAATTTATAGCGAATTTCTAAATAATCTAATTTCTCCTTCAGGTATTATCTTAGGATACTTTTTCTTCATTTATCTCACATACCCAGAATCGCATCCTCATCTTTGACTGGCTTCAGTAACAGTTATCAATCAGATCATTATCTTGTATATCATATTCCTCTCCTTAGATACACTATATAGTTTATAAATAACGATAACATATCGTGTATTGAGCTAAGAAGTGTTAATTTTAAGTGCACCCAAATTTTACAACGCCCCCCTTATTTGTATCGTTTTTATACCGCACTATTTCATACGGATGTTCCATGTATCCCAATTAAAAAGGGGACTAGAAAAAATTCTATATCATGTTAAATGTTAAATTTAATATGGTTTACTAATTGTTAATATAACTATGATAAAATTAGTAAACTTTAAAAAGGCGGTATTTATATGGATAAAAAGAAACTTAAAATTTTGGTAGTATTTTTATGTATCATATTCTTTTCTATTACTTTTTATTTTATTAGAAAGAAAGCATACGAAACAAAGTTAGAAGATGGAATGTTTTCTTATGCAATCCAACAAGGTATTCCTAAAGAGAAAATAAAAAAAACTAATATGAAATATTATCCAAAAGGTCAGCGTTACGAATATGAAATTTATATCAACAATCTTGATAACAATAAATATTTTATTTTTTCTTATGTTTTAAAAGAAAGTCCATTTAAAACATATTTATTTCAAGAAAAAATAGATACTACTTCTATTGATTCTAGTGCATATATAGATGGTTCTGTCGTGGGACTAGAAGATAAAATGGCTAAACCTTTGCTTGATAAAATTCAATGATGATAACTAGATATAATTTAGGGTTATGTCGACTAGATGATTAAATAATATTTATAGGATGGTTATTATGAATGAAAAGGAAATGAAAGAGTATTATGAAAAAATAAAAAAAAAGATGAAGTGGTTCTAGATTGGTTAATTGCATTAAAAAGAATAAAATTAGACGATAGAAGAAATTTTTTTAATTTAGTTCTTGTGATTTTTATTTCTGGATTTGCGTTAGTATTGCCTAACTTTCTTTTTGTAGATGTTCAATTCACTAGTATAATAGGCACGATTTACTATTTAGCTTGGTATATTTTTACAACATGTTGTGCTGTTATTAGCTATCGTATATATAAAAAAGATGTTGGTAAGGTTTTAGCAGAATTAGAGGTATTGGAGTATATTAAAAAACAACATTTATCGAAGTGAACGTTATTCCTTAGTTAATAGAGAGGAATTTTAATAACGTTAAAAAAACGTGTTCATACGAGCATTCTAAGGTCAGGTTCACTCATTAAGATGTATCATTGGTCGAACGAAGCATCCTACCAACTACAGATGGTCGGGTAGTGACACCGTTACTTGACGATCGAATGACTGAATTAACGTTTCTTGTAGACAAAGCTCTGTATTATTTTCTGGCAAAAACTTTCCTTTGGTCACTCGTATCTTTGCAATGTGAAACCACTGGTTCATCCAAGTGTTGTTTAGCTGCCAATTGCCAGCCGGAACGGACGTTTGATTCTGACACAGTTCTTTCACTTTTTTCCAAAATCCTTCTGGATACACCGATAAGGTAAAATAAAACTCGTACAATACTTGACGGATATCTGCCTCTTCTCCCACCAATAGATTGGTCTTTGCATCCAATTTGAGCCGACAGTCTTTTCGTAAGATTCCTTGGAGTTGGTGCTTCAAACGGGTAAAGCTGGCAAGCGAAACGTCCAAGAACTGTGCTAATTGGCCATTATCTAACGGGTTTTCGTTTGCCAGGTGATCAAAGAACAAAAAAGTCGTTCCTCTGCCAATAGTCTTTGTTTTTTCTGTTCATAAATATAGGGATCTTGTAATGAGAAGTGGTAGCCGTTTTCGTCACCGATCCAAAAGATTGAAAAGCCAAAATAGGTCTTAAGTTATTTGATATCTTGTAGTATTGTTCGTCGTGTATAGCGCATCTGGTCCACAAACTCTTTGACCATCACGTGCTCTTTTTGTTCCAACAAGGTCAATAGCTCAAACCAGCGACGAGTCCTTGTCTTATAAATCAACTGCCTAAACAAAGAATTCATGAATACGGCCTCTCCTTTTTGTGAAAAAGGAAAAGAACCGAAGTCCTTTCCCTTTTTTCAATTATTCGTTTTCTGGTACCGCACTAAGCTCCCAAGTAAGCGTTGTTTGATAAGTGGTGGCCCTTGGTAAAGCAGTTTGGGGAACTTCTAATGCCACACTTTCTCCCGCACTTGTCCCATCACCAAAGCGATAAATCCATGTACCGGTTCCTTGTTCGTTTTTGGCGGTGATAAGTTCCGTTCTATGCTCAGGAATTAAAACGACTCCTTCTTGGTGACGAATGACTGGTTCTACACCGTCTTGTGCTGTGGCAAACTGTTGGTTCGTTAAGTGCAAACGGGCACCTGCCAATTCATGTTCGTCAAGGTTCGTAAATTGACTATTTTGTGTCACTGCCAGCTGCCAGCTATGTCGGTCGTTTTCTGAACGGCGGTCACTGATTTGGATATAATTTGGTCGTTCTTCGCCCTCGTTTATGGTTCCGTCCGGATTCAATAATCGTTGTGGTTGTGCATAATACCATTGATCCTGAACTGAAATGCCTTGTGAACCAAAATTGAAGGATGAAATGAAGTCAATACTCAGTAGTCCTTGGTCTTCTGGAAGCCCAGGCTGATTTTCTGGGTCAACTTCGACTTCTGGATCCAAAGGATCTAACGGGGAAATGGGAGTAATATCATAAATGTAGGTTACCTTAATCTGATTTTCTTCATAAATGCCAGTTGCATTATCCGGCTCCATTACGACGTGATAGTTCTGGATTTCCTTGGCATGTGTTTCATAGACTTCGCCAATTTTCCCTACTAATTCATCAGGATCTGCCAATAGATTTCCATCTCTATCTAAGTAGTGAACAAATACACTACCGTTCTTTTCAACAACCGTCACTGGTACTTCTATTATATTTTGAATTCCACTTATTTCAGATTCGATGATTACATCAGCAAATGTATTGCCTAAGATATAAAATGATTGTTCTTCCGAAAAACCAACAACAAATGGAGCATCACCTTCAAGCTTATTGGAAAGATTATCAACAAACTTCTTTGAATCTAAATCAGTCGTGGAAATCCCCGCCCCAACCTCTTGTGGCACAGGATCTCCCCATGGTCTTGCCCAAGTAAAGGCTGTGTCAGCAGCAATAGTTGAACTGAGACTATTCATTACTTCAATGCCAATTTCTAAGTAATCTTCTTCCAAATAATTTTCTGGATTGTTATCCTTATCAATTGTAAAATTTAATGCTAAATTTATGTTTTTTCCTGCTTGTTTATCAATCATTTCCTGAGAAAAATAAATTATCCATTCATTACTCTCGTCATTAAAATATACATCTACATCCTCTATCAAGTTATCTCCATCTGTATTGATAATAGATCTTATATTTAACCCATCTTTATTTAAAATATCTGGTGCATTTAAATATATTTCTAACTCTTCTCTACGATTTTTAGGTATTCTCTGTATTATATTAAATTCACTTATAAATCGTTCATCATTAATTGCCCCCTTTACACTCAGTTCATCATAAGAAATATCCAAGCTTGGCCCTTGTTGTTCAAATAAGACAACTGAGTTTCTGACAGCACGTGAAAAAACCTGAACATGTGGGGCACCTGGAACAATCATATTAAGGGATGCACCTGGCTTAATGGTTGTAGTTATCCCATCCGTCTCCCCCCAACCGTTTTGACTATTTGGTTGTCCTAGAACAGCTTTTATATTTTCATTTAATAACGTAATATAAAAACTCCCATGGTTAGTTGTTGCTGAACCATCTAAACTCAGAAGGACGTCTCCATCTACATTGGTTCCATCGTTATATACAAATGAAGTAACTGCTGAAAAATCTGCAGTCCCTTCGCCAGTTCTGTTATTAAACCCAATAGAATTTAGACGCATAACATTATTGATTCCCGTTGAATTTCTTGTTCTGATCACTTCAAATCTCGCATGAAATGGCTTGTCGTCAACTCCAGTTCCTACATTTTCGAATATTATAATGTCACCTGGTGTTATTATAGGCCCCATAGAATCGACAGCTGAAGCGTGACTGACTGGATTATCGTTTATAAGTGTGCGAGAACTGCCGCTAGTAGCGCTATATATAGTAGTAGCAGGTATATTTTCCCAGCCAGATTCTATATCCCCTGAAGAATCAAGTGACACCCATCTGTCAAATTGATCCATAGGTTTATCAGCATGACCTATTTCAAGCGGAGGTGGAAATGGGATATCTGATAGTTGATTTTTTAAAATTCCATAACCTGCAATTTCTTCTTTTACATCTTTTTTCGCTAATAGATCCTCATTTGAAGATTCTGTTTCTTCACCCGGAACTTCCTCACTAATTTCTAAATGGGCCGTCGTGTCTCCCACCGACAGTTCATAGTTTCCCGATTTTTCAAATACTAAAGGAAGGACAAAGGTATTTTGCGCACGCTTTGAGTGGACAATCCATTCAAGAGACTGCTCTCCTTCCTCAATTGAAATCCCCGTTGCTAATTGATCTTTCAAGAGTGTTGCTTCTTCGGGTAAAAATACTCGTGCCTCTGACACTTTTTGATCAGAAAAGAATGTGACCTGCACAGGTTCTTCTGTCATTCCTTGCAACCGAGAACGAGTAAAGAAAAAGTGCGGGTTACTAGCATGTACTTCTTCAAGATAGTTTTTCATTGCTGGTAGTTCCACTAATTCTTGTTCATCAGTGTCCATCGTTGCCTCTGTGTAGACCATGCCAACAGGCATTAATACGGCTTGCATGATCAAGATGGTCGTCCCTAACACAAGCATCGGTCTTCTTAATCTATTGGGCATTCCATTCACTCCTTCTCACTTCTCTTGCTCATTTTCTCTTGATTTATTTTTTTTAATAAGTAGGTAAACAACGATCCCCAGTAAAAGAACAGTTAAAATGATTGATCCGACCATCCACCAATTGATACTTGTATCAACCGTCACATCTTCTCGGTTCAATTTGCGTGCTTCATCCGCCTCAATTGTAAATTCACGCGTCCAAGACCATTCATTTTCTCCTGAAGTTGCTGTTAATTCTAAGACATACTCTCCACTGCGGAATCGATCCCCTTCTAAAGAAATCGGAAAATGGAAATTCGAATTGGGTGCCATCTGCATCATTTCTTGGCTGGTTTCATAAAGAACGTCGTTCTCTCCTACATGTTTCACCGTGGCTTCCACCGCCAAGCGATTGACAAAGGTCGGCGTGAAATTTTGCAAAGTAGCACTGATCACATTACGATAGTTCAACTGATCCGCAAAGACATCTAGTAGTTCCAAATCCGGCTGGACAGAGTCGCGAGAATTGCTGATAACAACACCGAGTACATAAGCAAATTCATTTTTGATTGCTACGCCTTCTGATTCGTCACTTTTTTCTACTTCATCTTTGAATTCAGCAATGCGTAAGCCACCGGCCAAAAATCCTTCAAAGGCTTCTGATGGCATTTGTAAAGGTATCTCAACGATTCTTGTTTCATTACCGGCTAACTCAATCATCTCAGAAGGTTCCATTAAATCCGCCAACAAATACTTCAATGACGGATCCGCTTCGATCGCGTCCTTCCCGTATTCCACTTTGCCTAAGACATTGGTGTAAGCTGTATGAGGCGTCACCTGAACCCGTATGGGTTCGGCACTGGTATTACCGACTTCAAGACGTAAGATTTCTTTTTGATTCGGTGCTAAATTTAAATCATAGTACCCTTTTCCTTCATCGACTTGACTCGCCGGAAAAAGTGGGATGGCATAGATATTGAATGCTTGTTCCTGAGCGTGTGCAGAGAGTGGTAGAAAAAAGAAGCTCACTGCCAACAACCAAATAAGGGTATGCGTTCGTTTCTGGTGTTTCTTGTACTTCATCATTCATGATCCTTTCTTAAAAAAAGCAGCGCTACAAGTTTCTGCAACGCTGCCCATACTACGAGTGACAAGGAAAAAGGTTTTTTATGCTTCTTAAAGTTCGTTTTCTGGTGTGAGGTTTAATTCCCACGTCAGTGTAGATTGATACGTCACCGCATCTTTCGCAGTTAAACCAGGAACAAATAGTTTGATTGCCGCATTTTCTATGACTTCTGCGCCATCTTCAATTTGTTGTGCAAGTGCATCGTGATCTCCCCAAACAACAGAAGAGGTTCCTGCTCCTTTTTCCGCTGCAGCTGTCATAACTGAAACCGCAGTGGTATTTGGAATCAACTCCATGCCGTTTTCATGTGCTTCTGGCATTTGTGCTGCATCATCAATGCTGTAAGTAATCTGCGGATCGTGTAAGCTGATGCGCGCTCCTTTTAATACATCGTTTTGTGTCGCTTTTGTTGCTTGGAATTCAGACAAGCTCACGCTTAAGTCCCATCCTTCATTTGTTCCACGAGTATCTTGTACTTGTGCCAAACTCACATAAGGAACCATGTTTTCTTCGCCTTCAGTCCCAGTCAATTGAAACTTTTCAGCTACCATGTTATATGTTTCATCAGTAGTAGAGATAACTTGGGAACCAAAGTTCATCGTTGGTACATAGGTAATAGTCAAAGGTCCTTTGTTATTGCCATCTGGATTAACGACTGCTGGGATCTCTACGTCTGGACCAGTTTCTCCTGGGGCAACCACTGTGTCGTCATCCCCTGGTGTGAAGGTGATTTGACCTTCTGTAGTTGTATTGCGTACTTCTTTTGATTCTTCTTCAGCAAACGCTTGAGCGCCTCCTGCTAAAATAGTGGTAGACAAAGCTGCAACTATTACTAATCGGATAAATTTCATTAAGAATTACTTCTTTCGTTTTCTATTTTTTGTGTTCTTGGTATTTCTTTTTGGCATCGACGGTGGCAACTAAACCAATTACCAACCAGCCTAGCCATACCCAATGGTGTTGATTCACCGTATTAGTCTGAGGCATCCTGTCGCCAGCAAGCGGCTTGGCAATGCCGGTCGGTGGTGGATCTGGTGTTCCTTTTGGTTCATAGCGTCCCGTAAACCGAATTGTTCCATCGGTCTCTGTAGACTGAACTGATGATGCATAACTGGAAGTAGATGTTATAGCCACCATTAGGATCCCCAACAAACAGCTAATGACGATCCAAATTTTCCTCTTCATTTCCTTCCTCCTTTATATGAAGTGGCTCAAAAATCATGGTTTTCTAGAATAAACACGCAAGGATAATCCTATAAGGAAATCTCTTACTTCAGCAATAATAACATTTTATGTCTTTTAAAAAAAAAACCATTTTTTCATAGGGTAGCGAAAAATTGTTGTTCCTTTTTAACATTTTGTTTAAAATGCGAAGGAATATTTTTTTGTTAAAGGCTTTTTTCGTTCAAAAGCAAATTCAACTAGACTCGTTGAATCATTATTAGGAGTTCAATAGACTATACACTGTTGGACTTTCTTCTAGATGAAAAATATAAACCGTTCTTGCTGGCCAGATATGTTGAGCAAATTAAAAATTGAGTAATAGAATATGTATAATTAAATTGGGAAAAAGAGTGTTCAGAAAATGACGCGTTTCTGAACAGTCTATTTTTTGATCTTATTTCTATAATTTTGATTCTATTATGTGTTCATAAACCCATATCAAAATCTATGTTCATTTATACCATTGGCATAAAGTTATGTTACAATGAAATTAATGAAGGAGTGATTTTTTTGAAAATAGGATACGCCCGAGTATCTACTGGTTTACAAAATTTGGATTTACAAGAAGACAGCCTAAATAAATTTGGTTGTGAAAAAATTTTTACCGATCATATGAGTGGAGCAAAAAGTAATCGACCAGGATTAGAAATGGCCATTGATTTTGTTCGCTCTGGCGATACACTTGTCGTTTGGCGCTTAGATCGTTTAGGTAGAAATATGGAAGATTTGATTTCAATCGTCAATCGACTGAATGAGCGTGGTGTTAGTTTTCATAGTCTTCAAGAAAATATTACGATGGACAAATCAAGTTCTACAGGACAGCTCATGTTTCATTTGTTTGCGGCATTTGCAGAATTTGAGCGTAATTTGATCCTGGAACGATCCGCAGCAGGACGAGCAGCAGCTCGAGCAAGAGGGCGATTTGGAGGACGTCCTGAAAAATTAAAAGCACAAGACTTAGAATTATTAAAGACTCTAGTTGATAGTGGAACACCCATTAAAACTATTGCCGAACGTTGGAATGTTTCTCGAACAACGATTTATCGTTATTTAGATAAAATGGAGGAAAAAGATGGAAAAACAAACGTTCACTAGTTTTTCAGAACAGCAAAGAATAGATGCGATGAAAAAATATAAAATTATTGAGCCTTATCTTAATAAACAAGAAACGATAAAAGAAATAGCTATTAAAAATAAAGTACCTACTCGTACACTCTATCGCTGGGTACAAAAATATGAACATGTTGGTCTAGTTGGTTTAATTAGGAAGACACGAACTGATTTTGAGCAAATTAGGGTTTCAGAAGAAGTTCAACAAAAAATAGAAGAATTTGTATTGAGATACAAAAAAATAAGTACAAAGACATCATGGCTGAAGCAATTGGAAATCCTCTCCTGGATAAATTCATTAAAGATTTGATCATTCAGATCTTAGCCATGATTGCCGAACAGGAACGGACAGAATCTAAACGACGCCAGGCACAAGGTATAAAGATTGCTAAAAAGAATGGTGTTTATAAAGGTCGGCCTAAGCTCTATAGTGCAGACACAAAAGATCCTCAACGTCGCCTTGTTTATAAAAGCATCGTTCAGGATCTTGAGCATGGCGTTGCTATTTCAAAGATTGCAAAAAATTATAACATCACTAGACAAACAGTTTATAGAATAAAAAACGATTTGTAAGTATGGGAAGGAAACAATTTATTAGGCTCTCTTTATTCTTAGATATCTAAAACTACAATAAATTAAACTTCAACTTTGCAAATAAATCAGACTAATTAAGTATAATTGATTGACTTAACAATGCTATTAGCAAAATGATATCCCTCTACATAAATAAAGTAGAGGGATATGGAAATATTTTTATATTGGTGCCTGACATCTTTGACTGTGAGCACCAGATAAAGCTCCTTCAACTAACTGACTCGAAAACCCTAGTTTATTCAAACCTTCGCTATCTTTTGCCAACATCACAGTTCTTTCTTTACCTTGTACATTGTATTTATCCAAGACACTTTGAGGACTATCCATAAATTCACCGACAACATCCATATTTCCCTGTAAATCTGCAACCAGTTTCTTCAATTCTTTAGACATAATACTGCACCTCCGTAAAGTTTATAATTATATGATAACATTCATCAGTAATTACTTCAATAATCTGACTATTCTTTTATTTCTGATTTTCTCTTTTTTTATATCTACTTCATAATGAGAAAAACCATCTAGTACTGTCAAATGCATTCCTTCGTATTTTTTTACAAAATAGTTAATTTGTGCAATCGGACAAGTTTTATCTTCACTTCCATGAAGAAACCTTATAGATAATAATTCTTTCATTGCCAGATTTTTTTCTGGAGAAAATTTACTATAATCAGAAAAATACTTTTCAATAAGGTTTCTCGAATCTGAACAAAGATACATATAAAATAAATTTGTAAATCCACTAACAGAGACTATTCTTGCTATACTAAAATTAATAAATTGAGAGAGACAGATTGCGATATAAGCTCCATAACTCTCACCATATATTTTTATTTTAAATCCTTGAGAATCATAATAGCTAACGACAGATTTTACGGCTTCAATATCAACAACACCTCCGTTACCTATTAACTCATTTTCATATTTTTGGGAATATCCTGTACTTCCAGGGAAATTTACTAAACAAATATTATTGAAATTATGATAGAAATCAAAGATTAAATCTAAGTATTCATGATTATAGTGATATTTAGGTCCTCCATGCAAACATATCAAAAGTGTATCGTCACCTCTATCAATGTGAGTTAAACAAGGAATTTTTTTTTCACCAATTATTTGATGTTCAAAAAAAGAAAGAGGGAAAGTAAGTTGACTAGTCATCTTTAAATAATTTAATTCTCTTTCAGGAATACTGTAATAAACTAGCATTGAGCTATTCAAAGTTGAACTACATAAAAGAATCAATGTTTTGCTATCAAGAAAATAACAATTTTTTACAATAAAATGTAGTGGTATATTTAATTTGTCTTGGTTTACAAATACAATATTGCCTCCTCTATCATTCGTAACAGATAAACTCAAATTTTTATAAGTATCATACAACAGAGTATTATAATCAATTGATCTGACGTTATTTAAGAACCCAGAGGCATTACAATTAGGCACATAAAAATGTTTCACTTGATTTTTTTCTTTATAGATAAGCTTTCCTTTTTTTATACCTATTGGCACTACCATAAAAGAGTTTTCACATATCATATCTTTCTTTTCAAATGGATACAGCGAATAATAAAGTCTGTAATTACCTGTTTTACTTAGCATACTTGCAATTATACATTTACGATCATTAGTAAAAAAAATGCTTAGGATTCTCACTCAATCACCTTCTATCGTTCTGTTAGCACTAAACTCATCTTGGAAACAGCAAATGACGAAATACTTATCATAATCAATGTGGCTAAAAATACTAAAACGATGATTAATAAACTATTTGCTGGTGTAGCAAATACTATAGATCTTATTGCATACAGTTGATAAGTTAACGGATTAAAGTAACCGATAACTTTAATAAACGTAGGAACATTTGTAATTAAATAAAATGCAGGAGCTGTAAACCCTAATGGAGTAATAATAAACGAAATAATTGAATCTCTTCGCTGATAATCATTAATTTTCATCGTAATTAACGCAGCTATGGATGTCCAAAAATACAAGACAATTATCACAACTATTATCCCTGCCAAATAATTCATTAGACCAATTGAGCTTCCAAACAAAGTAGCTATGATATAAAGTACACTAGACTGAATACATATGCCTATAGTAGGATACATACTCATTCCTATAATGTAATAAAATGGTGAAACTCCACTTTGACGTTTCAAAGCTAATAGACCATATCTTTTATCTATAGTAATTCGATAAATTGTTTGAGTCATTTGTGAAATAATCAATATTCCCAAAATCCCAGTTAAAGCATAATCGGCATAAGAAATTGTTTTCCCCTCATAGGCAATATTTGTAACAAAACTATTGATACCTAAGACAATAAAAATATAGTACAAGATCGGTTGAACCAATTGTGATATGATCAATCCTTTGTTTCTAAGAAACGCATTTAGCTCATTTTTTATAATGATTTTTAATCCCTTTATTCCTAAATAATGTTGCTCCCTAAATTGACTTGGCATCATTTTAAAGACCCCCTTCTCTATAATGAATGTATAAGTCTCTTAATGACATAGTTTCCTTAACAATTTCATCTATTCTAAAGAATTCTTTTGTATCCATAAACAATTGTGTTAAATCACTTTCCTGATTTAATATAAATCTATACTGAAAGTTGTCTAATCCTGTCACAGCAATACCTTTTTCATTTAACTTATGAATAATTTCTTCATCGATTGATCTATCAGTAGTAATCTTGTAACTTTTTTTAGGCGCGTTTTCGATCAAGAAATTTTTTAGATCCCCCGCGTATAAAACCCTTCCTTTATCTATCAAAACTAAATTATCACAAAATTCTTCTAATAAATGTAAGTCATGTGACGACACAAAAACTGATTTCCCTTTAGCTGCTTCTTTTTTTAAAAATGACAACAACCGATTAGATGTTTCTGCATCTAGTCCTGTTGTTGGCTCATCTAACAAATAGAAGTCAGGCTGGTGAACAATGGAGCGCGCAATTTGAACACGTTGTTGCTGTCCCCCAGATAGTGCATCTACAGGTTTATTTTTTAAATCCGATATACTTAATAAATCTAAGGCTTTTTCGGTCAATAATTTCCCTGTTTTTGCATCTATTCCTGCTAATTGACTGCCTAAGTAAACGTTATCCCACACATTTGTGTACCAATCCATCACCTGAGTCTGCGGTGAAAAACCTATAGTTGCAAATAATCGTTTTTCTATAAAATCTTGATCAAACTCTACTGAACCCGTCGTAGGAGTTTGAATCCCAGCAATAATATTGAATAAGCTTGATTTACCTGCTCCATTATGCCCAACTAATGCTACTATTTCACCGGTAAATATGGAAAGATTAATGTCTTTTATCGCAAATTTTTCTTCATATTTTAGACTTAAATCTTTTATATCTAATATATTTTTTTTCATTACTAAACTCCTTTTCTAAGGTATAATTAATTAAATCTTACTTAAAAGAGAGGGATTCTAATATGGCTGAACGAACCATCGATCAGAAAATTCAGAATGTTTTAAAAAAATTTATTGATTCCTATAAGGATAATCGAAGTCTCACACCCCAAACCTCCTATTTATTTTATGATTTTATAATTCTATCCTACCATAATAAAAGAGAAAATCGTTACAGTATTTCTACGTTGTCAGAAATATTATTAGCGGAAGATATTGAAGCAAATTTATTAATAAATATATACGCTCATTCCCTTTATGTATTAGCATTGAACGACGGTAAGCAGATATATGGTAAAGGATTTTTAATATGAACTACTATGATCGAGTTAAGAGGCAACATGATATCTATTTTAATTTATTATCTAAATATAACTTACATCCCCTAAAAACAGATCACTGGATTTATGCATACAAACAAATGTATAACAAAAAAAAACAGGGATTTAAAATTCATTTAAGTGCTAATACTAATAATGCCATTAATATAGCTGAAAAATTTTTAAACTATAATGAAACAAAACAACTAGACTTTAAAATCGTTTCTACTCTAGCAAAATTTGACATACAAAATACTGGGGCATTAGGATATTCTCAAATAGGAAAGTTAATCACTATTTATCCAAACGATGATGATGAATTTCTTTGTACACTTAATGAGCTAGAACTGATTTTCAAATCAGACTTATCTCCTGAAATCCCTTCAGATTTTAGATATATGTTGAGTTCTGTGGTTAATTATAGATATGGGGAAATAGTTGTAGACCCTAATTTCAATGACCCTAGAGACAAAACTATTCCGAGCGATATGATTATACCTGTGGACGATTACTATATTCCCAGACTAAAAGAAATTCCTAAACACTTATTGCTATTAAAAGTTATAAAGAAAACTGGTAAAGGTGGGACATATCAATGCCTTGATTTAAAAAGAAATGAGCTAGTACTATTAAAACAAGGTATGCATCAAGGTGATTTAACAATCGATAATGTGGATACTATTAATCTTTTATCTTTAGAAAAGAGGAGCCTCTTAAAACTAAATAAAGAAACTCAATTTCCAACGTTTATTGACGATTTTTATTTAGAAAACTCTTATTTCTTGGAAATAAACTATCTAAATAAGGAGACTCTATATCAATTTATGAAAAAAGAACCGTTGTCTCCTGAAAAAATAAAATTAATTATTTTAAAAATTATTTCAGTAGTTAAATTGCTCCATGAAAAATATAATATTATTCATAGGGATATTTCATTCGATAATGTTTTAATTGATGAACATCAGGAAATTTCTGTGATTGATTTTGAATTTTCCTATGATTTGAAACAATGGAATCCACCTTCTATTATTATGGGTACTCCTGGATTTTATAACGCAAACCGATTAAATATAGACCGATATACAGATGTTTACAGCATTATCAGTCTGTTATATTTTATGGATAATTTCGATCTATATTGTAATTATAAAAATGACCACAATAAATTAACTTTACAAAGAAATTCAATAGATAAAGGTACTAGTTCTTTTTATTTTATCTATTTACAAGCTCAGTATCATTCCGCTAGGTATTCACTAGATATGCTTGAACATGATTTAAGGACCCTAAGCGTTTAAATTGTTATAGTTAAACTCAACTAATCTGCACAACTTAAATGTCCCCTATCAATAAATTATTCTATTGAATAACGCTAAGTCCGACAGGGTATACTCTGTTGGCCCCTAAAGAGAGTAACTTTCTGACCTAACTAATTGAGCCACCAAAAGATCTATGAAATGAGGAGTCAAAAAGGGATCAAAAACTTTTAAGTTTCTGACCCAAAAAAGATCTCATTAGAAGACTCCAAATTATATATTCAACGACATTGTTGTTTCGTGTGAGTAGTGAACGCTTGGAAATAATTCGTATGTTTAATATTGTTTACAAAAAAGAGTGATCGGAAAAATAATTCTTTCTGATCACTCTGCTTATTTTTCATACTCGCGATTACGAATCGCTGTGAGCGGAGGCTTACAAAACATTGAAAATCATAGAATGTTTCGGCTCTGTGCTAAGGTCATATCCACATAATTCTTTGAAGTAGGTACGATAATCTGTTTCGACCATTCGAACAATATCCTCATTTGAAAACTCATCAAAAACAATCAATTCTGAGACAACCCCCAGCCTTGCATCAATCCCTAAGATTTCGGGTAAGACTTGCCAGAAATTTTCTTTGGAGATTTGTGCGACTAACGACTCTAATCGGTTCATTTGGCACTGGATATAGTCCTTCAGGACTGGGCTTTCTTGTTTCTTTGCTTCTTCCAAGGTCATTTGAAACCCTTGAAGATAGGCTTCTTGGGTAGTAAATACCGCCATAGTTCTTTTTCCTTCTTTCTTTAAAAAACGATCCGATCGATCAATGGATTCAACTGGTGTTTGACCCGTGTCCAGTCTTGCGCCGTCGGAAGACTATTCATTAAAACATACTCGGTTTCCAGTGCGTAATCCAAAAGGTACGGCCGGTAATTGGTGACGATCAGATCAATTTGCGCATCATTCAAGCGTTCTTGGGTCAATTCCTGCAGTGGAAGAAAGAGTAAATTGTAATGCTTCCCTAAGAGCTCCTGGGCCTGCAGGCGAATCGATTGCACCACCAAATAATCTCCTTCCAGTAAAAACAACACCTGTTTGACTGGTTGATAATAATGAAACAACATATCCATGTATAACGTAAAACTGACGGCCACATCTTCAAAGGTCACTGCTGAAAAGCGAAGGGTTTTCGCATGCTTTTGTAAGAAGTAGGAATTGATCTCATGGATCTGTCCATAGGTTTTCTTGACCATGACACGAACTTCTTCTAACTCTTTATTCAATACCGGACTCAACGCTTCATTGATCAGACGTGAGACAAAAAACGATGTCATAAAATGGCTTAAGATGTCGGTATCCCATTGTGCAAAAAACGGATCGGCTAAATAATCTGACGTGACTTGCTCAAGCCCTTCCCAGCAGTTGAAGTGCTGGCTAAATACACGTTCATGATCTACCCGATGGATCGTTCGTTTGACAATGACCGATAAATGAACCCATGAAAACTCTTCTTTGGGTAAATAGATTTCGTATTCCTGATGGATCCTTGCTTGTAGAGAATAAAGCAGCTGAAAATCCTTTTCTTGATAATCGATGGTCTTCAACCACTCCGGCAAGGATACAAACTGGTTTTGATTGACGCGAACCATCGTGATATACAGATGGTAATAAAAAGCAGACACGGTCGTCCCTGTCCCTAATTCATAGGTTCCTAACTTGCCGGACAATTCGTTTAGAATCAATGCATGCAGCCCTTCGGGCGGACGAATCGTAAAGGGGGTCTGTTCACTGCTATAGTAAAAGTCAAAAAAGAACTTTCGGATGTTGGCTTCGTCTCCTACCAAATTGACAGGGTTTAAGGTCAATGTCAAACCATACTCGGCTACGATCGGTACGACTCTTACCAAAAACCGCCGCAGGGTACTTTCGGCATAGCTGTGTTGGTGGGCTAACTCGGCCAGTGCAACGGGTTCACCGTAAAAAATCGTACCAATGATCTCAAACAGAACTTCGTTTTCTAATAGCGCTTCTTTTTTTTCTTGGTACCTTACTCGATCACGTTCATCAAAATGAAAGCCGCTATGAAGTGAACGCAATTCGATGGTCTCACCAAAATGGCTTTTGATCGCTTGGATATCTTTGACCATCGTTCGTTGGGAGATCGTCAATCGTTCACTCAACGCGACGATCGTAAAGTCGTGTTCTCGTTCAATAATGGTCAAGATCCGCATCCAGCGTCGGATCTCGGCACTCGTAATAAAAGAAATTTGCAATTCGCGCATCCCTATCCCTCACTTTTTCATTTGGTTCCTGTTCTTCTACACGTCTACTCGTTAAAAGTAATCGGATAGAATACACCGAATCGCTTCTTTTGTAGGAAATTGTGGCAATTCAATGTTCCCAGTCGCTCTCATTTGTTGGTTTTGATTCGTTACCTTGATATGGCGAAGAACACCTGGTCGATTCACCAAAGAGGCATCGGCGAAGTGAAAGCCTCTTTCTTTCCCCGCAGTTTCCACCTCTGTTTTGATCCAACGCTTCAAGGCGGAAGGACCAACCAAATCATAAGAAAGGACGATGGTCTCACTGTATCGCTTTTTCTGCGCCGAAAACTGGGCCATGAGCGCCGCTAGCAGTACGTCCTTCTTGCGACTTTCGGGCACTTCTTCTTCAAGCAGCGGCAATTGGAAAAACGTCTCCATCAAAAAAAGCAGCGTCTCAAACAGACGATAGGTCAGACCTTCGGTCTCACGGACGAGAAGGTGTGGTTCTTTTGTCGGTGAGAAGGCTTGAATAAATGCTTTTTGCGTCAACGGGTTCAAAAACTGACGTTCGTCTAAAGCAAGCAAAAACAACGCTGCTTTTTCTGGTGCCGGCAATGCCACGTTCACTTGTTGGTCCAGTGCCTGAACGAGCGTCGCTTGTATGTCCTTGTGCGTGCCTTGATCCGGCAAGCAATAGCCCTGCTCGACACGTACGTTGATCAGTTTTAGCCATTGATTGACGACTGTTGGATCCAGCTGCCACGGGCCTTCTTGCACTATCGTTTTTCCCTGATGGAGGTGTCGAATGTGTTCTTGAAGTACAGCTGGATATAAAGGCAGCGTGAAATAAAAATCATAAAAAAACTGCCGAATACTGGCTTCTTGGCCACGAAGCAGGTTAGTTTTAGCGACGAGCTGTAGTCCATACTGTTGCTTTAAAAGGGTTTGGAGTTGTCGTTTCATCCGTTGAAAACTCGAACTCGAAACTCCGAGAAACGCCGTCCATTGGTGGTTGTCCAAACGTTTCCCTGCAGCTAGCTGATCGACAAACAAAAACAGCTTCTCTTCCTCCAACAGCGCTTGTTTCTTTTCATAATACCTCTTTGGGTCAAAAAAAGCGAAGTGATAGCCTTTTTCATTGCCGACCAATTGGATCGTCTTGCCAAAATAAGTTTTGACTGCGCGCATGTCTTCCATGATCGTTCGCCGCCCGAAGCCGGTCCGATCGATCAGAGTCTGGGCCATGACGTGTTCTTTTTCTTCCAATACCTCCAACAAAGTCAACCAACGCTTGGTTTTGGCCGTAAAGACCAACTGATGAAATAACATCTGCATCGTTTTTTCTTTCCTTTCTGTGAAGAAAAAGAAAAGAGCCGTGGCCCTTTTCTTTTTTGGCTAATTGTCGGGGACAGCACTTAATTCCCAGGTGAGGGTCGTTTGATAGGTGGTTGTTCTTGGATCCGCCGTTGGCGGAACTTCAAGGGCAACACTTTCTCCTGCACTTTCTCGATCACCAAAACGATAGACCCACGTTCCTGTGCCTTGACCGTCTCGTGCACGCACAAGGGGCGTCTTTTCTTCTGGGATCAACACCACGCCGTCTTGGTTTTGTAGCATCGGTTTGTTGGATTCTTGGATAGACGCAAATTGTTGGTTATTAAGCAACAAACGTGCGCCTCTAAGTTGATTGTTTTGAGAATCCATAAATTGATTATTTTGCGTAACTGCTAGTTGCCAGCCGTGGCGCTCTTCTTCTGGGCGACGATCACTGACTTGGATATAATTTGGTCGTTCCTCGGCATCATTGACGGTTCCGTCCAGATTCAACAAGCGTTGCGGTTGAGCATAATAGCGCTTGGTCTGTGCAGAAATGCCCTGGGTTCCAAATGAAAAGCTTGACGCAAAATCAATGCTTAGTGCCCCTTGGTCTTCAGGAAGTTCTGGGGGATTTTCCGGATCCACTTCTTGTTCAGGTGCCAATGGATCGACTGGTGACACAGGATCTAGAGTATCTTTAGTATATACATAAGTAACAGTCTGGGCCTCTTCGGTAAATTGTCCTGATGCATTTTTGGGTATTTCCGTTAAAGAATATCCTTCAATTTCCTTGGCCTTCGTCTCATATTCTTCATCAATCAGCCCGCTGATAATTTCTGGTTCTGCCAGTTCCTTTAGAGCATTATCAACATATTCAACCGTTATGTCTCCCCCTTGTTTCTTTTGATAGACTGCTTGTACAACTGTATCAGTAGTCCCCATTGTAAAAGTAGTCGTTGCATTTGTGGGGTTTAAAATACGGCTTCCGGTTCCGGATACTATTTCCCAACGAAGAAAGTCAAATCTCTCCGCTGGATTCGCATGAATCATGGTTGTCTCCCCTTGAATAATCGTTGTTGTTTCTGCCATAGGCATTCCCCCAACAGTAGGACTCGCTTCTAAGGAAAGTACATAGGAAGGGCGCGGGGGAGCGACCCAAGAACTCCCAGATCCATTAAATATAAGTGTGCTATACCATGATTCTCTGAACAGTTGGGTGTAACGTTCTTCGAAGTCATTTGGATCCGATTCACTAGTTAGTACTTGTGAGCCATTCACCCCAGTGAGAGTGGCATTGACAGAATGCCAAGATGACTTAGACGTAGAACGATTCATTGCCATTGTCAGTCTATTTGCATTTATTATAATCCTGCTGGAAGAGTCAGATTCAATAGGTTTTATACCATTATTGGCAACACCATCCCTAGATGATATATAGCTTATTCTATCTGGTGCTGGAGTTATAGTTAGTGTTCCACTACGAACCAAAGATATCGCAGGACCAACCCAAGGTGAAGACAAGTCAAAGTATCCTCTTAGATTAATATATTGAGCATGAATAATAGATGCATTGTTATTATATGCTGCAAGCATATTATTTATATCAACTAGACCGCTACCATTATGTTTAATAATAGGATCATTGCTGTCTCCCCCCAATAAAGAAAAATCACTTACTGTTAAAGTAGCTGCTCCACTCAGCTCTAAATTATTGTTAGAGCCAGACATATTGAGTACTACACGAGCTTGAGTTGCGGGTCTGCCTATAATATTCACCGAGGTGTTTCTGGTGTTTAATGAACTTCCTAAAATCGAGCCAGAAAAGGAAATTGACTCAGTAAGTACTATTGAGGAAGTATTTCGGTCATTCCATGCACTTCTAAATTGAGACCAATTTCTAATTGGAGCTGACCTTGTCTGAGGATCAACAGAGGCTTTCAAAATCCGATTTGTTTCTGTTTGAATTAGTTCTTCGGGTATTGATAGGTTCTTCTCAGCTGCAATGACTGGTTGAACTGCAACGGGAATATCACTCATCACTTCTGCATCTTGACTTTCAAGTGGCGGCTCCTTGAAATCAGTATTTTCTTGATCCTTTATATCAGAAGATTTCTGGTCCTCTGATTTTAGAGTGCTTTCCTCTACTTCTAAATAGAAATGATCCGCGTCATGATCGACAGTCAAGAAGTAGTTTCCCGCTGTCTCAAACACCACAGGAAGAGTAAATTCTGTTTGTTGTCCTTTGGTGTGAAGCGTCCAGTACTCTCCATGGGAATGCGTGATGGACTCCCCATCAGAAAAATAACTTGCCAATACTTGGCCTTCCTTCGGTATCCGTACTAGAACCTCATCTGCAGGATAAGTACTTGTAAAACGCAAAATAACTGGTTGGTTCGTGACTGTCTGAAAAGTCTTTTCTACAAATGAAAACTCTTGAACCACTGGCGGTGCTTCTTCAACCGGTGCAACAGCGGTACTCATTGCTACATAATCTGGTATATGGCTACGAAAATCAGTGAGTGTCTGTTCATCTATGGATTCATTCGTTTCTGCATAGCCTCGTGTGATTCCCAATGGTATCACATGTGCCAATAGTAAGAGTGTAGTACATACCAAAGCTTGTTTGCGAAAGTTCACGCTACATTCCTCCTTAGTCTTTTTCTTGCCTTCTTTTCTTTAGAGCGAGATAAAGCAGAATCATGACCAATAGAGTCAACAAAATGATCGCACCGATCATCCACCAATTGGGGCTGTTGTCGATCATGACGTCTTCTCGGTTTAACTTACGGGCATCGTCGGCATCGATCGTAAACTCACGAGTCCAAGACCATTCATTGTCTCCCGATACCGCCGTTAATTCTAAGACATAGTTCCCGCTTCGAAAACGATCTCCCTCCAAGGAAATCGGAAAGTTAAAATTCGAATTTGGCGCCATTTGCATCATTTCTTTACTGGTCTCATAGAGAACGTCGCTCTCTCCTGCTCGTTTCACAGTAGCTTCCACCGCCAATTGATTGACAAAAGTAGGTATAAAGTTTTGTAACGTGGCGCTGATCACATTACGGTAGTTCAATTGATCCGCAAACACATCCAATAGTTCCAGCTCCGGTTGTACCGAGTCTCGGGTATTACTGACGACCACACCTACCACATGGGCAAATTCATTCTTGATCGCGACCCCTTCCCCTTCTGGGGTTTCACTTTCTTCCTCATCTTTTATTTCAGCGATTCGTAAACCGCCGGCTAAATACCCTTCAAAGGCATCTGTAGGCATCTGTAAAGGAATATCTATGACCTTAGTTTCTTTTCCTGCGAGTGTAATGACCTCCGAAGGAGTCATCAGCTCATCCAAGGAATGAACCAAGGTCGGATCTGCTTCTTTGGCATCTTTGCCATACTCGACATTTCCTAAAGTATTGGTATACGCAGTATGCGGTGTTACCTGAACCTTGATTGGTTCTGAATTGGAATTGCCGACTTTCAGCTGCAGGGTCTCTTTTTGACCAGGAGCGAGTAACAGCTCATAATACCCTTTGCTTTCATCGACTTGACTTTCAGGGAAAAGCGGGGTGACATGTGTATTTAAGGCCGTCTCTTCGGCTTGGACTGAAAGTGGGAAGAAAAAGAAAAGTACCGCTAGAAGCCAAAGCCCGTTTTGCATCGCTTGTTTGTGTTTCATTTGTCGTAATCCTTTCTAAAAAAAGCAGCGTCACAGAGATCTGTAACGCTGCTAGTGACTAATGGAACATGGAAATTGTTACTTCTTAAAGGGCATTTTCAGGTGTTAGTTCTAATTCCCATGTCAAGGTAGAGGTATACGTTACCGCATCTTTAGCAGTCGAACCAGGAACGAATAATTGAATCGCTTCATTCTCTACAACAGCTGCGCCATCTTCTAC
>Ga0256408_1000635_pt1 | contig 24025 bp, 22 predicted proteins | sample PhyAR1_FD_185998 | JGI IMG/M metagenome (GOLD analysis project Ga0256408, IMG submission 185998) | Leaf surface microbial communities from alfalfa plants in UC Gill Tract Community Farm, Albany, California, United States - DLSL A.R1 | ecosystem: Host-associated > Plants > Phyllosphere >...
ATTTGGTAGATATTAAAGTTCGTATCTTTCACAACGATTGTAAAATCACTGCCACTTCCATTTGCTCCGGTTAAATAGCCAGCATACTGAACTCCATTGACCATGATTGGTTGAGCAACAAACTGATTATAAGACACACCGTCTACTGTTATATTGACCGTACTTATAACTGAAGAAAAGTTTGTCTGAGAAACCTGTCCTGTTTTCACAGTTACTGCCGAATTCGCTGTAATCGTGTGACCACCATACCCACCACCAGAAAACGTCGCTGTCTGATTCCATCCTGCTAATCCAGCTGCGTCTTCGGCAAGATTACCATCGACTGCTCCACCAGGACTAATACCTGATTGAGAACCACTATACGTTGGCATCGACATTTCATCTGCGTATGCTGTAGTTGAATCAGTGGCTTTTTGCTCGTCTAAACTAACGGTCACATATTCATATTTCAATGACTCGATCACTTGATCTTTTGCTTGGATTTCATAGTAAGTTGTATTTTCATCCGCTAATTGATCAACGAATTTACTTTTACATTGATATTGGATTCATCTGTATTTAACCAAGAATCTGTGTTCTCAAAACTCCTTACACCGTGCAAGGATAAAGACGTTTTCAAGCTGTCCACTGTACTACCGAACTGAACAGGGGAAACCAAGTAATGTCCGTTGATCTCTAAAGGCAATCCATGAGTCGATGAAGAAAACGTGAAGTAACCATCTGCTTGATTTTTACCATGATCGGTAGAAATAGACTCATCATGATAAACTGCATAATAGGTACTTCCTTCATAGGTAATTGAAAAATTCTTCTCCATAGCATCTTCAAAGTCGCTTTTGATTTCATCTGTTAATTTTGCTTGCCCATTTTCTGCTTTCACGTTCAAAGAAAAACCTGTATCGATTTTCATATTTCCTAATACTGCACCATCATCCGCGGTAAAGTTGGTGCTTTCAGGTTTCGTTTTAGATGAGAAACTTAAGGATTTTTCTCTCGTACTTGCAACTACTTTTGAATCTTTCCAGTTTGCAGAATCTTCATAAGCCTTTTCTTTGGATTCATATAAATGAGGAGAGACCGTTTTATAATTATCTTGTGAAGTTACCTTTACATTAGGATTTGCTTGGATCAATTGCCGATAGCTTGACATTTTCATTACTTGCGCATCACTTGTAGATAAAGTAGAAGTTTGGTAATAAACGTCCGCATCTTTGATTCCCAAAATTTGTTGGATATCATATGCCGTATGGGTATCACTGACTTTGATCCCTTCTCCTTCATACATAGAAGAAAGTTTTTCTTTACTTGGTAGTTGATCCATTAACTTAGCTACAAAGCCAGTATTTGTCTTCACACTGCTACTTTGACCTTTTTGTAAGGATTGATTTAATTCATCCACAGAAGTATGTTCAATATCTTGGATGGTCTCATCTTCAACAAGTCGCTTTTCGGACAAAGAGGAACTGTCTGCAGAGGCAGAAAGATTTGGAATCGTGACGCCACCGATAAATGCCCCAGCACCAACTGTCAACAGTGCGCCAGCTTCAATCATTCGCTTTTGTTTTTTTGACATCTCTTTATCTGGTTTATTTAATTTCATTTGATCTTTCTTCTTTGCCATCACGACCACTCTCTCTTTCTTTTTCCCTAACTAAAGAGGCTAATATTTTTGTAAAACCTAGTGGATTCTTGTAGCCATGTTCAAAAAAGAAATCCGTAAATTCAATTTCTGGCACGGTCACGTTTTTTTGGATTGCTAAACTGATGATATTGACATATTGAGAAATATCAACTGTTCCTAGGACCTGCAATCCTAAGATTTTTTTAGTTTTCTTTTCATAAACAAGATAAATACTTGAATAATGATTTTTTCTACCTTTCTCAATTGGTGAGTATTTGACGATTGATTCATGGACAAACTGACCACCACGTTCTAGATAACGATTCTGATAGTGTACCTCTTCTGCGTCATATCCGAATTTTTTTGCTTGATTGAGTGTGATTCCTGTATTCGCAATGGTAAATCCATCCATATTGAATTTATACGTTCCTGTGGTCATTGCTACTTCTTGCTTTTTCTCGTGGATATTGACAGCAGCGATCAGCCCTTGACGAAACGCATCGGAAGCATGAGGATTATAAATATTTTCTTTGGTCAAGTCCATATAAGTCGTAGAGCAATCCCCTACCGCTAAAATCGAATCATCGGTTGTATACATGTACTTATCAACGACGATTGCTCCACGGTCACCGGTTTCGACTTGTCCAGCTAATAAGAACGAATTTGGTCGGAAGCCAACAGAAACAAAGACGCCATCTGCACGGATAGTCAAATCAGAAGAAGTTTCAACTTCGATTTTAGGTCGGCTCCAGATTTTTTTATCAATTGTATGGTAACTTGTCACTCTAGTACCTAGTAATAGTTGAATACCTTCTTCTTCTAGTTGCTTCTCTACTTCGATTGCGGCATTCTCATCCAAATATTTGTCAAGGATTCTTGCATTTGACTGGATCAAAGTGACTTTCATTTTTCGTTGCGCTAAGATACGAGCAATCTCTACACCGACCAGTCCAGCGCCAATCACTACCGCATGATGGGCTTCTGATATAAATTTTTCAATTGCTTCAGCATCCTTACGCTCTTTCAAAAGAAAAAGTGTCTCATTTAGTTTTCCGCCAGTTGGAGGAAGGTTGGGATACGAGCCCGCAGCCATGATCAATCGGTCATAAGATATTTCGTGCTCATGTTGACTTAACACATTTCTAAAATTCAACGTCTTCTTTTTCGCATCGATGTTAGTTACTTCTTTTTGAATGCGTAAATCCACTCCTTGAGCAATAATTTCATGCGGTGTTGCATAATTTGCTTGGGAGTGGATATCTTGATGTCCCATCAAAAATAATGGGATTGTTTGGGAGACAAATGTTATTTCATCTTTTTTTTCAAATACGATTACTTCATCGTCTGGATATTCCTCACGAATACGAAGTGCTGCGGCAATCCCCGCATGGTTTCCTCCAACAATTATGATCCTCATCAACTGCCTCCTTCATTAATAAAAGCATGCTACAAAAAATACATACGGTTATTTTTAATCTACTATTTATATAAATTATATCACTTAGAAAGACTAGTTGTCAGTTATAAAGGTCTATTTACTAAGAGTCAACCAAAACAGTTATTTCCACTCCTATTTACCAAAATCGGTACAGAAAAGAATATAACCATTCTTGATTCAACAGATGAAATAAACCATTTATTTTTTAAGTAAACATCCAGTCATAAAGTAGATATAATTGTACATTGAATTTCATAAAAAAAATTTATTTTATACGATATACACTGTATGTACATGGACATTAGATGTTAGCTACCTATTGTTGCTTAAACTGCATAGCGGCTATTTGATAATGGTTGAAATAATAAATATGACGTTATTTAAAAAGAGTCATAGAACGGATAGATCAACCATTCTATGACTCTTTATTCTTTTTATTTAGAGGAACTTATTGCTCTGATTCTTCTAATGCTTTCACATCTTTGACCCCGAATGTCTCTTCCCAGTCTTTCTTAAAATCTGTCACTGCCTTATGAATGGAAGGCATACCGAATACTTGTGTAAAGATATCTGGTGACGCAGTAATACTATGCGCCCCTTGACGACAAGCATGATTGACTTGTGCAACATTTTTAAAACTAGCAGCTAAGATCTTGCTTTGAGATTGCGTTCGTTCGATTTCCATTGCTAGTGCTTTGATAATAGCAACAGCATCGATATTTAGATTTTCCATACGGTTATAATAAGGTGCCACATAATCGGCACCTGCAGCAATTGCTAAGTATCCTTGCATTTCAGAGTAGATAGCGGTAGCAGTGACATTTACTCCTTTGGCTTTCAGTTGTTTGATGGCAGCCAATCCTGGTTCGTTCACTGGTACTTTAATGAAAATATCCTTACCAAGGTGATCCATGATTACTTGGGCATCAGCTAAAATCTCCTCTGCTGTTTCTCCAACTACTTGAACATGTAAACTGGCTTTTCCAATTAACTGCTTGATTTCTTTAAAGTGAGCAAACAAATCGATCTTTCTTTCTTTTTTGATGATTGAGGGATTCGACGTTACTCCAGATAGCGGGAGGATCGATTGATAATAACGAATTTTCTCAATATTGATCGTATCTAACATAAATTCCATTTTATTCATCCTTTCAACAGATGTGTTGCTTTGTAATTTATTTAATACTGATTTTAGTCTTGATACCAATCTCTACGATTTCTTTCCCTTCAACATATAAAGTACCTGGTAATTCAGGTTTTACTGATCCGTCAAACTTGATTGTGATATGTCCAAGCTCTTTTAGATTATCATTGACCAAACTTCCAACAGACGTGATGCGATAGCTTGTCTCATTGACGAATAGCTGTTGTCCTACTTTGATCTCTCCGTGGATTGGCTGGAGTTCAATATTATAACAATAGGCTGATAGCATATCTGGTGCATCTTTTCCAAATAGAATCACGATCTTCTCTTCTTTGAATAGCGTAGCTTCTGCCCCAATCGAAGTTACTTTTGTTGAATAAACTGACATTTTTTTCCTCCTAGATTCAACTATACATTCCAAAGCTTGCTATCCATGCGACTAACACTCTGGGTACACCGTTTAAAAAGCGTGAATATAAAACGGAAGGTACGCCAACCTCTACTGTTTCAGCCTCTGCTTCTTCTAAGCCTAATCCGACAGGGATGAAATCACAAGCATTTTGAGTATTGATTGCAAATAACGCAGGTAAAGCGAGCTGTGGCGGAATATTGCCTTTACCGATTTCCACCCCGATCAGTGTCCCAATGACTTGGCTGATGACTGCCCCAGGTCCTAATAATGGAGAAAGAAACGGTAAGGAACAGATAAAACCGATGATCATCAATCCCCAAATATTTCCTGCTAAAGGTGCCATGATATTGGCAAAGAAATTACCGATACCAGATCCTTGTATGATCCCGATCAACAAGGAAACAAATGCCATGAACGGAATGACCGTATTGATCATCGTCTGTACACCTTCGCGTGCGGACTGATTAAAAGTTGCCACTACTTTTCCTGCACCCATACCGATTTTTGCAATAAAATTCTGCTGTTCAGCTTTTTGTTCAGTAATTTTTTTGCTTGTATCGTATTTATATTCACGTGTTGGCCCACTCTTATTTCCTATGTTGTCAGAATGACCGACCGTGCTTTCTTCAGTAGTCAGCGTGATTTGATTGACCCCTACTGCCGATACGTAAATGTCTTCTGTAATGTATTGTGCTAATGGTCCGCTTTTTCCTGTTGGTACGACATTGATCGTAGGTATTCCTTTTTTTGGATAGATCCCACAACGCAATGTCCCTCCGCAATCAACGATTGCTAAAGCGATTTCATTATCTGGGATAGAAGTTTTAAAGCCATTGACTGCTTCCATTCCTGTCAATTCAGCAATTTTATCGACGATTACTGGTTTTTCTCCCCCACCAGTAATATAAATGAATTTATGTTTTTCCTCTGTTGGTGTGATCACTAATGGTCCTCCGAACCCACCAGTTCCTCTTACAACTCGAATACTGTGATAGCTCATTTTTTCACTTCCTCCTTATTCTGTCGCTGTTTCTACTGTTTTACTCAGAGTGACTCCTTGTTGTTTACAAACATATGCGGTTGTAAAGTCTGTTACCCAGCCACCAATAAAATTCATAAGAATTCCGACAAACATATAACGCACAGCTAACTCCATTGAATTCAATCCTAAGGTTGTGATTCCTTGGGCGATTCCTAACCAAACAAATAATTCACCCGGATTGATGTGGGGAAAGACGCCATTGCTCGTATGACAAAATTGTGCTTGAGAAGCATAATAGCTTGGCTTGTAATATTCAGGCAAAAAGCGAGCCATTGTAAAAGACATCGGATTTCCCAACATAAAGGCAGATAAAAAAGGTAAGATCAAATATCTTGTGACGGGATTCTTCGTTGATAGTTTGGCAACTTTAGTTACTCGTTCTTCACCTAAGAAAGCAATCAGTGTATTCATTGCTACCATTAGGATCAACACTACAGGGACGATACCAGTCATCCAAGATACAAAAGTTTCCGCACCCGTTTCAAATAAACCGATGAAGCCTTCCGCAAATTTTGTGATATATTCCATTATTCAACACTCCTTTTTCTTGATAGGTATTGTTTTTTCCATAAACTGAATTGAATACCAAGCATCGTAAGTGGGGAAGGTAGCGATTCTTCTTGATAATTGCCTAATTCTACCCGCAAATAGATTTCTCTGGCATTTGCCATTGCTTGTTGCACCAATTTATTTTCTGTTCGCACCAAAGGATGATAGTTGTCGATGTAGTGGATATCTGTTCCAATATATTGTGGCAATAGACGAAATTTTGCTAGGACAGTTACGCCCTGCATCTTTCGCGCATCAATAATGATCCCTTTTTGATCGACAGCAAACATGACGATCGTTCCTGCTTTGATTTTTCCAGATCGACGACCGATAGCCACCTTCCCTTTTCTGCGCATTTCTAGATAGATTTGATTAAAGTGTTTGATTTGTTTCATTCCAAATATTACTTGCAGTCCGTAAGCAGCAAGTGCAAATGCGCCGAATATATATATGAAGTTCATGTTATGACCCCCTTTCGTATCATCCAATTTTGTAACCCAACTAAATCATCCAAACGACATAGTTCACTTCTAAATTCAGGATCGCCAATAACAGCAAAAAGCTGATCATACAGTTTTAGCAATTCTTTTTCTTTTTCCATCGTTAGATCTTGTGGAATGGCTAACAACAAGACGACTTGCACTTGTCCGTTGATCGTGGAGATCCCTTTCCTAAAGATCCCCACTGATAAAATAATTTCAGCCGATTTTTTATTGATGGCATGAGGAAAAGCAATTCCATATTCAAAAATCGTACTCCTTAACTTTTCTCTAATGAACAATTGTTCCTTAAATTCTTGATCGACTAAGCCTTTGCTCTCAAGAGATTCAAGCATATGATCAAGATTTTGTTTGTAGGGTTTCTTTTCATTTAAAATCTCAAAATCTAGTTTTAAGTGATGAACATTTGCAGCTCTCAACTTTTCTGCTTTACGCCACTCTTCTTGCAACCAAGTTTCGTTGAATAGATTGATCAATCGAATGATTGGCGTATGTTTCTTTACATTTTTCAGAGGAATGGTTGTAAAAACAGCAAAATATTGGTCTAAGTCTTCCTGCTGATACTCCTCCTCAGAAAAATGGACCATGCTTATTTGAGGACCCAAAACCCGTTCCAATTGACGGCGAATAATCAAAGCTGTTCCTTTTCCGGTATTACAGACAATTGCAATTTCTTTGTGTTCGTTGTTACTGGTTTGTTTCCTCAATGCAAGTTCAAAATAAAAGGCAATATAGCTGATTTCTACAGTCGGAACCACTCGTTGTAACTGTACCCCAATCTGCTGTAGACCAATTTTTGCCAGTTCATAGGCTAGAGGATATTGGGATTCGATTTCACCATAGAACAGATCTTGCAGCTCTATTCGAAAAATCAAACGATTGAGCATGTAAATGAAGTGCTCTTTTATTTCATGAACTAAGAAGGTTTCATCAAATTCTACTAGTAAATTTTTATGGATTCTCTCTATCATTTGTTGAAATAACTGTTCGATTTTTTGCTCATCAATAGTAGACTTATCCATGCCAGCGATGGCACTTATATTAAGTGGAAAACTAAGAAAAGCTTGTTCTGTTTGGCTTAGTGTGATGCTATATTCATATTCCAAATGATGGATCAATTCGACAAAAGCAGGATGACTCGTCATAAGGTCCATATACTCATTTGGCAAATCTACCAGTATATTTCCTTTAAGGAGTCGTTTCATTGTAATAGAAATCGTTTTTTTCAAAAGAAGACCCTGATTTTTAGGTAAATTAAATTTTTGAACTAAGTCTTCTACGAAATCTTGTGTGCGTTCTGATAATGGACGTTCTGCAAAATATTCTTGTACATAATGAAGGTGTAACAGTCGTAGATCCAGTTCTTCTCCACGCATACGCAGTCCACGATTCGGCGTTCCAATCACTTCGACATCAAAAGAGGAAATCAGTTTTTTCATCACTCGTAAATCTTTGACGACAGTACTTCGGCTGACCCCTAATGCTTCTGACAAATCATCGATCAGCAAAAAATCTTTTTGCTCGATCAGCTTCTTGAGAATAAAGAAAACTCTTTTACTGCAAGAATTAAAATCGCTCTTCCGCTTCAAACTGCCGTTCATTATCAAGTCAAATTTTTCAAAATTTTCAATTTCGATATGAAAAGCATTCTTATGTTGAACGATTTCTGCAATTCCAATCAATTCTTCGTTTAAAGATTCAATGCTGGTTTTCACCGTTTGCGTACTTGTATTCAGCTTTTGTTTCAACCCGCCGATTCTCATTTCTTTGTGGGTAACCAGTAATTGTAGAATTTGATACCATCTGTTCACTACCGTCATTTACTTCCCCCACTTTTTATCCTCTAGTTTTTCCTCCGGCCACATTTGTGGTTACTCCAGTGATATAACTCGAACGATCAGATAGATAGTAACTAACTAAGTCAGCGACTTCTTTTAATTTCCCGCTTCGACCTAATGGAATCGTGCTTGTTTTGGCATAACCTGCTCTAAGCTCTTCAATCGTGATGCCACGAGTATAGGCCAAGGCTTCTTCATAAGAAAGTGTGCGTAGTCCGGTTTCCTCCATGATTCCTGGAGCAATCCCTATTACCCGAACATTTGATTTTCCTAACTCTTTTGCCCAAGATCGAGTAAAGCTGTTGACAGCGGCTTTCGTTGCCGCATAAGCACTTTGTCCCTCTGAACCTTCAAGTCCTGATTCAGAAGACATATTGATGATAACTCCTTCTCCTTTAGCAACTAAAATTCTACTTACTGCTTGAGTCATCAAATACAAACCTTTTTGATTGATTGCGATGATTTTGTCAAAGACTTCCTCGGATAATTCATATTCCCCGTGCGCGTACTTTTTATCCACTAATAAGCGCGGAATGTTGATTCCTGCATTGTTGACCAACCCATCGATCGTACCAAAGTGATCCTTTACTTTTGCAACTCCAGCTTCTACCTCTTGTCGTAATGTTATATTGGTTTTTACAAACAATAATCGTCGATGTTTAAGTGTCGAATCTTTAATATCAAAATTTGCTACATTGACATGTTGTTCCAATAAACTTTCGACGATACTTTTCCCGATACCAGAAGATCCTCCGGTTACAATAATCGTTTTCCCCTCAATGTTCAGCCAATTTGTCATAAGCGATCACCCCTTTTTTTGTTTACGCTTTCAGTATAGCTACGTAAAGGAAAATAATTAAGCCAGACTTTTTTTGAGTTTCCAAAAAAAATCTGACTTAATGTCTTTTTATGAGTGATGCTTTTTTTATTTACTAGTTCTTTGCTCTATTCTATTTTTTTACGTGAGCATTATCTTTCAGTTTTATCGGCTACCTTCTGATTTTGAACGTTTCAACCAGTATATTGCTACTATGAAGACTATGATCATACCCAAGCCAACCAAGATATTCGAGTACATCGATTGTTCTGCTGTTTTCGGAAGCTGTCTGACTTTTCTTGAATGGTTGATGGGGGTTTTAGTATACGTGACTTGTTCCTTATTCATTACTTTTGTTATCGCTTTAGTTATTTCAGTCGTTTTTACTGTTTCACTCACTTTCTTTACCTCTGCTTGTTTGATTGGTGGTGACACAGGCTCAATGATTTTTGGCAATTTTTCCCATTGTGCGGTATAAGTCATATCACCTTCAACAAACTCGCTGACAGTTGGCGTCCAACCGATGAATTTATAGCCTTCTCTTGATGGCGTTCCACTAAACGCCGGAGTTGCTACCCCTTTAGTCAAATCTGAAAACACTTGATTATCGAAAACAGTTTGATTTTCTACACCGTCTGTATAGATCACTTGGTAATTGATGGTTTGTGGAATCACAGGTTCCCATATGGCTGTGTAAGTCACATCACCAGTCACTGTATCAGTTACTGCTTTATCCCATCCTTTAAATGTATACCCAGCTCTTGTAGGTTGCCCACTAAATGTGGGTGTCGCAGAACCGGCGACTAAATCTTTAAAGACTTGATCTGCAAAAATTTCTTCATCTGGTACACCGTCTGTATAATTGACCCGATAAGTTGGAACGGGTTCCCATATTGCTGTATAGATTACGTTGCTAGTTACTGTCTCACTGACGGTTGGACTCCAACCAGCGAATGTATAACCTTTTCTTGTTGGCTCTTCACCAAAAGTAGGTGTCGCAGCTCCTGGTTCGATACGTTTGAATGTTTGATCCTCGAATACAACTTCATTCTCCACGCCATCGACATAACTCACCGTATAGGATTCAATTGGTGTAAATGAGGCATTTACTCTAATTTCAGCTACTCGCGAAGCATTGGATGCATCTACAGGTAGTGAAACATGAATTTCAAGTGTATTTATATCACCGACTTCACCTTCGATGGAAAATGGAACTCCGATCATACGTACACTTGGATCTAGGTATGGATTCGTATGACTGAATAGCTCGCCGACCTGATATTTTCCTAATGAAGTCCCATTTAGAAAAACTTCCAGCTCCATCTCACTAGGATTTCTTCTTTCCGCATCAGTATTATCTAGCGTACTTAGATCAACCATGACCATTGCCACACCACTTTGTTGATTTTGAGATAATAGCTTCACTTGTGTTGAAAAAATCCCTGGAGAACTTCCAGGATTGATTTGTGCACCATTAAAGCGCCACGGGATCATTTCATCTTCCCCGACGTCATAATAATCAATGCCATTTGCAGAATAAGACACTTCTGAATTGACTCCTGAAGTTGCCGCAGAAACATTTGGGTTGAACCCTACAAATACAAGAAAAACAATAAAACACGATACTATCTTTTTCATAATGATCCTCCATTCTGGCATGAAGTCAATAACCATATTGTGTTGACACTTTAAATTGCTCAATGATGAACAATAAAAATCGCATATACCTCTATTTATTAAACCCCCTTTTTCCGAAAAAAATAATGATAATAAACTCGATCATAAATTTAAACTCCTGCCTCTCTATTTAGTTGTGATGTTCCATTCGCTTTTAATTTATTATTAATATTACAAAAAATATAAAAGCCTTAGATTATCCTTTGAAATTGTTATTTTTTAATTAATCAGCTGTTTTTAGCAGTTTATAAAGATGATAGATATCTTAATCTCAAGTAAATTATAACAAATTAAACATTAAAATTGTATGAATCTTTACATACCTAATCCTCAGAATGCCAATAAAACAGTAATTAAATATGTTCTATTTTTGGTTTAAGTTATCTTGTTTATTAAATTAAATTAATTCCATTGCTTCTTTCAAGCTATGTATATTTCTATTTGAAGTTATAAAAAAACTCAACAATGTTATTAAATTCACATATATATTTTTTTAATCACTTTATATTTTCAAACTTTATCGATTATGTTGAACAGAAAAGTAAAATAAAATGATTGCTCATCTGTCTATAACAATTAACTTTTTTTAAAAAAGGTACATCAAAATAAGCAATGAAATCCGGAACTAGCCACCATGTCCAGATTTCATTGCTTATTTTTTTAGCATAGGCTTCGATAGAATTGCTTTAACTTTTCTTTTTCCTCTTTTGATAAAGCTTGCACAGGCTTGCCTTTTCTCGCTCCTTCGATTCCATATAGCATATGGAGACAGGCGCCACTGTCCACCTTTTGACGAATTTCAAAAAATATCTGTTCCGCTCCCTTTTCTTTAAATTGTTCTTCCGTTGTCACACCAATCTTTCGTAAATTTTCTTCTAATACTTTCCCTATATTCGGTAGATTACTTAACTCTGTCATGAGATTCCCTCCAAAAGTCTGGCTTTGATATATTGCATAGTACACTTAGAATATTCTATCGTTTTTCTTTAGTATACCATTTTGAGAAACGCACTAGCAATTCAGATAAGAACGCTACTTCGAAAGAAAGTAAACTGTTTCTTTTAGGTACTCAGTGTAGGCTTGCTCTTGTAAAACTTGAATCTTCTGCTTTTTTCAGATATCATTGGTTCGTAACTATATATGATTTTGTTTGCAGGGGGACGTTATCGCGTTGAGAAGGTAAAACCTGACCCTTTGAACCTGTTGGTTGATACCAGCGTAGGGAGCAAATGTCCTTTTTGTTGATGCGAAATCGAAACAATCAAGGCATTCTTCTATACTGGAAGAATGTCTTTTTTCTATTTTAAGGAGGAATCTGATGAAAAAAGTACTAACTATTGCTGGTTCAGACTGTAGCGGGGGCGCCGGTATCCAAGCCGATTTAAAAACATTTGCCGCTCATGGTGTTTATGGAATGTCTGTGATCACCTCAGTAGTCGCTGAAAATACCGCTCGTGTGATCTCATACCAAAACATCGCACCAACAATTATCAATGAACAAATGACAGCTGTTTTCGAGGACATCTATCCTGATGCAGTCAAAATCGGTATGTTGTCTTGTGCAGATACGATGTTAGCTGTCGCAAGCAGTCTACAAGAATGGCAACCTAAAAATATTGTACTAGATCCTGTGATGTATGCAAAAAATGGCGATTCTTTGATGGAGCCAGAAGCAATCGACACATTGATCAAAAACGTCTTACCATTAGCTACTTTGATCACCCCAAATATTCCAGAAGCAGAAAAAATCGCAGATCGCTCGATTACTTCACTGAAAGAAATGGAACAAGCAGCAAAAGCCATTTATGAAAGATGTCACTCTGCAGTTTTGATCAAAGGAGGGCATCGCTCAGGTGAAGCCACTGATATATTGTATGATGGGGAAAATATTTACTCCTATACGTCTGAACGAATCGCCACAAAAAACACCCATGGCACTGGTTGTACCTTCTCTTCAGCGATTGCCTCACAACTCGCTTTGGGCGTACCATTAGACCAAGCAATTTCCAAGGCAAAAAAATATATCACTACTGCAATCGCACATTCACTAGAATTGGGCGAAGGTCATGGCCCAACCAACCATTTCTATTCACTCTATCGCAATGGTCTTAAGGAGGAACAAAGTCAATGAATACATTTTTAAAAACAGCTGTAGAAACGGTCCGTATGAAAAATCCTTTGGTCCACCATATCACGAACTATGTAACGGTCAATGATTGTGCGAATGTCACACTTGCGATTGGCGGTTCACCGATTATGGCTGATGAAGCGTTAGAGGTAGCAGAAATCACAGCAATGTCACAGGTATTGGTACTAAACATGGGTACTTTAAATGAACGTACCGTAGCTTCGATGCTTTTAGCTGGGCAAACAGCCAATGAAAAAGGTATCCCAATCATTTTTGATCCAGTCGGTGCAGGGGCTTCACAGTTTCGTAATCAAACAGCAAAAACGATCATGGAAAACTTGAAATGCGCAGTGATTCGTGGCAATATTTCAGAAATCCGCTTTTTAGCAGGGATCGCAAGCACAACGAAAGGTGTTGATGCCTCGGCAGATGATGCAAGCTCCATTGAAGAAGCCCAACAGATTGCTGATCAATTAGCAACCGCTCACAAATGTATCGTAGTGATCACCGGTGCGACAGATGTGATTTCTGATGGGCGGCGTAAAATATTAGTGCACAATGGTTGTTCTGAAATGAGTCGGATCACTGGCACTGGCTGTATGCTCACTTCATTGATTGCTAGCTTTTGTGGAGGGTTACTTGAAGATCTTTTTCACGCCACAACCACAGCTGTTCTTACCATGGGGATTGCTGGTGAGCTTGCGTTGGAAAAAACGGCTGGAACGGGAAGTTTTCGGATCGCATTGATTGATGAAATCAGCCGTATTGATCGGGAAACATTACTACTGCGAGGAAACTACTTTGAAAAATGACATCAACTATTCCTTATACCTGGTGACTGATCAGTCACTTTTGAAAAAATACACACTCCAAGAAGCAGTGCAACAAGCACTTGAAGGTGGTATCACTGTCTTACAGTTGAGAGAAAAAAAAGCCAATTCACGAGATTTTTATGAGGAAGCGATTGCGTTGAAACGATTAGCTAAACCATACAATGTTCCATTGATCATCAACGATCGAGTAGACATTGCGTTAGCTTGTGATGCAGACGGTGTTCATGTCGGTCAAACAGATCTACCTGTGGCTGTGGTGAGAAAAATGATTGGCCCAGAAAAAATCATCGGCGCTTCCGTCCAAACACTCGCACAAGCAATTTCCGCTGAACAAGCTGGGGCAGATTATTTAGGTGTCGGGACGATGTTTCCAACCGCGACTAAAACAGACGCCATCAATGTATCAAAAAGAGAACTCAAGAAGATCCTTCAACACGTTTCGATTCCTGTTGTTTTGATCGGTGGTCTCAACGAACAAACGATTGCAGAATTCAAAACTTGCCCCGTCCAAGGATTTGCTGTGGTTTCAGCGATCCTAGCAAAAGAAGAAATCAAAAAAGCGACTAAAAAACTTTCTGTACAAATCAATACGTTCATCAAAGAGTAATAAATTAAAAAAGCGGCCCATGTAAAGTCAAATGATCTTTACATAGGTCGCGTTTAATTTCATTCCTCACTTCAAGCTTTTCAAATGATGTTCAACGATAAAAGCAGTTTCTTCAATCGATTTATCCGACACATCAATGACAAAATTTCCATAGTGATCAAAAATCTCTTGCGAGTAAGCCAATTCTTTGTGGATCGTTTCTAAATTGTTGTAGCTTGACGATTGATGCAAACCTAAAGAATCTAAGCGATTGCTCCGGATTCTCACTAAATTCTCTGGATGACAAGTCAAACCAACGATTTTACTTTTGTCTACTTCTTCTAATACTTTGGGTAATGGTACTTCAGGGATCAATGGCAGATTGGACACTTTGTACCCCTTATTTGCCAGATACATACTTAAAGGTGTTTTTGACGTTCGGGAAACACCTAGAAGTACGACATCTGAATCTAAAAAACCTTTAGGATCTTTTCCATCATCATATTTTACAGCAAACTCGATGGCAGAAATCCGATTGAAGTATTCAGTATCCAACTTGTGGACAGCCCCTGGTTCTTCAATGGGCTGCATCCCAGTTTTTGCATGAATGATCTCGAAAAGAGGATGCATCAAGTCGATATAGAGTAAACCAGTTTTCCGACTAAAAGATTTTGCCACTTCCGATAGTTCATGATTCACGAGTGTACTGATCACAATTGCTTTATCACGTAAAGCATCTGCTAAAATCGGCAACAGCTCTTCCTTCTGATTCACAAAAGGAAATTTATAGTTATTATGGAACACCAAGTTAGGATATTGGACCATCACAGCGGATAATAACTTTTGCGACGTTTCACCTAGTGAATCTGAGATAGAATAAACAATGACTTCATTTTGCATGGATAAACTCCCCCTATCGATTTCGTTCAGCATTTCTCGCTTGCTGAGTGATAAAATTCAATACTTTTGATTTAGTGATCTTACCGATTACGTTTCGCTCATTTGCTTCATCAACCACTGGCAGAGAGTCAACTTCAAAATCTTGAAGGATCGTCGCTACTTCCAATAAATCCATTTTTTTCGTGCAAGTTCTGATATGCGGATTTCGTGTCATACAAAGAGCGACCGGCGTATGATCGATTTCAGTATTTAAGGAAGCTCTCAACAAATCTTTTCGAGATAATACACCCACCAATTGTTTTTCTCCGTCAATCACATAAATCGAGCCAACATCATACACGAATAATGTCGTGATCGCATCACGGATCGAAGTATTCAAATCAATCAGCAATGGTGGCACCATGATCTCATCCACTTTGACTGTGAATGTTTTAAAGAAAAAAAGCGTCTCTAGGTCAGAACCTGTATACGTATAACCAATTTTCGGCGTAGCTTCCAGTATCCCAGACATTGTCAAAAAGGATAAGTCCGACCGCAGTGTCGCTCTTGAAACATCTAAGAGTTCAGAAATTTTTTCTCCGCTGACAGGTTGTGTCTCTTTGACGATCTCGATGATCTTTTTTTGTCGTTCACTCAATTTCATTTGTGCTTTTTCTCTCCCTCCCTCATCTTCATTTCTTATTATACACATATATAAACCGATTTCAAAATAAATTTGTGTTTCATTATTCTTATTGACAGATATATATGAGTCATATTAAGATGTGTTTACAATATAAATGACTCACATTAAATCAATGGAGGCTTATCATATGGTAAAATGGATCTATGACTTTAACGAAGGCAGAAGCAAAGATAAAGCATTATTGGGTGGAAAAGGTGCAAATCTAGCGGAAATGACTCACTTAGGATTGCCTGTTCCTTCTGGCTTTACCCTGACTACAGAAAGTTGTATGCGCTATCTTAAAAATGCCGCTTTCTTTGATCAACAATTGATAACAGAGATTCAAACAGCTATCGAACGGCTAGAAGTAAATACAAACAAGTCATTTACGAACGATGATGAGCTATTGCTAGTTTCTGTAAGGAGTGGTGCAGTCTTTTCTATGCCTGGTATGATGGATACGATCCTCAATCTAGGTCTAAATGATTTACGAGTACATGCTTTAGCTGAGCAAACTAGTTTAGCTTTTGCTTATGATTGCTACCGTCGTTTGTTGCAAATGTTTGGCGATGTCGTCTACGGAATCCCCAAAGAAAAATTCAATCTTCTACTCACAAATGCAGAAAAAGAAATCAATAAAACGGTTAATGATTTCAACGAACAACAACAGTTAGCATTGATCAAAAATTATAAAGAGCTATTTATCAAACATAATAAAGTTTTCCCTCAACATCCTATGGATCAGCTAAAAGAAGCAATCCAAGCGGTCTTCCACTCTTGGAACAATCCACGAGCAAACGTTTATCGAGAGTTACATGGTATCTCTCATCATTTAGGCACGGCTGTCAATGTCCAAGAAATGGTTTTTGGAAATAGCGGAAATGAAAGCGGTACAGGTGTCGTCTTTACCCGAAATCCCGCTACAGGTGACAATCAGCTTTTTGGTGAATTTTTGCTGGATGCACAAGGAGAAGACGTTGTTGCTGGCATTCGCACGCCCCAACCGATCCAAGAGCTAAGTGAGCGACTACCTAATGTCTACCAAGATTTCTTGCACTACGCACAAATGCTAGAACTTCATTACAAAGATATGCAAGATATCGAATTTACCGTTGAACAGGGAAAGCTATTTATTTTACAAACGAGAAATGGCAAACGAACAGCTAAAGCTGCTTTAAAGATTGCGACTGACTTAGTAGACGAGAACGTTCTTTCAAAAGAAGAGGCTTTGATGCGAGTGGAAGCAGAAATGATCGACCAGTTGATCCATCCGATTTTTAAACCCGAAGCTCTAGATCAAGCAACACCATTTGCTCAAGGCTTACCTGCAAGTCCCGGTGCTGCCACAGGTGAGATCGTCTTCACAGCCGAAAAAGCAAAAGAACGATATGAACAAGGAAATAAGGTCATCTTAGTTCGCCAAGAAACCTCTCCAGAAGATATCGAAGGAATGATCGTTAGTGAAGCCATCGTCACTAGTCGTGGCGGGATGACTTCTCATGCCGCTGTCGTCGCTCGTGGGATGGGTACTTGTTGCGTGACTGGTACGGAAACCTTGACGATCGACGAAGAAGCAAAAACTGTAACAACAAATGACATTCGGCTAAAAGAAGGCGAGATTCTCTCCGTCAATGGCAATACAGGCGAGATTTACTTAGGGGAACTTCCTACAGTTATCGCTGAAAACAATCAGGACCTTACTTTATTTTTATCTTGGGCGGATGAACTCGCCGACTTAGAAGTGCGTGCCAATGCTGAAACGTTAACTGATTTAACCACTGCTCTTGATTTTGGGGCTACAGGTATCGGATTAGCTAGGACCGAGCATATGTTTTTCGGAGAAGATCGTATTTTAGAAATGCGTCGCTTGATTTTAGCAGAAGATCACCGAGAAATGGAAACAGCTATGACAAAATTGCTGGCATTTCAAGAAAATGATTTTTATCAGATGTTCCAAACGATCCAAGATAAACCAATGGTCATTCGCCTACTTGACCCACCGATGCACGAGTTTCTTCCCCATGAGGTACCAGACATTGCGAATTTAGCAGACAAACTGGTCCGATCAGTCAATGAACTGACAGCAAAGATCGAGTATTTGAAAGAAACCAATCCGATGTTAGGTCACCGTGGGTGTCGCTTAGGGATCACTACACCTGAAATCTATCAGATGCAAGTCAAAGCAATCATTCAAAGTGCGATTCGGCTAGTACAAGAAGGGATACCAGTTGTTCCAGAAATCATGATCCCATTGATTGCTGAAAAAGAAGAATTGCTACACCTCAAAGCTCTATTGATCGAAACGATTGAAGCAACTTTCAACGCACAAAACATCGTACCATTTCCTTACGAGATCGGTACGATGATCGAGTTACCTCGTGCTTGTTTGATTGCCGATCAATTAGCAGAACAAGCTGATTTCTTCAGTTTCGGTACAAATGATCTCACTCAAATGACCTATGGATTTTCTCGAGATGATATTGGAAAATTCATCAATCGCTACCAAGAAAAAGCGATCATGACCCATGATCCATTTCAACATTTAGATCAACAAGGTGTTGGTCAATTGATCAAACTCGCTGTTTCTAATGCACGTCGAACCAAACCAACGATGACGATCGGCATTTGTGGTGAAGTCGGCGGAGATCCTCAATCGATTCCCTTCTTTCAAGCCATTGGAATCGACTATGTCTCCTGCTCTCCTTACCGGATTCCAGCTGCTCGATTAGCGGTGGCACAGGCTGCGATCCGTAGCCGTCCGTCTTAATTATTTATTTCTTTGTATCTAGTTTTAAAAAAAGTAACCACAGCCAACGTATCGAACGTTTTAGGCTGTGGTTACTTCTTTAGAGCGATATTATTTTACCGTGAGCTATTTTCTTTTTCTTCTGTTCTTCAGCTTCTCCTTTTCACGGATTCTCTTTTCTTGAAAGAGCAGTTCTTTCTGCAATTTCAAATAGTTCATATAGCGATTTTCTGATAGCTCTCCACTGTCGATCATATTGACTAAGATCCAACCAACATATCCTGCTCGGTCTTTATCTAAATTCTATTTTTAGCTACCTTTCTCTTTGTATCCTTTAAGAAAGACTGAGTTTTTTCATTCTCACATAAATACTTGTATCTAATACCACTTTTGTCACCAACAGAACGATAAGTATTAAAGCGACGTTGGCAACAAAAGAGTGAAAGAAGAACATATTATCTCGACTCATCCATAACAACACTTTATCAATTTCAAATGTATTGATTGGGAAGAGATACAGTATTTTATTCGGTATTCCCGACATAAAAATATGCGTCAGTGGTTGCGGAATGACAAAGAGTCCTAGTGAAATAGCTAGCGCACTAAATGGTGAACTACTCAAACTGGAAATCAGCATAGTTACGCCAGCGATGAACAGCACTCCTATTAACTGAAAAACAACACCGAACAAGTAAGCTTGAAGCATATTCCATCCCAATGGAAAATCAAAGACCTTCCAATCCAAGTTGGCTTGAACGCTCACATCCCACCCACTAAATCCATAATAAATATAAAATATTATCAAGATGATTAACTGAACGATCAGAAAGGAAGCTATAGCCATACCTGTTCCAACCAGAATTTTTGATTTTATCATTTTTGTTCTGCCGTACCTTGTAGACAACAACAAAGGAATAATATTTTTTGAAGTATCATTCGCAAAAAGAATCGAGCATATCAGAATGACAAACAGCGAAATTGGGATAAAAGCAATTGAAGTGACATTTAACAAATCCGTCCAAGTCTTAAAATTCCCTATTTTGATCGGAAATCCCATTTTTTTATAGCCCACGTTTTTCATAGATAAAAGATTCACATCGTCAATGGTATATTTTTTACCGTCCCTAATGGCATCTATCATTTCAACATAAACATCTTGCTCCTCGTGATTTGTGAATGTATCGACCACTGACCATTGAAAGTAATCAAATATTTGAATGTTTTTTCTTTTTTTGTCCTGATAAATCTTCAAATAGTCAGATGTAATTTTTTTAACCTTATGATCAGTCAACTCACCTTGGTACTCATTTGTAAAATCTAGATATCTTTCAATTGATTCCCTACCCGAAACATCAGTACTATTTTTAGCTCCCCTAAGTTGCGACTGAAAAAAGCCAATATAGACGATTGCAAAAAGACTCAATAACAAGACAAGCCCAGATCCAATAATCGATTTGTTTTTCAGTATCTTTTCACTTTCAAATTTAAAAATCTGCATTCGTTTGATCCTCAGTTCTAAAATAGTATAAATACAAATCTTCCAAGTTCGCCTTCACATGGAGAGCATTGTCATTCGGTTTGACCGTCGAAATGATTCTTAATATGACACGATCATCTACATACTTTTGATTGCTTACAGGATATTTTTGGTAATATGATTCAATCTCGTCAAGCGATGTTTTAACTTCCCACACACTGTTTTCGATATTATTCATTAATTCAGTTACTAATCCTCTATCTTGAACCACACCTTTATTTAAAACCAACACTTCATCCGAAATATATTCCACATCAGATACAATGTGAGTAGATAAAATAATAATTTTATTCTCTGATAGGGAGCTGATTAAGTTTCTGAACCTCACTCGCTCTTTTGGATCTAATCCTACTGTTGGTTCATCAAGTATCAAAATTTCAGGATCATTAATCAGTGCTTGAGCAATTCCTAAACGTTGTTTCATACCACCTGAATATTTCTTTATTTTTTTATTCTTTTGCTCTGATAGCCCAACTAATTCAAGCAATTCCAAACATCGTCTTGTTGCTAGTTTCCCTCTCAATCCTTTTAATGCTGAGATATAAAGCATAAACTTTATCCCTGTAAAATCTGGATAATAACTGAAATCTTGTGGTAAGAAACCTAGTACCGATCTAAATGCTTCACTATTTATTGTCACATCCTCATCGTTATATAAAATTTTCCCACTATCGGATTTGATCACTCCACAAATTAATCTAAAAAGAGTTGTCTTTCCTGAACCATTGGCTCCAAGCAAGCCATAAACTCCTGCTTTCAACGTTAGAGAAACATCATCTAAGGCTTTTAATTCATCGAATTTCTTAGTAATATTCTTTATTTCTAATTTCATATAAAATCACCTCCCATGTTATGTTGCTTTAACATTTGTCTTATCAATGCAAGAAGTCCAATTGAAGTAATCACATAAACAATCGTCCAATAAGAAAGTGGAAAACTATAAATGTTGAATATCCCTTCGATAATAATCGATACTGCGACTAGTACTCCCGAACTAGTCCAAAGCAATAGGTTCGACAAGTTATTTCGTATTAGAGTAAAAATTGAGAATAAAACAATACAGAAAACATTGAACGGAACGAGAAGATACAACGCAAAACTTAAGAAAGACACAGGAAATATCTGCTTACCTACCACCGCAAGAATCACTATCAAAAGCAAATCAAATACACCAAAAACAAGCATTTTCATCGCTGTATGTTGCCGTAAATCGTATTTAAACGTCTGCTCTAGCTCCCACATATTATTCGTGAAGCTCTTAAACAGCTCATCTGTGAAAAATATCACTGAAAAAAGAACCATTCCTGTTATCCCTCTCAGAACATGTTCATAGCTCATTTCACCCTTTGAAAACATAAGAAACAAGGAGAATCCTAGAAGTGCAAATTGAATACTCCACAATTTCCATCCCACAAACTTAATTGAGGATAAAAACAAACTTAAATAGGATTTTCTTGAAATTTGGTTTTTAAGCATTTGCTTGTTTCCCAATCTCACTATTCTTTTTTTGGCTTCTTGGGTAGAAATATCATTTTTCAAATAATCTCTATTCAAAATAATAGTCCTCCTTTTTAAGTATTTGTTTCATTTTGTCTAGTCCTTGTTGAATCCTTGATTGTGCTGTTGGCACACTCGTTTTAGTTAACTGTGCTATTTTTTTAACTTTCATATCATAGAAAAATTTAAGTATGATCGCTTCTCTTTGGTACTCTGGCAGTTGGTCTAACGCACGCTGAATGTTCCTGTTTTGATCATTTATGAAGTCAAAGCTTGAGTCTTGGTCTTCTAACTCTTTATTGTAAGATTCATCGAATACTACTTCGTCAAAATCATTTTTCTTGCTATAGCTATTACACGTATTCACAGCAATGGTGAAAAGATAATTGAAGAAACTTCCTGAAAATTTATAAGAATCAATGCTGCTTATCACTTTCAAAAACGTTTCTTGGGTTAAATCTTCAGCTAATCTACTTTTTCCAAAAAACCTTCTTCTGCAATAATTGAAAATTTTGTCGTAATATTTATCAATAAGTTTTTCCCAAGCGTCAACATCTCCTGACTTTATTTTCAGGATAGTTAGATAGTCGTTGATTTCTCTCACCTACCTCTCTTTCAATTCATCAAGGAGTCAAAATCCGCCTGGATCTACTTTATTTTGACAAGGCTTATTCTTGACATTGTTTTTCTTACCATGCTAAAACCCCAAACCATAATGAGTGGAATTAACACTCCCATCATTACACGAAATAAGCCATTAACGACAGTAATTTCGTTATGCCACAAATTAAAAATTTGAATAGGTATCATATGTAGCAAAAAAACACTTTGACTATAGGGTTTCAACTTTTCAAATCCGCTTATCTTGTTTTTCGTAATAACTAATAAGCCAAACAAACACACCGTAAATGGAATAGTGAAGTACATAAAATTCTTATCGATTCCTTGATTTTGAAATACGATCATTCCTTCAAAAACTCCAATAAGACTAGCTAAGAACAATCCATAGAAAAGTGACTTGGAGTATTTTTTTAATTTATACTTATTATCTGCTAGAACAAACCCTATGAGAACAAATATCGGACTAAAGAAAAAGCCATTCCTTGTAGTCGCAAACACACTGAAATATTTTTCCACGCCTGAAACGAGCAACGGATTAGAAAAAAATGCTGAATATGTTTCAATAGAGCCAATCGAAAAGAGCAAGAAGCAAATCAGCAGCATCCATCTATAACCTAGTTTTTGAAGCATGTATCTCACAATAACTATCGAGAAGACTAAAGCAGGAAAATACCACAAATGATAGAAGCTCCCACTGTAAAAGAAAGAGACAATAAGTGCTATTGGTAGTAATCCTAAATGAACTTGGACTGTCTGTTGTATCAACTGAATACCAAAAGGTATGTAAAGCATAAATGTCACTGCATAGAGATATACTATCTTTCTCAGCCACTTCAGCGAATGCCCTTCTCTTTTGCTGTTCAATCGAAAGAAGTACGCATTATTTACGAAGAAAAACGGGACAGCGATTCGGCAAATCATGCTTTTAACTATAAAATGCAATGTTGGATCACTAACAATCGTTCCAGAGTGGACAACGACAACACAAACCGTTGCAATAAATTGCGCAATATATAGGTTCTGATTTTTGTTCTTCATGGCTTCTCCTTATGATTTGGCTCTTACACTAACAATTAACTGTAAAAATAAAAAAAACATTTAAAGATTAGCAAAATCTAATAAATATATGTAAATATCAAATGAAAGTTTTTTAAATAGTATTTTCTCATTCGGATTATCGACATTTATCGTAAGCAACTGGCTTTTCTAACTAAATATAAAGAAAGCCTTCCAAACATCTTACAGTAATGAAGCATTGGAAGGGAAAAACATAAAATCAAGGTCATCAAAAATTGAAAAAAAAAGAACCCTTGAAAATTCAAGGGTTCTTCCTCTGTCTGATAATAACAAATTAACGACGGATTTCTTTGATACGAGCTGCTTTTCCGTGTAATGCACGTAGGTAGTACAATTTCGCACGACGTACTTTACCGTAACGGACAACTTCGATTTTTGCAACACGTGGTGTGTGCAAT
>Ga0256408_1000638_pt1 | contig 23965 bp, 23 predicted proteins | sample PhyAR1_FD_185998 | JGI IMG/M metagenome (GOLD analysis project Ga0256408, IMG submission 185998) | Leaf surface microbial communities from alfalfa plants in UC Gill Tract Community Farm, Albany, California, United States - DLSL A.R1 | ecosystem: Host-associated > Plants > Phyllosphere >...
TGCTAGTGCCGGTTCTTTCAGTTATTTTAGGGTTGATTTTAGGCGCTATTTTGATGGCAGCTTTTGGCTATCAGCCAATTCAAGGCTATTCCTCTATGTTAGATGCTGCGTTGGGAACGCAAAGGGGAATTGGGGAAACTTTAAGACAAGCAACACCTTTGATTTTTACGGCACTAGGTTTCTCTGTTGCTAATTCAGCTGGTTTCTTTAATATCGGTCTTTCAGGACAAGCTTTATGCGGCTGGGTCGTCAGCGTTTGGGTGGCATTAGCATTTCCAGAGCTACCTAAAGTGATTTTATTACCATTTTGTATTATTTTAGGAGCGTTAGCGGGAGCAGTTGCCGCAGCAATTCCCGGTTTTTTACGAGCATTTTTTGGGACAAGTGAAGTAATTGTTACAATTATGTTGAATTATATTTTCCTTTATTTGAGTACGTTTGGTTTACATGAAATAATGCCCGCAAGTTACCGCTCAAGTCTTGATTCATCAAATACGATTAGTCAAAGTGCTTCTTTGCGTTTGCCTTGGCTTACTCAAATGTTTGGCGGTTCTCGAGTAAATGCCGGCTTATTCTTAGCCCTGATTGCTTTAGTTGTGGTCTGGCTGTTAATGAAAAAGACAACATTAGGATTTGAAATTCGCTCAGTTGGTCTAAATCCTTTTGCTTCTGAATACGCTGGTATGAGTAGTAAGCGAACTATCATTTTATCCATGGTTATTTCCGGTGCGTTGGCAGGCTTAGGTGGAGTTGTGGAAGGCTTAGGTACGTACCAAAACTTCTTTGTTCAAACAACATCTTTAACGATTGGTTTTGACGGGATGGCAGTTTCTTTGCTTGGTTCAGGCTCAGCAATCGGGATTTTACTATCTGCCGTTTTATTCAGTATTTTGAAAATTGGTGGTTTGGGTATGCAAACTGGTGCCGGAGTACCTTTCGAAATTGTTAATGTTTCGATTGCTTTAATTATTTTCTTCGTCGGCATTAATTTCTTAATTCGTTTAATGATGGCGAAATTCTTCGGCGGGAAAAAACAAGAAGAAGCGGTGGTCACCGTTGAAGCAAAACCAGCCAATCAGAATCAAGAAGGAGGAGAGCTGTAATGGATACGTTAGAACTAATTGCTTTAATCCTTACTTCCACTCTAGTTTATTCAACGCCCTTGATTTTAACTTCCTTAGGTGGTACTTTTTCTGAACGTAGTGGGATTGTTAACGTTGGGTTAGAAGGAATCATGGTGATGGGCGCTTTTAGTGCAGTGGTCTTCAACTTGACGATGAGTTCTTCCTTGGGAGCGATGACGCCGTGGATTGCGATTATAGTCGGCGGTATTGTTGGCGTCGTGTTTTCTTTATTTCACGCAGTAGCTACCGTCAGTCTGCGAGCTGATCATATTATCAGCGGTACGGTAGTTAATTTGATGGCACCGGCACTAGGTGTATTTCTAATCAAAGCTTGGTACGGAAAAGGACAAACAGATAACATTTCACAAAATTTGGGATATTTTTCTTTCCCGGGATTATCTGATATTCCGATCATCGGTCCAATCTTGTTCAAAAATACCTTCTTACCAGCTTATTGCGCTATTTTAATTGCTGTTTTGGCTTGGTTTATTATCTTTAAAACAAAATTTGGCTTGCGTTTGCGTTCTGTCGGTGAAAATCCTCAAGCAGCTGATACTCTAGGAATCAACGTCTATGCAATGCGCTATTCCGGCGTTTTGATTTCAGGGTTGTTAGGCGGTATGGGCGGCGCAGTTTTTGCCCAATCAATTTCTGGGAATTTCTCCGCCGGCACTATTGTGGGTCAAGGGTTTATTTCCATGGCTGCTATGATCTTTGGTAAATGGAATCCTTTAGGAGCAATGGGCGCTTCCTTGTTCTTTGGTTTTGCTCAAAGTCTAAGTATTATCGGCGCACAATTACCGGTAATTTCGGCAGTTCCGCCAGTATTGTTGCAAATTGCACCTTATCTATTAACGATTATCGTATTAGTAGCTTTCTTTGGAAAAGCTTCCGGGCCAAAAGCCAATGGGAAAAATTATATTAAAACAAAATAAAAAACAAACGGTTGGCTCAAAAGTCGTTAAGGTTCGAGCAGTTGGATAAAAGAGGCGCAATATGCTTATTATATTGAGTGGATTTTATGAAACTGCTAAAGGACCTGACCTTTGACTGCTGCTCATTTGTAAATAGTGGTTGAGACAAAATAAAAAATAGTTTTGTCCCAGCCGCTTTTTTCTGCTAATCTGCCGGAAAATAAAGCTGAAACCTATCACAATAAGAGCGGATTCATGGTATAATTTGAAGAGTGAAGCAAGAATGTATAGTTTGAAAAATGCTGCATCAGCTATAATAATAGGCAGCTTATATGAAAGGGAGGAGTACTATGTTTAAGCGAGTTCATTTAATCGTTTTGGATTCAGTCGGTATTGGCGAAGCGCCAGATGCTGAAAAATTTGGAGATGTCGGCAGTGATACACTAGGCCACATCGCTCAAAAAGCAGGTTTGAAGATTCCTCATTTAGAACAATTAGGTCTGGGTACAATTGCGCCGTTAGCTGGAGTGGCAGCTGTTGAAACCCATGACGGCTATGCGACGAAACTGGAAGAAGTTTCAGTAGGTAAAGACACAATGACCGGTCACTGGGAAATTATGGGGTTAAATATCAAAAAACCGTTCCGTGTATTTCCAAATGGATTTCCTGAAGAACTGCTTAAACAAATAGAAGATTTTTCCGGACGGAAGATTGTTTGCAATCAACCGTACAGTGGAACTGAAGTAATCAATGATTATGGTGAACACCAAATGAAGACCGGCGATTTAATCGTTTATACTTCTGCTGATCCTGTTTTACAAATTGCCGCTCATGAAGATGTGATTCCATTGGAAGAATTATATCGAATTTGTCAATACGTTCGTGATATTACTAAAGATGAGCCCTATATGATCGGTCGAATTATCGCTCGGCCATACGTAGGAGAACCAGGTAATTTCACGCGAACCAGCAATCGCCATGATTATGCATTGAACCCATTTGGGCATACCGTTTTAGATTCTTTAAAAGAAAATGGCAAGGATGTGATCGCCGTTGGCAAGATCAACGATATTTTTAATGGTCAAGGGATTACCAAAGCTATACGTACGAAAAGCAATATGGACGGTGTCGATCAATTATTGAAAGTTATGCAAGAAGAGTTTGAGGGCTTAAGTTTTACCAATCTAGTTGATTTTGATGCCTTGTATGGCCATCGTCGCGACGTTATTGGTTATGCTCATGCTATTGAAGCCTTTGATTTGCGCTTACCAGAAATTTGCGAAGCACTGGCAGAAGATGATTTGTTAATGATCACCGCTGATCACGGCAATGATCCTACCTTTAGAGGAACAGATCATACACGGGAATATGTACCGTTGTTGGTTTATAGTAAGAAATTGACCCAACAAGGAAAATTGCCGCAAGGTCATTATGCAGATATTTCAGCAACCATCGCTGAAAACTTTGCCGTACCAGCTACTGAAAATGGCACCAGTTTTTTAAATCAATTAAAGTAGCAATAGGAGGAGACATATGTCAAAATTGAAGGAAAAATTACAAGACACTACGACCTTTCTTAAAGAGCAAGGCGTCCAATCAGTGGATTTCGGTTTAATTTTAGGCTCTGGACTGGGAGAATTAGCTGATGAAATTGAAGACGCTGTTGCGATTCCCTTTTCGGAGGTTCCTCATTTCCCTGTATCAACCGTTGTAGGTCATGCCGGAAAATTAGTTTTTGGTACGCTTTCTGGTAAAAAAGTGATTGCTATGCAAGGCCGTTTCCACTACTATGAAGGCTATTCTATGCAAACCATTACTTATCCGGTTCGAGTGATGGCAGCCTTAGGTGTCCACTCAATGGTAGTTACCAACGCCGCTGGCGGCGTAAACGAAGCCTTTCACCCCGGCGATTTAATGTTAATTAACGATCATATTAACTATACTGGAGACAATCCATTGATTGGGCCAAATGATGAAGAGATGGGTCCGCGTTTTCCTGATATGAGTTGTGCATATACGCAAAGCTACCGGGAAATTGCTAAACAAGTTGCTCAGAAACAACATATTCAATTGCAAGAAGGCGTTTATATGGGCTTTTCTGGACCAACTTATGAAACGCCAGCTGAAATTCGTTTTGCCCGAACCATCGGGGCAGATGCGGTAGGAATGTCAACGGTAGCGGAAGTCATCGTAGCAGCGCACAGTGGCCTGAAAGTTTTAGGAATTTCTTGTATTACCAATTTAGCTGCTGGTATGCAAACAAGCTTAAACCATGAAGAAGTCGTAGAAACGACTCAACGAGTGAAGCAACAGTTTAAGGAATTAATTATAGCGACGTTAGCAGCTTTTTAAAAAGAAAAGGAGTAACGAGATGAGCGTTCATATAGAAGCAAAACCAGGAGCAATTGCTGAGAGAATTTTGCTGCCAGGTGATCCGCTGCGAGCAAAGTATATTGCTGAGACTTTTCTAGAGCGGCCGATCTGTTACAATCAAGTACGAGGAATGCTTGGTTATACAGGTACTTACAAAGGCATGTCGGTATCTGTTCAAGGCACGGGGATGGGCATGCCATCTGCCGGCATTTACGCCCATGAATTAATCAACTCTTATGGCGTAAAAAAATTGATTCGTGTAGGAACATGTGGTTCAATTTCTCAAAAAGCTCGTGTCCGAGATTTGGTTATTGCTCAAGGAGCCGCTACTTCCTCTGCGGTCATCCGCAATGACTTTCCCAAGTATGATTTCCCACAAATTGCTTCTTTTGATTTGTTGTTAAAATCATATACCATTGCTACGGAAAAAGGGATTCCGACCCATGTGGGAAATGTTTTGTCAGATGATGTTTTTTATAAAGAGAGTTTAGACGATGTTTTTCGTTTAGGAAAACATGGCGTGTTGGCTATTGAAATGGAAGCTGCAATGTTATATTATCTGGCTGCAAAATTTGATGTGTCAGCTTTGGCGATTATGACCGTTAGTGATAGCTTGGTAACAGGTGAGGAAACTACCGCCGAAGAACGTCAAACTACTTTTAACGATATGATTGAAGTAGGCTTAGAAACGGCAATTGCTGATTAAGTTAAAAACTGCATGGTGCATAGAGCACCAAGCAGTTTTTTGCTGTACATTAAAATAAATGAAGACTAAATAATGGTTTTACTCAAGTATGGCTTTTTTCACGTCTGCAACAATTTGCGTATTGGCTATAGGACCGTTATACAACCAGCTGCCTTTTTTATCATAGGTGTGAACCTGGTTATTTTTGACAGCCAGCAGGTTTTTCCAAATGCTTTCCTGAAAAAGAGGTGCTGAAGGGTCACTGTTGATTAAAAAGATGTGATCAGCGTCCAAATCTGCCAATTTTTCTAAAGAAACAGGACTCCAGTCGGCTGTGGCGCTTTCTGAAATTTCTTTGACAAGGCTGGGCACTTTGATGCCTAGATCCTCGTAAAGCACCACTCCGCTGGCTCGTGAGTCGCTTACCATAAAGACTTGATTATTAGTCACCCATAAAACAGCTGCTGATTTACCAGCCGCTTTTCTGCCTAATTCTTCTTGGGTGCTTTTAGTCAGCGTGTTATATTTATCAAGTACTTTTTTTGCTTGTTCTTTTTTATTTAAAACAGAGGCGATATCTGTCAACTGGTCACGCCAGTTAACATTTTCACCATTTTTTACAACATACGTCGGAGCAATTTTGCTATATTCTTGATACTTGCCGCCTTCGACTAAAGCGGAGGAACTAATTAATAATAAGTCCGGTTTGTATTTCAAAACTTTTTCATACGGTAAATCATAAGAAATAGTCGGTATGTCTTTTAAGTCTTTGGTCAGATAATCTTGTATATTATTATTACCTACAGTCCATTGAGCAACCGGTTTTTCGCCTAATGCTATTAAATAATCTTCCAAATAAGTGCCGATGATTCGTTTTGGTTGGTCAGGAATCGTTACTTTATTGCCTAAAGCATCTGTTACTTCACGATTTTTTGTGCTATTTATTTCTTCGCTATGATTTTTGCTACAAGCTGCTAAAAAGAAAGTACCAATAATAATAGTTGTTCCCAATAGCAAAGCTTTTTTAACTGTGTTCATAGACGAGCTCCTTTGTATTCGATTGATAGAGATTCTCATTATCGGTTAAAAGTGCTTATTTGTCAACGCAATTTCTTCGCCTTTAAGCAGTTAAGGAGCATTTTTGAAGGCTGATTTTCTAAAGTTCTGGGAATCATTGCTTTTAAAGGAGGGTCTTTTATAATCAAAAGACGGTGATTGAGAATTGTTCTCCATTCATTGTGGGATAATTATAAACAAAAAGAGAACTTTGATTTAGGGCTTACGATGATGGAGTGATTATTTATATCTTGGGAAAGATTTTTGCTGACGATTAAAATATCGCCGTTTATATCTTCCCAAGTTGAAGCCAAAGCTTCTCCTATACATACTCCAGAGGATAGAACAAAAGCCCTAGATTTTTCTAGGGCTGTACATAATACAATTTCATATTTATAAATGTAAGTATAATTTATTTTACAGTATTGTGATAAATGCTGTTAACAACTTTTATTCAAAACAAAAAAACTGAAAGAAAATTTGATGCTTATATACATAAGCTATTTACTCTCAAACCCCCCCCTCACATCTCGTGAGGGGGAATTGCTATCACTGATGATCAGAAGCAATTGGACTATAGATGGTCTTACGACCATAAAGTTGATTAGTAATAGAAGATAGATAGCTTGATTCGTTAACATTTTTAAGATTATACATCAAATAAATCCCATAACCTTCACTAATTGTCTGTTTAGCCAAGTGAACTGCTTGAGACTCATTAACCCCTATTTCCACAGAAGCTGCACCCAAACGAGAACGTGCCATTCCTGAAAATTGAGGAGGAGACCAAGTACCATAATATGGATTCCAAGCATAATCAATTAATTCACTTAACTTAGGATTTGAAGAAGACAATCGTGCAGTAGGACCAATATCATATAATGTAATCAATTTATCTTTTCCTAAATGGGCACGTAAAGCTTCGAGTAACCAAATAAATGAAGAGGCATTTGGTTGTGGGGTATTATTTTTACCATATTCAGCATACTCATCATCAAAGTCAACACCATCTAGATGGTATTTTGTAACTACTTGTTCAATTTCCTTTGCAAAATTCTCTGCTTGTTCATAATTAGTAAAGTTAGCAAAACCTGCCCCTTGATGATTTCCAAGAATGGATAGCATCACTTTTGTTCCACGAGCTTGAACGGGTAAGATTTGGCTTTTTGAATTTTCTAATGTCTGAGTAACTTGTTGATTCAAATAGAGATAAGCTTTTTTATCTTTTGTATTATAGTTAATATTTGCTGCGAATATAATGCCTATATCAAAAGCAGGTTTATTAGTCCCTTCTAAAGTGTAATTAGCAACATTTTTGAATTCTTCATTATTTACTTCTACATATACAACACTTTTAGGTGAAACTTCTTCAGCAAAAGTGACTTGTAAGGGTAAATAAATTATAGATAGAGAAATAAAAAGTATTGCACAAATTGTAAAAATCGTTGGCATTTTTAAAATAATAAAGCTCCTTTTTAAAATCTGTTTCATAGACGTACCTCCTGTTTTAATTATTCGGAATTAAATACGGTGGGACTGAATTAGTTAATAAGAATTATTTGAAACGGTATTAATACAATGGAAGCGCATTCCTGCGGTAAGTATATGTCGAATCAACTAAAAAAGCAATAGAAAAGCAGAAAGATTAGTTTATAAATATAAAAAAATTAAAAAGCTTCCCAAAAAGAGGAGCTTTGGTAGTGAGAGGCGGAAGAGTTGTTAATGTATTTTGCCACAAAAAATGTAAATTTAGGTAAACTGAGAAAAAGTTACTTCTGTAATTTTAGATATAAAGATTGATATATCAGAGTTTTTCTCCAGTCGAAGATAATAAACAAAAACGTTCATTAATAGCACATGAATTAAGTGCTTTTTAGGCTATTGCTCGTGGTGTTGGCCTTGCTATCTTGACACCTCGTTGGATGAAGTATATTCTATCCGATGTAACAGTCGATAAGTTTGCCCAATTTGCTAGAAATGCTTGAGATGTAGAAGCTGCTGATCCATACGTTGCTGCCAACCAAGGGATTTAAGCGCTGTACGATTATTTTGTTGCTTGTGGTATTCCTATGACATTTACGGCAGTTGGTATTGATAATGAAAAATATGAAATCATGGCACAACAAGTGGTTGCTCATAGTACGATTGCCGAAAATGCCTATGTACCGTTGACTGTAGAAGATGTGGCTGCCATTTATCAAGCGTGTTTAACTGAAAGTTCTTTTGCATAAAAAGGACATATACCATAAAAAAACAGCGAACCGGAAAAAGATTCGCTGTTTTTTGCAAGCTTTATTTTATAAATAGTATTTTTTAGCGACACTTAAATCATCATTTAATTCATAAACAAGTGGTTGACCAGTTGGAATTTCAAGGTCCATGATGTCTTCATCGGAAATACCTTCGATGTGTTTTGCCAAAGCACGTAATGAGTTACCGTGGGCAGCAACTAAAACAGTTTTATTATCTAACAAAGCTGGAGCGATGTGATCTTGCCAGAATGGTAACGCACGTTCCAGGGTAACCTTTAAGTTTTCGCCGCCTGGTACATCGCGTTTATCTAACATTGCGTAACGACGATCGTTCGCTGCTGAACCTTCATCAGTTACATCCATTAATGGAGGCAAAGTATCATAAGAACGACGCCAAATGTGAACTTGTTCATCCCCATATTTTTCAGCAGTTTCTTTTTTGTTCAATCCTTGTAGTTTTCCATAGTGACGTTCATTTAAGCGCCAAGATTTAATTTGAGGGACCCATAGTTGATCTGAGTATTCTAAAATTAGATTACAAGTTTTGATGGCACGAGTTAAAACAGACGTATAAGCAACATCGAATTCGATTTCTGCTTCTTTGATTTTGCGGCCGCCTTCTTTTGCTTCTTCAATTCCTTGCGGTGCTAAATCAACGTCAGCCCAGCCGGTAAATTGATTCAAAGCATTCCATTCACTAAGTCCATGACGAGAAAAAACTAGTTTTGGCATGTGTAGCTCTCCTTTGAGTGTTAGTTTCTGAAAATTACATTTCCTTTGTTATTGTACACCGTTTTTAACCAGATTTCCAATGGAAAATAGTGAAAAAGCGTGAAAGTTGCTGAAAAGCGGCGCGAAAAAGTGAGCACAATTTTGCATTTAGCTCTGTTCGGTTTTTTGAAATGAGAAAGAATCTTTACCACAACAACAGCTAGTCTTTTCTTTCGAAGGTTACTTCAATAGCAAATGAATCTGACTTTAGCGAAAGCAAGCTTCCTTCCTTTAGCTTTAAGTTTGCCGATGAGCAGTTTTTGTTTAATTCAACCGTTTGTTCTTCCTCTTTTTTGCTACTTAAAATGAGTTGTATTTGTGTTGGCTCGCTCTGAGATTCATCAACATAGAAAACACGGTAGTTGCCCGGTGCAATCTGGCTACCAATATAATAATTTCCCAGCTTAGACAGAGTAAATGTTTTTTTGCTGCCTAGTAATTCCAACTTCACGGGAGTGAACTGGACCGTTGATTTAGCAGGGATTTCCACCGTTTCGTCTTTACTGATATAGATTCCGGAAAACACAACGCCTTGTGGTGGGATTATAGAATCAGTTGAAGCAACCGCAGTGTCTGCCATGGCAACTGTTGTGACTTCATAAATACCAGTTGCCTTTAAAGACATTTTTTTATTTTTTGAAGAATCATTTGTAAGGACTTGTGCTTCAGCGGGATTTTGATTGCTTTTATAGATGGTTAACTCAGAGCGGCCAGCTTTTTTCATGTATAAATAGTAAAGACTGCCGGATACGATCGTTATAAAAAGCAGGCCAAATAGTAGTTTTTTTCCTTTATTCATGGGCTTGCTCCTCCGCTTAATAGTTCTTCTAAATTAATGACAACATCCACTTGTTCGTAGACGTGAGGATCATGGGTAGCTATGATGACGTATGTTTCTGGTGTGGATAAATGTAAAAGGCGAGTGATTATGTCAGCGCCGGTCTTTTCATCTAAGGCGCCGGTTGGTTCATCTGCTAAGATAATCTTAGGACGTTTCAACGCCATTCTAGCCATAGACACACGCTGCGCTTGTCCGCCGGATAGTTCATAGATTTTAGACTTCAACAGTTTTTGATCTAGTCCGTAATCCGAAAGTGCCTTTTTCTGATGTTCAATATTTTTGTCCACTAAAGATAAATTGTAAGCAACTGTTTTTTCATCAATTAAGGCGTAGTTTTGAAACACATAGCCTAAGTGATTTTTAAAGAACCTTTGCTCTTTAATTTTCCAAAGGTTTTGATCATCTATAAAAATTTGGCCGCAAGTCGGTCGAATGATTCTTGCTAAGGAATTAAGAATCGTCGATTTCCCCGATCCGGAAGGACCAATTAAAGCATAGGTTTTATTAGGATGAAATAGTAAATTGATATTTTCGTAAACGACCCTCTCTCGATACTTTTGCGTTAAATCTTTTACTTGTATTGTCAAATTTCAATATCTCCTTTCAAAAAATCACTCGTTCTTTTAGCGACAGTTCTTTTTAGTATGAAAAAGGTGGCGCCTATTTCTAAGCTGCTGCCAACAAAAACCAGATATTTTATGGAGACATCGTTGGTGATAATAAAAGCAATTAAGAAAGTAAGCAGCAAGAAAAATAAGTAATTGCTAAAGGTCTTTAGCAAAACTTTGTTGAGATTGATCCCTAGTAATCGCTTGACACTAATTTCTTTTAAATGTTGTTTTAACAGCCCTGTGAAAAACTGGAGTACAAGGATGAATTGTACGAGAATTAAAACAATTACAGCTAGTTTTGCACTGTTGATTCGATCCTTTAGCCGATTGATTTTAAGCTTGATTGATTTGTATGGACTAATGACCTCTGAGATATTTTTAGTCAGAGTTATATTTGAGGACAAACGAGCTAAAGCCTTAGCCGAGAATAACCCGTTAGTAATATTCCCGTACATCGTAAGCGCTGAAGGCGTACTTAAAGCGGTGTTCATATTTAGGATAACCACAATTTCATCCCGTCCATATTGTGTTCTGCTGTTGTTATATTGGTATAGTTCTGCCCCGTGGTAATCGAATAGAAAGGTTTTTCTGCCATTAGGCACAACAACCACCTCAAAATCAGTTCGCTTTATTTCAGAATCCTGAAAGAATTCCATGTAAGTGGCATTGATAACGCTGTCGCTGTCCAATTTGTATTTTGCGGGTAAATAAATAGTTGCAGGTGCTTGGTGCGTTTTTTTCTTTATATTTTCCTTTTGCAGCTGAGCATTTATTCGGTAAGCCTGCTCGTTCATATAGATGACTCGCTTTGTAATTTTTGGATCGATATTGTCTTTTGCATAATTTGCGAGTATTTCTTTTTTTTGCTCCTCCGGGAGATTCTGGGGAAGAATTGCTGCAGATTTTTGTGCAAAAATATAATCATGTTCAGAGAAATAGGACATAAAGGTTTTTCCAAATTCCAACTCACCGCTGACATCAATCTGCCCGTTATTAACTTGTACATTACTCTGGAGAGTAACAGTGAGGGTTCGATAGCTTTCTAACTGCTGCCACGGTTCCAAGCCCTGTAATTGTTCTTTCAAAATCGCCTGCTCATCGTTAATTTTATTTAAAATGAATGGAATCACCAATAACGTGGCAATGATTCCTGTAAACCAAATAACGTTGATCAAAGCCGGTGCATTCATCCCTTTTAAAATTGTCAAAATATTGCCATATTTTGTTAGGTGATGAAATAATAGATTTCCAAGTAGGATTAAAAAAAGCAATAATAAGGCATTGACGACCAAAACTGAGAGGAATGACAGTGAAGCCATAGAGAATAAAGTATTTTTTGTAATGAGCCAAAATAGAAGAAAGAGACTTACGGAAGTCAGCATAATTACTACACTGTCAATTAGCCAATTGTTAACGGAAAACTTAGCAGAGACCCCCATAAATCTGGCAACATAACTGTTTTTTCGATAGAGATAAAGAAGCGAGAAATACGCAAAAAAGATTGATAAGACCAGACTCCATAAGCCAACCGCCCGAATTCCTTCCGTCCAAAGGGCTGGACCTACCAGATACCATTGCAGCTCTACCATTTCAACACGGACGCCATATCTTTTTAACGATTGCAACGACCCTTCAGTGAAGGGTTTATCTGAATAATAGCTACCTGCAAAAGATACATTTGCTAATTCTTTAAGATTCGTTTCAAATTTTTGTTTGTTTTTACTAGTAGAAAGGAAGGCGAAGTTCCTTTCGTTACCTTGATCATTTAAATAGGTTCGAAAAAGGTTTTGCTGACTTTTATTGCTATTCTCCCGTAAAAGCTGATGGATTGCGGTCGAATTGGTTTGAGGTTGATCGCTTGTTAAGTTAATGAAATATTTAGCGGGAAATTTTATATCATCTGTGACTTCTCTTAATTGTGACAAACCGATTAATGCCAATGTTGCTAAAGCAACTATCAGTAAAATACTACGTGCTTTCATTTTTTGTCCTTTCTTTTGATCCATGTGGGGCACTTTTTTAGTTAGCCTGTTTTAGAACGAATACCAACCATAGAAAGCACTTAATCGAACATCATTCCATTTCTTTGTAGCATCTGATCTAGCCCAACCATAATTGGCTCTAGCGCTATCTTTTACAGTACCGAAAATATTTCTTACTGAAGAGGCAGAACCTAATCTAACTGGTGCTTCTAAATAATAGTAAGACCAACCATGTTTGTCGTTCGTACCGTACGTCCAAGTGTCTTTATAGGTTGGATGAGGATGAGCAGTTGCGGCTTGTACAATAGTAGCGCTAATACCAACAGAAAATAAGAAAATGCTTAAAGTAATGATCGCTTTAGTAAATAGCTTTTTCATAAAATAACCACCTTTTATTTTATTGCGCCCACATTTAAAATATATAATATTTTTTTAAATAAATCAATAATTATTTGAGGTCTGAACGGAATATATAGGTTTTTTTATCAATAAATAAAATGTTAGCATATATAGAAAATAGGTCAGTGGTTTGTACTTTTAACTCTAGAATTAACAATTTGATGGGCCTTGTTTATTTTTAAAGAAATAGTTTTGAAAATTAAATAAATGGATTTTTTTATAAGTAAATAGGTAACATTAATGCGGATTTAATAAAATGAAAATATAAAAAAGAAGATAGCTTTTGCTATCTTCTCTTGTCTCATGAATAAAGTCGTTCAACATCGGCTTCGGGTAAGTTGATGTATTTGTAGCAAGTACCAACAGATACGCCGCATTTGGTTGAAATGAATTGAATGGTTTTTTTATTCTCGTAGTAAAGTCGCCGGATTCTTTTGACAGTGCGTCCGTCAATCTTAGGACGTCCACCGATTTTTCCTTTTTTACGAGCGTTATCTAAGCCGACTAAGGTACGCTCCTTAATTAAGGCGCATTCCATTTTTGCTAAGCTATCCATTAATTTATAATAAAGGTCTCCCATGGGATGTCGAGTATCAATTTCTTCCTCTAGGCTGACAAGATGAGCGCCTTGTGCTTGGAGCTGCTTCGTTAATTCAGTCAGTTGGCGGGTTGATTTCCCTAAATGGTGCAGACGATTGACTACTAAGGTGTCTCCAGCAGCCAAATTGTTAATCATTTGCTCTAAAGAGGTTGCGTCAGATTCTTTTTCAAAGGTTTCACAAAATATCTCATTGCAACCATAAGCGGAAAGTGCCTCCATTTGAGCAGATAAATTATCGTCAATAAAAGTCTTCCGTACATATCCAATTGTTTTCATTGTATGACCTTCCTAAACATGTAGTGAAATAAAAACTGTCGTGGTTTTACTCGGATTTTGGTACGTGGATAGTTTTAGGACCTTCCTCGTAACCGATAATTACCGTATGAACTGTATGTAAAAACAGTCCATGCTCAACAACCCCCACTAAGTTATCCAAATATAAACCAAACCCAACTGGATCAGTGATTTCATTTAGATGCAAATCAATGATGTAGTGTCCGCCGTCCGTTACTAAATAATCACCGACTCCATTCAAGCGCATACTTGGTTGAAAGCCTTTTTCTTTAAATAAACGGAACAACTGTTGGCTGCCATATGGAATTACTTCGACTGGCAGTGGAAAACGACCTAAATGCTTAACCATTTTTGAACGATCAACAATCCAAATACACTTTTTGGAATAAGTCGCAACAATTTTTTCGAATAATAAGGCTGCGCCACCGCCTTTAACTCCGTGGAAATCAGCACTGATTTCATCTGCGCCGTCGATTGTGACATCCACGTAAGGCACTTCATCAATACTTTTAAGCGGAATATTTAAAGCGAGTGCTTGCTTTTCTGTTTCTTTAGAAGTCGTCACTCCCGTAATTGACAAGCCTTCTTCTCTCACGCGGCGGCCAATTTCTTCTACCATGAATTTTGCAGTTGAGCCTGTACCCAATCCAACAATCATTCCATCTTGGACGTACTTGGCAGCTTCCATCCCCACCATTTGCTTAAGGTTCATTTAAATCGCCCCTTTTGAATAGATCAAAGTTATTGTACCGTTAAATACTCAAAAAAGATAGAAAGTTTTCGAAAAAGTCGGTGAATGCCAATAAAAAAAACTGAAAACTGAATATTGTCTAAAAAAATAACTGAATTTAAGGAGAGACGGTTGACAGATATGACACAACGTGATAACATAGCGAAGGTGCTTTATCTACAGGCCTCTTGGAAGAGACGTGCTGACTGTTTATCAAAGCATAGTTGATAAAGAGTGCATAGAGTGCATTATTTTTTATCGCAAAAAAGAACCACCTGGATGTGTGGAACTAGAAGCGAAGTAAGGAAGGAGGACAACTAGGAATGCCTACAATTAATCAATTAGTACGTAAACCTCGTAAATCAAAGGTGGAAAAATCTAATTCACCAGCATTGAACAAAGGATATAACAGCTTTAAAAAATCCCAAACAAACGTAAACTCTCCTCAAAAACGTGGGGTGTGCACACGTGTGGGAACCATGACACCTAAAAAACCGAACTCAGCTTTACGTAAATATGCCCGTGTTCGTTTGTCAAACTTAATTGAAGTTACAGCTTATATCCCAGGGATTGGTCATAACTTACAGGAACACAGCGTTGTTTTACTACGCGGTGGACGTGTAAAAGACTTACCAGGGGTTCGTTATCATATCGTACGTGGCGCGCTTGATACTGCCGGTGTTAACGATCGCAAACAAAGCCGTTCTAAGTATGGTACAAAACGACCAAAAGCTGCTAAATAATATGACGTAACAAACATACTATAAATAAATATTTCGGAAGGAGGAGTTACGGATGCCTCGTAAAGGTCCTGTTGCAAAACGTGATGTTTTACCAGATCCTATTTATAACTCAAAATTAGTAACTCGCTTGATCAACCGCGTAATGGTTGATGGAAAACGCGGAATCGCTGCTAACATTATCTATAATTCATTTGATATCATCAAAGAATCTACAGGTAACGATCCATTGGAAGTTTTTGAACAAGCAATGAAAAACGTAATGCCTGTTCTTGAAGTTAAAGCACGTCGTGTTGGGGGTTCTAACTACCAAGTACCAGTTGAAGTTCGTCCAGAACGTCGTACAACTTTAGGTTTACGTTGGGTAGTAAACTACGCACGTCTACGTGGCGAACACACAATGGAAGAACGTCTAGCGAAAGAAATCATGGATGCTGCCAACAACACTGGCGCTTCTGTTAAAAAACGTGAAGACACACACAAAATGGCAGACGCAAACCGTGCATTTGCTCATTATCGTTGGTAAGATCCTCTCTGTCTGCAGGCTATGCTTGTAGCAGAAAGTCAATTTACAATCGATTTAATCAAAGAGAGGAGTAACAAGCAAAATGGCAAGAGAATTTTCGTTAGAAAAAACTCGTAATATCGGTATCATGGCCCACGTTGATGCAGGTAAAACTACAACAACTGAGCGTATCTTGTATTATACTGGTAAAATCCATAAAATTGGTGAAACGCACGAAGGTGCTTCTCAAATGGACTGGATGGAACAAGAACAAGAACGTGGTATCACAATTACATCTGCTGCGACTACTGCGCAGTGGAAAGGCTATCGTGTGAATATCATCGACACACCAGGACACGTGGACTTCACAATTGAAGTACAACGTTCATTGCGTGTACTAGATGGTGCGGTAACCGTTCTTGATGCTCAATCAGGTGTGGAACCTCAAACTGAAACTGTTTGGCGTCAAGCAACTGAATATAGAGTTCCGCGGATTGTTTTCTGTAACAAGATGGACAAAATTGGTGCAGATTTCTTATATTCAGTAAACTCATTACATGATCGTTTACAAGCAAATGCTCATCCAATTCAATTACCAATCGGTTCAGAAGATAGCTTCACCGGTATCATTGATTTGGTTAAAATGAAAGCTGAAATCTACACAAATGACTTAGGAACTGACATTCAAGAAACTGAAATTCCTGAAGAATATGTAGAGCAAGCAAATGAATGGCGCGAAAAATTAGTCGAAGCAGTTGCTGAAACTGATGAAGAACTAATGATGAAATATCTTGAAGGTGAAGAAATCACCGAAGAAGAATTAGTCGCTGGTATTCGTCAAGCAACAATCAACGTTGAATTCTTCCCTGTATTGGCTGGTTCAGCATTCAAGAATAAAGGGGTTCAATTAATGTTGGACGCTGTTCTTGATTACTTGCCATCACCATTAGACATCGATGCAATCAAAGGTATTGATACTAAGACAGATGAAGAAACAACACGCCCTGCGGATGACGAAGCACCTTTTGCTTCATTAGCGTTTAAAGTTATGACGGACCCGTTCGTTGGTCGTTTAACTTTCTTCCGTGTGTATTCTGGTGTTCTTGAGAGTGGTTCATATGTATTGAATGCTTCTAAGGACAAAAAAGAACGGATCGGCCGTATCTTACAAATGCACGCAAATACGCGTCAAGAAATTGACAAAGTATACTCTGGTGATATTGCTGCTGCTGTTGGTTTGAAAGATACCACAACAGGGGATACACTATGTGCCTTAGATGCGCCGGTTATCCTTGAATCAATCGAATTCCCAGAACCAGTTATCCAAGTCGCTGTTGAACCTAAATCAAAAGCTGACCAAGATAAAATGGGTGTTGCTTTACAAAAACTTGCTGAAGAAGATCCATCCTTCCGCGTTGAAACAAACGTTGAAACAGGTGAAACAGTTATCTCAGGTATGGGAGAATTGCACTTGGACGTTTTAGTTGACCGCATGCGTCGCGAATTCAAAGTGGAAGCAAACGTTGGTGCTCCGCAAGTATCTTACCGCGAAACATTCCGTCAAGCGACAAAAGCTGAAGGGAAATTTGTTCGTCAGTCTGGTGGTAAAGGTCAATACGGTCACGTATGGATCGAATTTACACCAAATGAAGAAGGTAAAGGCTTCGAATTTGAAAATGCAATTGTCGGTGGTGTGGTTCCTCGTGAATACATCCCAGCAGTTGAAAAAGGATTAGAAGATTCAATGAACAACGGGGTTCTTGCAGGCTATCCATTAGTTGACATTAAAGCGAAACTTTATGATGGTTCTTACCATGACGTCGATTCAAATGAAACAGCCTTCCGTGTTGCTGCCTCTATGGCTTTAAAAGCAGCTGCAAAAAATGCAAGCCCAGTTATCCTTGAACCAATGATGAAAGTGATTATTACTGTTCCTGAAGATTACTTAGGTGATATCATGGGACATGTAACAAGTCGCCGTGGTCGTGTTGAAGGTATGGAAGCTCATGGGAATTCACAGATCGTTAATGCGATTGTGCCATTAGCGGAAATGTTCGGCTACGCAACAACCTTGCGTTCTGCAACTCAAGGACGCGGTACATTCATGATGGTATTTGACCATTACGAAGACGTGCCAAAATCAGTTCAAGAAGAAATCATCAAGAAAAATGGCGGCAATAACGCATAATTTTTCTTATAAAAGTGATGAGGTATTTTGAACTATCCTTTTTACACATTTTCGTGTAAAATAGCTTATGATGATCAGGCGGTCTTTGAACTGTCTATCACAATAAATTAAAAAAAATAAAAATTTATATTATTTAGGAGGAACATTTAAAATGGCTAAAGAAAAATTTGACCGTTCTAAACCCCATGTAAACATTGGTACTATCGGACACGTTGACCATGGTAAAACTACATTAACAGCTGCTATTGCAACTGTATTATCAAAACATGGTGGCGGTGAAGCACAAAGCTACGATTCAATCGATAACGCTCCAGAAGAAAAAGAACGTGGAATCACAATCAACACTTCACATATCGAATATGAAACAGATGCACGTCACTATGCTCACGTTGACTGCCCAGGACACGCGGACTACGTTAAAAATATGATCACTGGTGCAGCTCAAATGGACGGAGCTATTCTGGTAGTATCTGCTGCTGATGGCCCTATGCCTCAAACACGTGAACACATCTTGTTATCACGTAACGTTGGTGTACCATACATCGTTGTTTTCTTAAACAAAATGGATATGGTTGATGACGAAGAATTATTAGAATTAGTTGAAATGGAAGTTCGTGACTTGTTAACAGAATATGACTTCCCAGGCGACGATGTTCCTGTAATCGCTGGTTCTGCTTTGAAAGCTTTAGAAGGCGATGCTTCATATGAAGAAAAAATCATGGAATTAATGTCTGCAGTTGACGAATATATCCCAACTCCAGAACGTGACCATGACAAAGCTTTCATGATGCCAGTCGAAGACGTATTCTCTATCACTGGTCGTGGTACAGTTGCAACTGGTCGTGTTGAACGTGGACAAGTTCGCGTTGGTGACGAAGTTGAAATCGTTGGTATCGCTGACGAAATCAGCAAAACAACTGTTACAGGTGTTGAAATGTTCCGTAAATTGTTAGACTACGCTGAAGCAGGAGATAACATCGGTGCTTTACTACGTGGTGTAGCACGTGAAGATATCGAACGTGGACAAGTATTGGCTAAACCAGGTTCAATCACTCCGCACACAAAATTTAAAGCTGAAGTATACGTATTATCAAAAGAAGAAGGCGGACGTCACACTCCATTCTTCACTAACTACCGTCCTCAATTCTACTTCCGTACAACTGACGTAACTGGTGTTGTAGAATTACCAGAAGGTACTGAAATGGTAATGCCTGGCGATAACGTAACTATGGACGTTGAATTAATTCACCCAATCGCTATCGAAGACGGAACTCGTTTCTCAATTCGTGAAGGTGGACGTACTGTAGGTTCAGGCGTTGTTACTGAAATCGTTAAATAATTAAGACTTAACTATAGCACGAACCAGTCTGAAAAGCTGGGGTACTCGGACGTAAGACCGGAGGAAGATTCCTCCGGTCTTTTTTTGTAATGGATTAAATGCACTATTTAAAGCATTACTTTTTAGCTAAATATATTAATAAGGAGATATAATTATTAAAAAATATGTTAATAAATAGATGAGATTTAGGTAGAATTAGTTTAAATAACGAATAAAGTGGTAAAGTGTTTGCCTATGACCGTACAAGGAGTTACTAGTTTAACGGCAGCGAGGGAAAGCTCATCAGCCCCATTATTGTATACATTTGAAGCAGAAGCAGATATAACTTTAAAAGATGAATTACCAAATTTATTATCAGGATTCTCGAATGTGAATTACAAAGTGTTGAAACCGGTTAAATTAGTTGTTTATGAAAGTGAAAAAGTAAGAGAAGATGCATATTATCCAGTAATAGCAGGTTAACAATTAATTACTTTAATTCGATTTAATTCTTTAACAAATCTTTATGAGTTAGAACATGAAGATATTGTCAGCCAAATACATTCCCATGAAATAAGTCGGAATGCACAAATGCCCATTTTTTTTAGAAATTGATAATCAAGTGTTAGGAAAAACAGCTGAGAATATTGTGAATTTTGCAATACCTGAAATGACTGAAAATGACAAAGAGCAGCTATGTTCTAGGATAAATATTGACAATTTAAAATTAACAGCAATAGTTGACATGTATAGCAATGATCTATTTTTTAGTTCAGAGCAGGAAGTAGAAAAAAATGAAGAGACAATAAATTCAATTGAAGAAATTGAAGAAAAAGAGGAGCATATAAAAGAAAGTGATATCAACAAACGAATCTATCGCAATGATTCTTCAAGAAATTTTGTTGCTAAAAATCTATATACAGAAAAAGATTATGTTAGTGGCTTAACCGTTTCAAATAATCGAAATGACAAACCCGATTTCTTAATGCCGCAAAAAATTAATGGGTATAGCTATCTGAATACTTATAACGGCTATTACATTGTTGAAAAAACAAAGGAAGGAGAGTATCGTTATGGTTCATCAGGTAGCTTGGCATTACATGCTAGAAGCGGGAACTATGAATTAGAATGGTGGTCAGGTTATACAATTATTGAAAATCGCTCAATCGAAATGAAATCAAATTATAAAGAAACTTATGCAAATTCGCCTATCCATCCATGTCAAGATAAAACGGCTAATGAAATAATGTGTTGGCTGAATTACTGATCCACTAGTGAGTTTATGATTGTTAAAACAGATAATGTATCTAAATATATTGAGCAGCTAAATAGTGGTGTCCGGCATTTGGAATTAAATCGTTATTATTCAGAAAATCTGAAGTCGAATAAAAATATTATGTCACTAAATCTGAATTTGAAGAAACTTGTCGGCAAGCAATCGCTGATATTTCAAAATTATATCAACATATGAAAAAATATTTTGAAGAACCTGGAAATGTGAGATAAGTATAAAATGTTGTTTAACAAATCATATGAAAATGAGGCGCTTTTAACAAAATTAGGCTTTTCTAGTGGTTTTCAATTCGGAATTGATGATAAGAAGAATATCAGCTGTGAAAAATGGCGAGAATAGTAGATGTCATCAGACTGAATTTAGTGTTCCACGAGTAGTACAAAGCCCTCAAAAGGCTATTCTTTCCGTAAACAACTATTAAAAATGTTGAAAACAAAGTTTTGAGATTTGCTAAAACATTCTGAGAAGTTAGTTGGTTAATAAAGCAATTGCAGCAATGCGGACAAATGTTAGAAAAGATGCACTCAATTGCTTTAATGGGTAGTTACTCTATGAAAATTTTTAAAATTTGGTAAAAGTATTTAACAACATTGATTCGGCTATAACAGGTAAAACAAAACTAATCTTAATTATGTTTTACCTGTTCTTTGTGATAAAAAAACGTTAAGATGAAGCGCTTTCTTTTGATCTAACATTTTTAAATTTGAGAACTCAGTGTTAAAATAAAAAGATGGACTACTTATTTTAATATATAGTAGAGAAACGACGTTGGTTTTTTGTAACGATCAGCGCCTAAAATCGGTCAAACTTTTTTAAAGAGACAATCGGAGGGAATGCAATGTTGCAAAAGGAAGTCTATAGTCAATTGTTCAAATGGTCTTTTTCTAAAAAGACTGAGGTTACTTATTGGGATGGCACCGTAAAGGAATACGGGCATACAGAAGGTGATCCGGTTTTTAAAATCAGGATCAATGAAAAAATCCCAGTGAAAGATCTACTGAATAATGCCTCGCTAACATTAGGTGAAGCCTATATGGATCGAAAGATAGAAATAGAGGGGAACATTCAAGAGCTGATTTATGACATCTATAATCAAAAAGACAGCTTTTTACACAATAAAAATTTTAAAAAATGGTTGCCAAAGGAAAGCCATACCAAGAAAAAATCAATGGAAGACATTCATCGTCACTATGACCTAGGCAACGATTTTTATGCAAAATGGTTGGATAAAACTTTAACATATTCTTGTGCTTACTTTGAAACGCCAGAAGATACCTTAGAACAAGCACAGATGCACAAAGTTCGTCATATTTTAGACAAATTATTTATCAAAGAAGGCGATACGCTGTTGGACATCGGTTGTGGCTGGGGTACGTTGATTCTTACTGCGGTAAAAGAATATGGCGTAAAAGCAACAGGTATCACGTTGAGCGAAGAACAATTTCATCATATTCGCCAAATAGTGGAAGCAGAAGGGTTAGAAGAAAAAGTTACAGTTAAACTAATGGATTATCGTGATTTAAAAGGAGAAGCGTTCGATCATATTACCAGCGTTGGGATGTTTGAACATGTAGGGGCAGAAAATCTTCAAGAATATTTTGGAGTGGTCAAAAGGAATTTAGCAGCAACAGGCACTGCCTTAATTCACGGTATCAGCCGCCAACAAGGTGGAGCGAAAAATGCTTGGATTAATCGCTACATTTTTCCGGGGGGCTATATACCAGGCGTGACGGAGCTGGTAGGCCATATTACGGAAAACGACTTACAACTGATTGACTTGGAAAGCTTGCGTAGAGATTATCAATTCACGTTGGAATGCTGGACAAAAAACTTTCATGCAGTTAAAGAGGAAGTTGTCGCAGAAAAAGGGGATCGGTTCTATCGCATGTGGGATTTGTACTTACAAGCTTGTGCTGCTTCTTTCCAAGCGAGCAACATTGATGTAATTCAATATCTACTCGTTCATCCGAATAACAATGAACTTCCAATGCATCGCAAAAGTTAGAGCTATATTTATATTGGATTGTCAGCATTTACTGCTGATGATCCAATTTTTTTGAGGGGTGAAAAAGAATGAAAAGCTATGAAAATGATTTTCGAAAAAAACTAAATGGATTGAAATAAAGTGAAGAAAAACCTTGCTATCACTGTAATTTCATAGTATAATGACAAAGGTGCTGTTTACAGAAGTGTGAAAAGCACTGGTAAATCAAGCATTTGATCTACCGGCTAAGAAACGAGAGGTTGCGACACGCCCGGACGCTTTGCCACGAACGAGCGTGACGGAAAATTTTCGTGGAGCTATGTCTACTTTTAAAATAGGCGAAGGAGGGAACAAGATGGCAAAACAAAAAATTCGTATCCGTTTAAAAGCGTATGAACACCGTATTTTAGATCAATCAGCGGATAAAATTGTGGAAACAGCAAAAAGAACTGGAGCTGACGTGTCAGGACCAATTCCATTACCAACAGAACGCTCACTTTACACAGTTATTCGTGCGACTCATAAATACAAAGACTCACGCGAACAATTCGAAATGCGTACTCACAAACGTCTAATTGACATTGTGAACCCAACACCAAAAACAGTTGATGCTTTGATGAAGCTTGACTTACCATCTGGTGTGAATATTGAAATCAAACTATAAAATTAAGATGATGGAGGTGTACTCATGACCAAAGGAATCTTAGGGAAAAAAGTGGGAATGACACAAATCTTTACTGAGTCTGGTGAATTAATTCCAGTGACAGTAGTAGAAGCTACGCCAAATGTAGTTTTACAAGTGAAAACTGTTGAAACTGACGGATACGAAGCGATCCAAGTTGGTTACCAAGACAAGCGTGAAGTTTTATCAAACAAACCTGCGAAAGGTCATGTTGCAAAAGCAAACACGGCTCCTAAGCGCTTCATTAAGGAATTCAAGAATGTTGAGCTAGGAGAATATGAAGTAGGAAAAGAAATCACAGTAGATGTTTTCCAAGCAGGAGACATTGTTGATGTTACAGGAACTACGAAAGGTAAGGGATTCCAAGGGGTTATCAAACGCCATGGACAAAGCCGCGGCCCGATGGCTCACGGTTCTCGTTACCATCGTCGTCCTGGGTCAATGGGTCCAGTAGCGCCTAACCGTGTATTTAAAAATAAAAAACTTGCCGGCCGTATGGGCGGTAACCGCGTAACAATTCAAAATCTTGAAGTTGTTAAAGTGGACGCTGAAAGAAATGTCATCCTAATTAAAGGGAACATTCCTGGAGCAAAAAAATCTTTAATCACAATCAAATCAGCT
>Ga0256408_1000647_pt1 | contig 23691 bp, 29 predicted proteins | sample PhyAR1_FD_185998 | JGI IMG/M metagenome (GOLD analysis project Ga0256408, IMG submission 185998) | Leaf surface microbial communities from alfalfa plants in UC Gill Tract Community Farm, Albany, California, United States - DLSL A.R1 | ecosystem: Host-associated > Plants > Phyllosphere >...
CTGGCACACAGGTTGCTGCTCTGGCAGTGAGGTGCGAGAGATTCTCTTCCGGGAGCCTCCACTACTCATACGAACGGCTCTTATCCTGTGCTAAAAAACGAAAGGACGCATATGATCATCAATAGGAACATTTGTAAAATTCAAAAAAAAGAGGCCAAAAGCCTCTTTTGTCTTAGTGAGCATTAACCTTTCGGTGGGTATGGATCCTTCCCATGCGAGTCGCTATCTCGAATCTGTCCGTTAGGGCGATGAATGACTAATTCGCTCCCCTGATTTCGGGATATAGCTCGCCCAGCATCAATAGCTTCTTGCTGAGTACGGTGAGTTGAAGTCACTTTTTCGTTACCTTCGCCTCTAACAGCCCATTGTCCGTTGTGAGGCACTACATGTTGTTTTTTACCCATACAAGTTACCCGCTGTGTGAAGTACACCATATGGTGCCACATTTAATTATAGACACTATATGTTGCGTTACGTTTGCTTCAAATCACATTCTTAGTACTCAACCGTCACCACCTCGCAAATCACATTCGTGCCATTCCACTCTTCTTTGTAGATACTGGTGTCGATACCGCAACCAGGCTGGAACGTGTATCCCGTATCATTAACGAACTTCAGGTACTTAGCGTCTGTACTGTAGCGTCATAGTACCTATGCCCTGAGTACTTAAACCCTGCGGAACCTTGCGGTACGATCCATACCCATATGAAGATAAGGTACTTACATGTTCAGTAACCATGTACTGTAACTCAATGCCCCATAACGGCCTGTTTAGGGAGTTGAAATACTTATCTGTGTGAATGCGTTTCATTACTAGCAGATGTAGTTTTGTTTCTTTTTCCGTAAATTTTGACATAATAACAACTTGTTTAAAGGGTAATTACCACGGAGAAAAACATGAGACTAACTGTACCTGAAATCGAATGTGACAAAGGCTTTACCCCCGAAAATGATATTTTCAATAGAAAACCCTTCAGCATCCAGCTTGAAAATATAATTGAAAATAGCGATGATGATAACCTAGTCATTGCTTTAAATGAAAAATGGGGGAATGGAAAGACAACATTTCTGAAAATGTGGGAGGCTGAAATATCTAAGCATCAGAAGTTTAATGTTGTCTATTTTGATGCTTTCCAGAATGATTTTCAAACGGACCCATTCATTGCTATAGCATCACATATATATGCAAAAATAGAAGATGAAGACGCAAAGAAAAAATATCTCACAGCAACAAAGAAAGTTGCATCCGTGCTAATGAAAACGACACTAAAGGTGGGTATTAGTGCATTAACTCTTGGGGTCGTAAAAGGTTCTGATTTCGAGGAGCTAGGCGATGATATCAGCTCAGCTATTAACGACCCTTTAGAAAATTACATTGAAGAAAAAATAACTCAACTTGATAAAGAAAATAATACACTTGAGCACTTCCGCTGTACTCTTAGTGAAATTGCCGCAGGGAAAAAATTAATTTTCATAATTGATGAATTAGACCGTGCAAGACCTAACTATTCGCTTGAATTACTTGAAAGAATCAAACATGTTTTTAACACAAAGAATATTTTCTTCGTTCTTTCTACCGACAAAGAACAATTTATGAAGGTAATTCAAAAAACATATGGTTCAATAGATGCAAACATGTATCTAAACAAATTCGTTCACCTATGGATGAGTCTACCTAAAAATGATAGTTCTGAAAGAAAATCATACGCACTCTCAAAATATATAAATTACATTAACAGGAAAATTTTAAGTAGAGATTTAAGTCTACAAACATCACTGGATGTTTTATCATATTTACTAAGAGTGAACAAATTTAGTTTACGAGATGCAGAGCGATGCTATTCACTTTTACTACTATGTAATGCAAACGTATCTAATGGATACAAGTGGGAATATCAAGTCGGTGTTGCAATAGCTGTTTTCCTTAAACTCAAAAATGAAACTATACTTGAAAACATAAAAGACAAATCAGTCACGAAACAACAGCTGATGGAACAGTTAGGCATTACGCAACTACCTGAAGATGACAACTATCATATTCTTCTAGCAGTAAATACCGAGTATCTAACTCGCGAAGGCTATGCAAAGGCAGTTAGGGAGGGTGATCAAATGATATTTCGGGATGATTATGGCCAACAACCATTAACTATATCACACGCTATAGATGCACTTTATAATATTCAATAAAAGCTTATTAACTAGCTTCCACCAATCAAGATGAACAGTACTTTCCATATTTCATCAATTGGAAGTATGGGAAGTACTACACCACAAAAAGCCAGAACTGGTACTATGACGTAATTCAATAGAATAATGAACGTCAGTACCCATCCTAAACCTTGTCGCCAGGTGAAGCCTTTACTGGTCTCTTCAAGTGTTATCTGGTTCTGTTCATGTCTATTTTGTACGTCCAACTGTTGCTCGTTTTTTTCTTTCTTCTGGAAAAAAGTTAAACCGACTTTAATTAAATCAATTATCCTTGCTATCATTCTATGATCCCCACTGCGTATACATGAAAATGTTTACCTTTTACGAATAGCTTCTTATACTCGATGAGGTATACTTGTAGTACTTCACCTTGAAATTCCCATTCCAGTACTTCGCCATCTTTAAAGGTTTGCTTTTTTTCAAAGATCACATTCATGTAACTATCAATTAGATAGTCACTGTTCTTAATGATCTTTTGAAATTTTTTACCTAGAAACATTTTATTCATTGGCATTGAATTACCATCTGGTGTAAAACCACCTAGTGTAATATCACTCGTTAATTCTTCATAATGTTGTTCAAAATTCATTTCTTGCTTATCCTAAATGATCCTTCAATTCCACTCATCACTACTCGTACACCTTTATCAACTTCAACATAGAAATCATAAATAAGTTTACGGCGTTTCTCTGCTCGAAGACCTATCACACGTTTAGTTTTCGTTTTAGTATCTTTCTTAGAATCATCAATTAAACGTTCTTTACCATTCTTTGATTTAACTACTTTGTACTTACCACTTTTCAGACCTTTATTTAGTCCTGATATATTGCCAAATCGATCTAATCTAGCTATTGAAGTTGGGACAAACTTATCAATCAATTTCTGTTCAACAATAATATCGTATAGATATTTTGCTTGTTGATTCTTAATCATGATTGTGGCAGTGATTGAATTCTTCCCATTCTTTTTATAAAAGAAGAGTACTGATCTGGATGTAAAAGCGTTAGCACCTCTGTCTACCGAGTTGTTTAAATCAGATTGAATTTTTTGGGATAGTACGCGTGATCTTTTAATTATCTCTTCTTGAAACTGCTTTCCTAGCTTTGTTCCCTGTGTGTTTATGTACGATTTTGCGTTACTAATCCCATTGATTCTAGTAGCCATGTATCTACCTCAACCTTTCCAATAGTTCCTGAACTATCCCTAATAGGGCTTTCTTTTCTATAGCGTTTGGTGCTCTAATCTTCGTAACTATCGCCAGGTTCAAACAATTAGGTTTAAGAATCTCATGTAGTATTAAAATTGATTCAACTAAAAGCGTTTCACGCATTGTAGGAAACGCATAAAGAATAACCTTTCTGTACTGATAACCATCTTCAATCTTTTGATTAACAATCTTTGAACTGCTTGTATAGTGTTCCCAATGATTAGTAACTGAATCCTCTTTCAGTTTTTTGACCTCTTTAACTCTCTTGTACATTTGTTTAGAGCCAATGTAAGTACTACCATCTTCAAATTGAAATTGATAAACAAACCCTACGTAATCACCATTAGTCAAAGTACGTTTATCCCAATCCTCTGTAAATTCCCATTCCATAGGGTTCTGTATATCCATAAATAAATACCTATATAAAGTTAACTAAAGGTATTTATTAATGAGTGACTTACAAACGAGATTAAAGAAATATGAAGGTACAAAAGAGTACCAAACAAAAATGAAGTACTACCGAAATGGTAAGTTTTATCCATATGCTGATAGCTTAGGTTATCAAACAATTGGCTATGGTCATTTAATTACAAGAGGTGAAAACTATCAAACTGGTATTACGGAGGTTATAGCTGATGAACTATTAAATCATGACATTTTGATTGCACAAAATAACCTAGATACTCTAGATATATGGCTTCCAAATGATTGGCGAGATTTTATGGTCATCATGATTTTCCAATTGGGTTTAACTGGCATACAGAAGTTCCAGAGGATGTTAAAAGCGTTGAAAGAAAGAAACTACACTGAAGCAATCAAACAAGCTAAAGATTCCCGATGGTACAAGCAAACTCCAAACCGCGTAGATCAAATGATCTCTGAATTAACTAATAAGTAAAAAAAGGCAAGCACGATAAATGTAGCTTGCCTTTTTTACTTATTGTTTCTGTTCGAGGATTGTAATAATTTTCTCAATCTTAACATCTAAATCATGAATCTGAGATTCAAGTTTAGTAAGTGAATCCCTCATTTTATCTTGATCCGTTTCAATACGTAAAATACTTGATTCCTGTACTGCCTGTTTAGTTTCAATATCACTAACACGGGTAAGTAATTCATCAGTATCTTTTGTATTATCTCGAAAAATAGAGTATAGAAATACACCGCCAGAAATAACAAGAGCCAAAATAGTACCAATATCCATTAGTGAATATTCCTTATTGTTATTTTTATGTAGTTATTTATAATTAGTATCCAGTGAAAGTGGCTAAAGCAATCCATCGACCATTATCAACCATCTGATGCCGTGAATGTTCATCTATTTCCTCATTGCAATGAGGGCATAACAAACGAGTAGTTGTACTATCAGGAATGGATCTACCATTTTCTAATTGCTTAAATTGAAACGCAACTTGTTCCCATTCGAAAGTATATTCATGACCGCATGTGTGAGTAACAAAGTACCTACGTTTATCACTGAGGTTATATTCAGCATTGATTAAATCGTCTTTATACAAGGGAGTGGAAGATACAACAACCAGTGAATCACTACCGAAGGTACTGGTACGTGCTTCTGCCAGTTTGATTGGATTCCCTTCATCAGTAATTTCGCAGTTGCTGACCTCATCTAACAGAACACACCGTGTTGTGATACCGCGAAGGTTCCCCGGCGTGTTGAGGTTTAACCAATAGATAAAAGTACCGTTCACCATTTGTGTTTGTTTAGAGTTGTTGGCGGCGTTCTTATCATTCTTATCGGTTACTAATGGCTTTAGTACTTCACTAGTTTCAATTGCTGGAAGAAATTTACCATCCTTGAATTTCTTCACTTCTGATTCAGAAGAACTACCAAAAGCAAAGTTACAGGGATCATTTGCCATTAGATTAAATGCTATTGTTTGGAGTACCGTTGTTTTCAAAAGCTGTGAACATGATTGAAGTACAATCTTTTTAGTACTTCGCTCTTGAGCTATATCGACACACTCGCGTTGTAGGGGAAATAAATCCCAATCAAGGCCCATATTCGGCCCGTCCACAAATTTAACTACACCATTACTAATCCACTCACTCGTTTTCTGAATCTTCGGCGGTTGTATCGTCGGTAGTACTTTCTTCAGTATCCTCGTTAATTTTTTCTTGTTTGTTTTCATCCTCTATAACTTCCATGTCATCGGGTAACTCAAATTCCATTGAGCCTAATTGGTATAATGTTTTATCAATATGCGTTCTTAATATGTCGCGTAAATCTTTAGCGTCTTGTTGAGCAAATAGCTCAAGGTATGTTTTAGAAGGGATCGCTCTCATTGCTGTTTTTACTTGAAAAAGATATTCAGTGAGCACTTGTTCTATATATGCAGTACTGACTACTAAACCCTGTTTCTCTTCAAGTTCTAATTCAGATAGTGCCGCTTCTGCCTTTAGTTTCTTTAGGCGTTCTAATTCAATTTGTTCTTTTGTATCGGTATTACGTAATGGATTTATTACGTGCTGTACTATCCATGCTCGTGTATCAGCTTCTTCAGTACCTTCCCCAATAGGCATACCATTTGCTTTCCATTGCCGTACCGTGGATTCATCGTAGCCGTACTGTTTTGCTAATGACCTTAAAGTAATCATTATTATTCCTCTTAAATGTTAAAGTATTTATCGAACATGCCGATAACAATCATTATTTAATGCATGGAATTATTTATGACCTATAAAGCCGATGCCATAACAGTTAGAACAATAATGGATCAGTTCATTAAAGATAAAGGTGTAAAAGCTAGACTCAAAATGATATGTGAAAGGGATAGAAATGATTGGGAGAAATGGTTACAACTTGAGCTGGAGTACTTCATTACACAAAAAGAAGGTGTCCAAGTAGAAAGGGAGATTGAAGCATTTCCAGATAACCGTATGTTACGTGAAAGATATAATATGTTTATTGACCTAGCTATTAGAAAAAAACGTACTCGATTAAACTCTTATATTTTCCTTGAATTAAAATGTTCACGCAATGTTCAAGCATTGATTAATGGATTTGAGGAAGATATTCAAAAAATCAATGCAATTAAAAAATGTGTCTATGACACTCGATCATTTTGGTGTGTAGGTTTTCATTTGAATTGCTCTCCACGTAGTGTTGCAAAAATCAAGGGCTACGTGGAAGATTGGGAATATGGTTATCATGAAGTAATTAAACTTTGTGATTGTAACGATGAAGTTCAGTGTGGTTGTGAAGATAGCAAAATTGGTTTTGCAGTAATTTAATGCGGTGCGGGTAAGTCTATTTCTCTCATACATAGATGATTTAACCCGCCGCTAAAAACTCGCCTTCTTTCAAATGTTCAGGGGAGTACCTTGAGATTCTATTTTCCATCGTTATGATTTAGTAATCTCAGACTTCCCTTTATGTAAATTCATCTTGAATATGGATTCGAGGTTCATTAAGGTACTCAGTAGATGTATAAGTAAAGGGACAGGATGGAATCATGAGCTATAACTCGCTCATCCTCAGTAAGCTGGATGCGGATACGTATATGGCTAACTTGCTGGATAAAAGTCTTGCTGGCGTACAGCAGCAGGGTGTAGAACAGGCTAAGTTGATATACTCGGGTGTCGAAAGGCTCTCGTGGTATAGCTCCTGCTTTTTCGATAACTACCAGGACGTGTGTACACGTTTAAAACAAGAAGATAAGCGATTCTTCAAGGCTCTTGTAGTCCTTGTTAAGCATCACGACACGATCAGAGAGATGATCGAAATCTATGTAAACTATATGTTTGAAAATCTCTCGGATCAGCGTATAAGGAACATCACTCTAACCTTGTCAAAGGCAGGGGCTGGTTTTACCACGGCCACACTCACCAAGTTTACGATTTCATACGCTATTGCTTCACTGGCGGCCTCTTCGCTTTCAATGCAAGTATCCATTAGTTCCGCTCTAACAAAGTGGAGTACTCGTGGTGTAGCTGTTGCGGGGATTTACGGCTACGTACAGGAAGCTTCTCAGGCTGTTGAACGACTTCGGCATACTAACCCACGCTACTATAGAGATCTATACGGACGTGATCTTGAAATGCTATATTTCCTTATTGAACCCGTTATCAATAAAGTAAATGTGTTCAATCAGTACCAAAAAAGTGATAACGATATTGTTTCTGATATCCTTAGGATTACGCGATGAAGAAGATGTTTAGTATTTGGTGGCAAGAATTAGTTAGACTTGTAATTCAAGTCTATATCCCTATTGGATTAACTATCATCTTTGGGATGCTTGCTGTATCCTTTTGGGAAGATTACGCTCTGATATCTACAGTCATATTCCTGATAGTTGCTTTTATTGTCAGTGACCGTATTTTTAAAAAGAAACGTTAAAAACCCTTTCAGTACAAGATATTTACATTATTTGTTCGCGAATTTTATATGTGTAGCCCCCAAAGGGGCTTCATATATGCACTACATGAAAGGTGCGTGTTTCACGCTTGTTGTTAATTCTTTATAAAGATAATTAGTATCAACCATCTTTTTTAAGATTGCATATATCTGCCCTAATGTTAATGGTGCATTTGGGTTTTGGATTTTAAATAAATCACTATCCCCTACTGTATAAAAACAACCATTATATTCAACTTCAAAATTACCGTATCCATCTGAATATTCACCTACATCAACCACAATCCCATTGATAACGAATGTAGGATAGAAAAAGCTATGACCAGCATTTTTAATTTCCCTGATAATCGTCAAGTTTGGCATTTTCTTAACTACAAAATCTCTTACTGAATCTTTAGTGAAATTATAAAATTCCATTTCCATTCGATTTGCCTCTTAATCACACCCTGCTATGAGAGTATGTAATTTTAAATAGTTGTTCCATGATAGAACTTGTTGAATACTTATCTTCTTAAAGGCTATCTGGAATTATTGATGTTGAATTAACTCCTTCGAAACTATCATGGATAGTATCCCACTTTGATGGTATTACATTACCGATATGATCCTTATAGTAATGAAGATCCTTTATGCGTGTTTCACGTACTAAACAACCAGTACTGCTATTGTCATCCTGATAGACCTTGTTATAGATACGACCGCAATCACTCTGGAACTGTGGGCGGTAGTACTTCACCCCATTACGTGTACTATCTTCAAACAACACAACAGCCTTGTTATCAACATAGCCAACATATGCTTTATCCATGAATGAGTGATGTACGTTGCTACAGGCCGTTAGCAGTACCACTAACAGTAGGTTTAGCGTTTTAATTTTTGTTTTTCTCATAGTAGTTTCTCGCAGTGTTCTAATCTTATTTGCTTGTACTCCCCCTGTACCGCCCATACCCCTGCATCCTTAAGAATCCTGTAATAGGTCTTATCCTTTACGGGTACGATCACTTTGTCGCAGTACTGTCTAATGCTCTTAATCAGTACTGGAAATATCAAACGACTGATATTTTCTTGTGTGTACCGTCTATTTAGCCTTGCAACCTCAAAATCACCTGTAACCAATTGAATAGCAGAGCCACCGTGCACGCCAAGATCATCAAGCCATTCGTTTTCATGTGTTCGGGTTGAAGTGGTCATCTGCCGGAGGAATGGCAGGTACTCGTTCGTGGTGATAGTGCCTTTACCCATGACACAAAAAAGATTGTTATCCCTGAACCATGCCGCTTTGCTCTCAACAAGCCGAAGCTGAGTACTGAGCACTTCTTCTTCCATCCCTGCCAGTAGCCGAACACCATCAAGTTCTATGTGACTCTGTATCTCAATTCCTAAGAGCTTTCCTTCAATACTGGTTATTGGACAAGCCCAATGATCAATAGTCATAGCATAATTCCTGTAGAGTTAACTTATTGATAATTGATCATTTTTTACAGAACATCAAATACAATCGATCGATAAACGAAAATTAACCAGATTTTTAGGTATAGCAAGCTGTTAGACTTAAAGAGATTTTTTCAGTACTGGATTTTGAGGATTGAGCCTGCAATACTGTATGGATGAACAGTATCGGAGAAGATTTAAATGGGTAATAAAAATGGGTATGACCCATCAGTAACAAGGGGGGTACAAACGTTCTTACACCTGGGTAGGTGGGTTATCGTTTGTTATTGGGGGAGTTCCCTGAATAAATTCTCATTTGGAGATCGTGTGTTCTTCCAGAACCAGTATGGTGAGTTTTGGTTGGGTACAATCGAGCCTGATTGCTACATGCTCATTTGTGAAAAACCATTGAAGACAGTACTTGATGGATTTTTATATTTACATGCTGAGTATGAAATGTACAAAGCCCATGAGGATAGTGATGATTGGTTTTGCGAACAAGGTGAACTCCCTTTTTAAGTTCACGTTACACCTACTCAAAAACACAACAAACCAACCCATTTGTAGGTGTAACGTGAAAGGGGAGTTTACGTTATTCTGTGTCTAATGGTAAAGTACTTACTCTCTTCTACCTCTATTGCTATTGCTATTGCCATGAAAAATAAAAAACAACTGTTATTTATTATTGTCACCATAATCTTTTTCCTTGAGTTATTATATGCGATAAACTGGGGGTTTTCGGATTCTAAAGATTTTTCATGGGGTTCGGTATCAGACTGGTTTAATACCGGAGGCTCAGTAGGTACATTTATAATTGCATTAATAGCCTTACAGAAAGTACCTGATTGGATGGAACAGAAGCATTATGATATTGCGTATGGAATAGCTGAGAAAAGTATATTCCAAGATCTTCCTGCTATCCGGTCTTCAAGCCTTCATCTTTCAGTTCGCCTATTAACAATTTTTCGAAATATAAAAATCGCCGTCAACAATAACACTCCAATAAATGAAATTACTAATCAGGCCATAGATGAAGCAGATAGTATGGTTATTACCTTTCATCAAAACTGTTATGCTATTATAAACCAACTTAGATCAATTAACCGAACAAATTATAGCCTCACTGAAATTTCAGAAGATGTAATCTCTCAACTAAAAAATGCATCCAAAGACTATTCAGCTGTATACGATCAACTCTATCTAATAAATGAGAGCATTAAAACAGAGTATACTGGCGATAATGAACAAATAAAGGAATATGTAAAAAAAATACTTTTACTCATAGACCAAAGTTATGAGATTAACCATAAACTGACTCTGTTTATTAATAAAACATACGACGATAATAGACCTATCGCAGATTTCATTAAGAGTAAAACGAAATAAAATAATTTATAATGAACCAGCAACTATATTTTTTAAAATTATAAATTTTATGTACAGTTTTAATCACTGCATCAATATATAGATTTGATCACTCTCAACTATAAAATTATTAAAGAATTATAAATCGAGAGTGATCAAAATCAGGCTACGCTACCTTTCTCACTTTAGCAATTGCATATGTTGTACTCGCCTCCTGATTCAGTAGTTGCTCTTGAGCTTCCATAATCTCTGTTAGTTCCTGCTTCAACTCAGTATCACAGTTCACGTACTCAAGTGGTGAATCATGTACCTCCTGGATATTGAAGCTAAAGCCAGTGCGGTTCATAGATAGTACCTTACTTACACGACCATCCTTACGGTCTAACCCAGCAACAAAACTCCCCTTACCAATATTGATAAATTGATTGATAATCTCCATTGGTGATTGTGTGCGATTACTTATGTTCAAGGCTCCACCAACCTTAGACACCGTTTGACCGAACAAGTTGATAGTACGGTTAATGTCACCATCATAGTAAACATCAAACACGAACATTACGATCTTATTTGCAAGTGCTTTCTTGCCCTCAACCGATAGGTACATACCACCATTATGCTTGATAGCATGGTTATGTATCTCTTGGTGTATGTACTGGGTTATTTCATTGCCATACTTGGTATCATTCAAATCGGCATTGAGTGCTCTCCAGTACTCTTTATCTTTCTTCAATCGTTCAAGGTATTCATGCACATCAGATGGTCTTAAACCTCGTTTCACAAAGCGTCCTATGAAGTCTTTTTGTACTTCATACTCCTCACTTTGTTTACTGAATTCTGGTACTAACCATTTACCAGCATCAATAAATGTTTCTGCTACAGTTTCAAGTACTTCAATACGTTCATCTTCCATAATCTCAGTAATTTCTTTTTTATGTTCCTTCAAGTCGATTACATCACTACGGGTTATGGGATCTTTAACAGTGAATCCATAACTTTCAAGAGTTTCACGGTATACGGGAAAAGTTTGTAACGCATATGACTCACGGATTTCAGACATAGTGTTATCTATACGAGCATAATCAACATCGAAACAGTTTGATTCATAATCCCAATAGATATTTTCATCATTCAGTTGTTTACTAAAAGTATTAATTTTCTTCATTCTCATACGTTCATCATAGAGTGAGTACTTTTCATTCTTTACTCGTGCTTCATCACGTGCCATACGTACTAAATCTTCAATTGTCGCAGGGGCAATAATTGGTACAACATTACATGCTTCAGTATAATGATATACATGAATCGTATCAGTACATCTACGCCATCTATTTGTTACTTGTTCAATACGTTCAAGGCTAACATCACCAATAATATGTACATCAGCATGTTCAATTTCATCATAGATATTAATCCCTTCGACTAAACTATTTGTACCAATAAGCCCATGATATCCCATTGCGGAAAGATTACTATCCAGATGTTTTTCTTCTACACTATGACGTTTAGTAAATTCCATATACTCCGGTTGCTTTTTATCATCAATCCTTGCTGTAATATTGATTAGCTTATAGTTTGGGATTAGTTCTGAGAGTACTTTACGAATAGCCTTTAGTTCTTTTATATTATTATGAAAAATAATCACAGGGCGTATTCCCGCATCTACAATACATTTGGTTGCGACATATGCAACATTCTTATAGCTTGGTACATAGACCCTTTGAATTTCCTTTTTAAAGGTAGCTGGTTTCTCAACACGAATATAATTATCAACCATCAAATTACTGAAGTACCCAGGTTCAATTGTGCCGCTGAGAAGGATTACTCTATAGAAACGGTTAAACTGTTCCATGAGTTGTTTGTTTGTACCTGATTTGAAACCATCAAGATATAACCCATGTGCTTCATCGATAACTAAAATGGTACGTGCTGCCTCTTCATCTGAGATACCAATGATCTTTTGCCATGAAGCAAAGCCATTAGCAACGTTATTGTAGTCCTTTTCATCATTGGACATTGTTGTTGAGTTCTGTTTCAAAATCAGTAATAGCGGAGCACCCATAAGTGTTTTGATACATTCACCTGATAAGGGATCTGTCACATCAAATGCTCCACCCGCCACGGAATGTGTTTTACCAATACCGCATGTAGCACTGATGATACTGACCTTACCAAGCGTCATTTGCGGTACTACATCACTTAACCACTGGTCGGTAGTTAACTTGAAGTACTGATTGTACTTGCTCGTATCAACCGTCTTTTCAATGGTCTTTGCTATCGGTTTCTTCTTGAGGTTCTTACATAATGCGATTTCTTCAAAATCAGGCCATTTGAAACCCTTTGGCATGTACTGGCGAAGATAGTTGATGCTATGTGTACCATTACCTGTAAATGCGTTACTGGCTGGTGTGTTACTGTCTGGCTTACGTAAACTTTCAATGATTGAGACATCATAGATACCGATGTTCTTTAGTACCTGTCCAATGTTCCAGCACTGGTTGCGGTCGAGTGTACCGCCACGTTCCTCAACTAATGTCTGGATCACCAATTGAACTTCAACATCATCGTGATTGAAGTTGTAACTCTTCTGTGTGAAAACTTCTTCAGATTTTAATGTTGCTTCATATTCAGTAATGTCAAAAAAACGGCCTGTGTTATGAATCGCAAACGCTACAGTACCTTCAATCTTTGATGGCACGATCTGCCCCTGACTGATAGTAAATGCGGAATGGTCAAATTGCGGTTTTGGGAATGCTGCCTTAAGTGCTGGTACTCGTACTTCCCACTCATCAGAACCAATATCCGTACCAAACGGTAGAACCATGCGTGCGTTCAGTCCTGGCTTGATACCGTTACCTGTTGACGCATACATGAGAAATTCAAACTCACTGAATAGTGCTTTTAATTCCTCAATAGTTAGTTCAATTTGGTCAAAGTCAAATATAAGCCCTGATCTACTTTTCAAGTTTTCTTTTGTCTTACGACCATTGGCATGTAGTTCACCAGGTATAAACATTGGTATTAGTTTCTTATCTGTGAAAACTTCCCATGAATCGGTATCAAGTGTTGATTGGACAAAATCAGTCCATTCAATCTCATCATTAATCGCGTTAGTTTTGTGATCGACATAAAGTGATTTATCATTTATGCCATGTGTATAGATAATCTTCATCTTTTCTTCCTTTTTAATTTAAGGGTGATCTATTTAATTTCTTCCCTGTAATCACCCTGTTTATTAGAGCTTATTTGCGTGTTTTAGTAGAGCAGTGCTAAGTTTTTGATGGTTTTTATACTTAATAGATAGATATATCAGACGTTCTTTACGCCATTTCAAATACTCTTTATGTGCTTCATATTCGGTAGGATATGTACCTAAACAAATTTTTTTCCCTTCTACGCTACAATATGCTTTAAATTTCTTACCTGATGCTTCAACCCCTTTCATGTACTTACCAGGTTTAGTAGTTTTGAACAGTTGGTTAACTTCTGCGGGAACGTACATACAGTTTTGTGGTGAGTACTCACGAGAACCAGGATTGAGTATATCTTTATCAAGCTGCCAGTTTTCCTCATAATTCTTCTCATGCCAATCCAAAAATGATGTAAGGTTACTAAATTCATCACTAACATCTACATCGGTATAATCAGGATTATATAACGTCCTATCAAACATGTTATTAAATGCTTTACGTCCTGCTTTTAGATTTGGATAATTTTTATGCTTGCGTACATTTTTTAAATCATTAACTCTTTCCATTTTAAGAATCCTTTCTTTTGTGGCGAAACATCCTGTCTCACCTTTTGCTACAACTTATTAGGCGTATAGCATTAGCCCTTTTTAAAAATGATGAATTGATTTAGTAGATACTGAAAACCACTTGCCATTGTTTCTCGTTCGCATACTCCACTTTTAGATAGTTCCTGTAGAGCAATAACTTGAGCGTCAGTTAGTCGCACAGTCACACAATTAGTTTTTACATCCTTTTTGTTTTTCATTTATTTTCCTTATTAAATGATTTCGATTTCTTAATAAATCCCATGTAAAAAGAACCCTACGTTGTAGGGTATCTTTTCAAGGGAAGGATAGATGAGTCACAATCTATATATTATTTATTATTTTTCTTCGAAACACGGCAGATATGTTGAAGACACTTATAGTATAGGATTTAAATCGACGTTGTTTCACGAATATTTTAACCAGTATTCTTGAAATCACAATCATGATCAAAGTACTGAATGTGTAGGGAGAATACATCACGTACTTGATACCTATATTATACCATTTTTATTTTACCCGTTTCACATAGTTCATTACCCATCGCCTTACAGTTGGTATCTTCAAAGGTAATGTAATGACACATAGCATCATAAAAAAGATGGAACAGACTATGTATAAAGGAAATATAACTAAAATGTAAAGAATAGCTGCGAGTACTTCTATTAGAAAGTTCATTTAATGCTCCTCATAATTTATCTATAGATATTTATTCGGAGACATCAAAATCATGCTCAAACGAGAGGGTTTTGGTTGTTTTGATCACTCTCGATTTATAATTCTTTAATAATTTTATAGTTGAGAGTGATCAAATCTCTAATGATAGCTTCTAAAACCACTGAGTTAATCTATCCAATCAATCAAATCTTCATTCACTACGATTTCAAAATCCTCACGCTTGAGCAGATTAAGGTACACTCCTACATCATCCAGTGTTTTTGTACGACTAATAGCTAGTGACCATAAATCAGTACCCGATGTAACTGAGGCAATGAATACAGTTTTACCTTCTTCATTGACCGTATAAACACGTTCACCATTAGATTCTGATATGACAATCTCGTGTAGTACTCCACCACCACCCCGCTTGTTATCAATCACAAGAACATGGGATAGAACTTCATTGAAATATTCCAACTGAACGAAAATTCGTTTTTCAAAAATCCAGTACTTTACAGATTTAAGTACTAATCTTAATTCCTTTCGTAGTTTAGCACGTAATTCAACATTCATCGGATCAAGTACTTTATTAATATCAAAGTCAAAGGCCGGAATTTCTTTGATATTTTTAGCGTTCAATATCTCTGATTCAATTTCTTCAATTCTATCTTGAACCTCAGTCAAACCAGTCATTAATGGTAAAGATGTCTTCTTACCTGCCACCTTACGTTCATTAATTTTATTCTGATAAGTTTCCTCTTCCCTTTTCAGGGTAGACAATTCTTCTCGCAACGATGCCAGCAAAAGGCCAGCATCAGACTGCCCTTCTATCATTAATTTATTGAAATCGATGTTTTTGACTAGCTGAAGAATGTTCTTCTCAATTCTTGTGTACTGGAAAGATTTGGCATCACAAATCTTCTTCTCTTCCCTGTTGCGACAAATGACGTACTTAGTTCTTACATGGTTATAGTGAATAGCGATGTTCCCCCCACAGTGACCACACTTTAGTATTTTAGGGAACAGATTTGTGATGTAATCATCTTGAGCAATTGTTATATCTTTACGGATACGATTAGCTATACCATTCCTTGATAACTTCTCATTGACTCGTTCAAAAGTGAGGTTATCGATAATCTTCATAGTAACTACTTTCTTATCGCGAAGTACTCGCAATACATTCACGGTACTCCATCCCTTGGGCAGGCGTTTAACAATTGCCCCTGAGCCAAGTCCACTTTCGTACAGTTTAAAAATTTCACGAACTACATCCGGTTCAAGTAACAGATCCTCGGCTGGCTTTTTCTTCTCCAGCATTACGCGATCCATCATTCTGTTCGCCGTTAAGAACAAGTCTTCATCAATTATTTTCGGGTAAACATTTGGTACTACCTCACCATTGTAACGCACATGTTCACCTAACAAGCGGCGATCACGTATCAGCCTAGACACCGTTACCATCTGCCACTTTTTACCGATACGCTTAACAATCTCTCCAGTACTAAGACCTTCCCGATACCACTCGAAACACTTAACAATAAGTTCAGCCTGTTCTGAGATCACCTGATACTTGTTATCAACATTCCTTAACCAGTTAGGCATGCGATTGGAAATCACTTCACCATTCTGTAATGCACGTAAGATTTTGTTATCCCAAGCTAACTTAGCACGTACAGACTTCATTAAAGATTCGTTGTGTGAACGGTGTTGAATCAGTTCCATGTGAATCTTCGACATGGGGTCATCTTCCCGTAACACAAGGTTTGTAGAAATGTCGTGAATCTCTATCCCACTATTCACGATGAACTGGATAGTACTTTCAGCCCAGCTAGATCGGCGTGAAAGTCTATCAAGACTGATTACAATAAGTGCGTCTCCTTTGCCGTACTTGCGATCCCGCACATCCTGTAAAAATTTACCAAGATTCGACGCAGCTGAAATGTTGGCATTTTTGTATGCCGATAATCCTGCATCCTGTATAAAAATCCTGTCAGTACTGAATTTTCCAGCATTTCGGTCTAAATATGCTGTCAAAGATGACCGTTGGTCGTCCAAACCATTTGCCATCACTGCTTGATAGATTGTTGAAACTCTCTCATAACATATAGGACGGAGCATTTTTTATCCCGTTGAAGAATTAAGCTAAAAGTGCTGATTCACAAATGTTCCCAGATTATACAAAAGGACGGCATGCCATGAATATATTCGATCACTATCGCCAGCGTTATGAAGCTGCCAAGGACGAAGAGTTCACACTGCAGGAGTTTCTTACCATTTGTCGGCAAGATCGCAGTGCCTATGCCAATGCGGCAGAACGGCTATTAATGGCTATTGGTGAGCCAAACATGGTTGATACTGCCCTGGAACCTCGGCTTTCCCGTCTCTTTTCGAATCGGGTGGTCGCCCGATACCCGGCGTTTGAAGAGTTCTATGGTATGGAAGATGCCATCGAACAGATTGTCTCCTACCTGAAGCATGCCGCCCAGGGTCTGGAAGAGAAGAAACAGATCCTTTATTTACTCGGCCCTGTGGGTGGGGGTAAATCATCACTGGCTGAACGTCTGAAATCACTGATGCAGCGCGTCCCTATTTATGTGCTGAGCGCTAACGGTGAACGCAGCCCGGTGAATGACCATCCGCTGTGCCTGTTTAATCCGCAGGAAGATGCGCAAATTCTGGATAAAGAGTTTGGTATTCCGCGGCGCTATCTTGGCACCATCATGTCGCCTTGGGCGGCAAAACGTCTGCACGAGTTTGGTGGGGATATCACCAAATTCCGCGTCGTCAAGGTGTGGCCATCCATTCTGGAACAGATTGCTATCGCCAAAACTGAACCGGGGGATGAGAACAACCAGGATATCTCCGCCCTGGTGGGTAAAGTCGATATTCGTAAGCTGGAAAACTACGCGCAAAACGACCCGGATGCCTACGGTTACTCGGGTGCGCTGTGCCGCGCCAACCAGGGGATTATGGAGTTCGTCGAGATGTTTAAAGCACCGATTAAAGTGCTGCATCCGCTGCTGACGGCCACCCAGGAAGGCAACTACAACGGTACGGAAGGTATTTCCGCCCTGCCGTTTAACGGCATTATCCTCGCACACTCAAACGAATCTGAGTGGGTCTCCTTCCGTAATAACAAAAACAATGAGGCGTTCCTTGACCGTGTCTACATCGTCAAAGTGCCTTATTGCCTGCGGATCTCCGAAGAGATCAAAATTTACGAGAAACTGCTTAACCACAGTGAGCTGGTACACGCACCTTGCGCACCGGGCACCCTGGAAACGCTGTCGCGCTTCTCCATTCTCTCGCGCCTGAAAGAGCCGGAAAACTCCAGCATCTACTCGAAAATGCGCGTGTATGACGGGGAAAGCCTGAAAGATACCGACCCGAAAGCGAAGTCTTATCAGGAGTACCGCGACTACGCCGGTGTGGACGAAGGGATGAACGGTCTGTCCACGCGTTTCGCCTTTAAGATCCTCTCCCGCGTGTTTAACTTCGACCATGCGGAAGTGGCGGCCAACCCGGTTCATCTGTTCTACGTGCTGGAGCAGCAAATTGAACGCGAGCAGTTCCCGCAGGAACAGGCTGAACGCTACCTTGAGTTCCTGAAAGGCTACCTGATCCCGAAATATGCGGAGTTCATCGGCAAAGAGATCCAGACCGCCTACCTGGAGTCTTATTCAGAGTACGGGCAGAACATTTTTGACCGTTATGTCACCTATGCTGACTTCTGGATCCAGGATCAGGAGTACCGCGACCCGGATACCGGCCAGCTGTTCGACCGGGAATCCCTGAACGCAGAGCTGGAAAAAATCGAGAAGCCGGCCGGGATCAGTAACCCGAAAGACTTCCGTAACGAGATTGTGAACTTCGTCCTGCGCGCCAGAGCGCATAACAACGGACGTAATCCGAACTGGACCAGCTACGAGAAACTGCGCACGGTAATCGAGAAGAAAATGTTCTCCAATACCGAAGAGCTGTTGCCGGTGATTTCGTTTAACACCAAAACGTCAACCGATGAGCAGAAAAAGCACGACGATTTTGTCGACCGTATGATGGAGAAAGGCTACACCCGCAAACAGGTTCGCCTGCTCTGCGAATGGTATCTGCGCGTACGTAAATCGTCTTAATACAAGTACAAGTGCCCGGTAGCGCATACGCCTGCCGGGCTACAAAAATGTCCGGCTCGTCCGGACACTGCAAGTTGGCAAATGCAGTACGGGGGATATATGACCTGGTTTATTGACCGTCGTCTTAACGGCAAAAACAAGAGCACGGTAAATCGCCAGCGCTTCTTGCGCCGTTATAAAGCGCAAATTAAACAGTCGATCTCCGAGGCCATCAACAAACGCTCGGTGACCGACGTCGACAGCGGCGAATCTGTCTCCATCCCCACCGATGACATCAGCGAACCGATGTTTCATCAGGGACGTGGCGGCCTTCGCCATCGCGTACACCCAGGTAATGACCACTTCGTGCAGAACGACAGAATCGAGCGCCCGCAAGGCGGCGGGGGCGGTTCAGGAAGCGGTCAGGGACAGGCCAGCCAGGACGGTGAAGGACAGGATGAGTTTGTCTTCCAGATTTCAAAAGATGAGTATCTCGACCTGCTGTTTGAGGATCTGGCGCTGCCGAATCTGAAAAAGAACCAGCATCGTCAGCTTAACGAGTACAAAACCCATCGCGCGGGATATACCGCAAACGGCGTGCCCGCTAACATCAGCGTGGTCCGTTCGCTGCAGAACTCTCTGGCGCGACGCACGGCCATGACGGCAGGTAAACGGCGCGAACTCCGCGAGCTGGAGAGCAGCCTGAAGGTGGTGGAAAATACGGAACCGGCGCAACTGCTGGAAGAGGAACGCCTGCGCAAAGATATAGCCGAACTCCGGGCTAAAATAGACCGGGTACCGTTTATCGACACCTTCGACCTGCGCTACAAAAATTACGAAAAACGCCCCGAACCGTCGAGCCAGGCGGTCATGTTCTGTCTGATGGATGTCTCCGGTTCGATGGACCAGGCCACCAAGGATATGGCGAAGCGTTTTTATATTCTGCTCTATCTGTTCCTGAGCAGAACCTATAAGAACGTGGAAGTGGTCTATATTCGCCACCACACTCAGGCGAAAGAGGTGGATGAACATGAGTTCTTCTACTCGCAGGAGACCGGTGGCACCATCGTGTCGAGCGCTCTGAAACTGATGGATGAAGTGGTGAAAGAGCGTTACGACCCGGCGCAGTGGAACATCTATGCCGCGCAGGCATCAGATGGCGATAACTGGGCAGATGACTCCCCGCTGTGTCACGATATTCTGGCGAAGAAAATTCTGCCGGTGGTGCGTTACTACAGCTATATCGAAATTACCCGCCGTGCTCACCAGACGCTGTGGCGTGAGTATGAACATCTGCAATCGATGTTCGATAACTTTGCCATGCAGCATATCCGCGATCAGGATGATATCTATCCGGTGTTCAGGGAACTGTTCCATAAACAAAGTTCAACAACAAGTTAATCATCATTAATCAGCCAGTTATTTATACTAACTGGCTGATCTTTTGGCTTTCAGGGTAATTTGCCTGTAAAGGGCAAGCGGATTATTTAATACCTCAACAATCCCATGTTTGACTAAAATTCTTTCTTCCGATATTGGCACACCCCTACCAGGGTTATATGTTTGTTGGATAAGCTATACGATAAACTAAGGATAAGCATATCCGGAGAAGGAAGAACAACAGGCGCATAAAAATTGCCCAAAGCAGGAACGTATTGCTGACCTACCAAAACCGAACATTGAATCCACCTTACCTCCAGTGTTAGAGTCATCAACTCGCGGCCATTTACACATAATTTTAAGCATTAAGCCCCGTAGGGCCTTTTCACAGATGCGTTATGCAGCCATTGAAATTATTTCTCCACCGACGGCAGAACAACTTACCCAACTCCAGGGGGCGCCAGAGCTTACTGACGCACAGGTGGCCTACCTCGCAGTACTGACTGGTAGCAATCACTACAGGTAATATACGGGTGGAGAGCCTCCTCGTGGATGGGAATGCATATACTATTTTTATGGATGTCGAGCTGACTTTTAGCCAAAATGAAAAGAAATTGGTACCACGCTAACTAACACCAGATAAGTATTCAAGGAGTCTTTAATGTTTCGATGGATAAAAAAAGCAAACAGATCTAAAAACTATTTTTTGAAAAGGATCAAACTTAAGTTAAAACTTAACTTATTGAGTATGATTGCCGCTCAGGGGCGTACTTCTCGAACGAGACATGGGTCGGGCACAAACCATCTGATTATCCCCTTCATTGGTAAAGGGATTGGTGATGCTATTGTCATTGGTGGTGTGATTGAGACTCTGGTAAGAAACAATTTTCAGGTCTCTGTTATTGCAGATAAAAGGACGCACTTTCTCTTCAAAGAATGGCACAATTTAGAAGCTCTTTACTTTTATGAACCTAACAACAAAAAGATGCTAATCAAGGTGTTAAGGGAACTTCCACCTTTTGTATTTGTTGACTCGCATGAAATAACTCATTCAAATGTCGAAACATTTAATTTAATCAGACTAATAAAACCACACAAAACAATCGGTTTTACCAGGAAGTATCGTATCTATGACGAAGTAATTAACATTAGCTGCCCTTTGTCACATATAAGCACAAGATACATTGATTTCCTGAAGCATCTGGGGATATCGGCACAGAACTATGATTACACTGTGCTCATACCTGACGACGATGTACAAAAAGCAAAGGATTTTCTTAAGAAAACCACTGATAAAAAAAAGGTTGCGTTCATTCCTTACGGCAGTGTTAGTGAACGTTTCTTCTCAACAGCGCAGATTGAGGCCATTACCAGTCACATGGCTAAATATAAAGATACTTTTCACTTAATCATTCTTGGCGAACAACATAAAATAAAGCCTATTCCCGATGCAGATCATGTCACTAAGAGTTCATTGCCCTCATTCTTTTCGGCTGCACAAATCATAAAAGAGAGTGCACTCGTGATTTCTCCAGATACATCATTCGTGCATGTATCCAGAGCATTTAAGAAAAAACTAATTTGCCTCTATCCATTTAAAATGCTTGTCGCTCAGGCAGATAATGCTGATGTCTGGGGGCCAAACTATGAATCAGCTATCCAGGTTAGACTGAAAGAGCGCCGCGTGATGGATACTGATGTTCGGCCTATACTGAATATTATTGACGAACAATTGAAGAGTATCGCCGATAATAGTTCGAGATAAAGAAATCACATCTGTAATTTTTCTCGCTTCTCAGGACTTTCACTTTATGAAACCTGAGAAGCTTCATGCCTGTTAAGCGTTTTTAAATCTTTCTCCGATCTCACCTGCACATTGCAGCTGGATATAATCTCTTCTGATGCCGACACATAATCAGCGGGTAAAGCAATCGCCCAACAGCAACCTCTATACCAACGGCGAAATATTCTGTGCTAAGGTTAAACGCTGCGTATTGGTATTTAACAGGTAAATCGCTATGTCTGATGACGTTAAGGGAACAACAACCCACCAGCAACTCATTACGTTGTTAACCCAGCAGGGCGCACGATTTCGCGTCATGGAGCATGACGCCGTGGGGAAATGCGAAGCGGTGAGTGAGATCCGCGGAACCGATCTGGGGCAAGGGGCAAAAGCACTGGTCTGTAAGGTGAAGGGAAACGGCGTAAAAAAACACGTTCTGGCGATCCTCGCCGCCGATCTGCAGGCCGATTTAAGCCAGCTTGCCAGCCATTTTGGGGGGATAAAAGCGTCTCTCGCAAGCCCTGCCGAAGTCGATACCCTGACCGCCTGCGTTTTTGGCGCCATTCCGCCTTTTAGCTTCCATCCCGATCTGGCACTGGTGGCCGACCCGCTCCTGTTTGAGCGTTTTGATGAAATCGCGTTTAACGCCGGTCTGCTGGAAAAATCCGTGATTATGGATACGCAGGATTATTTGCGTATCGCCCGTCCTGAGCTGGTGACGTTCCATAAAGCGTAATCGTGTAGGCTGGCATCCCGTCAGCCTTTTTTTTCCAGAAAAATAACTGACGCGACCAGGATAATGGCAACAGCGAAAAACGATGAAGAGATGATCAGCGTTTCGACAAACATGTGATCGTACATTTTTGCGACCCTTTTTCGATGCCTGCCCCTGTTTTATCCCCCGTAAATGACAGGGTTATGACAGCAGTAAAATCTTTTTAAAAACTGTCTTCAGCCGTGTTTCCGCGTAAAGTAAGCAGGCTTACTCTTTTGGCAAGGATTCCTTATGTTTGACCCGACTCTGCTCATTCTTCTGGCCCTCGCTGCGCTTGGCTTTGTCAGCCATAACACCACCGTCGCTATCTCAATTCTGGTGCTGATCATTGTGCGCGTGACCCCGTTAAACACCTTTTTCCCGTGGATAGAAAAACAAGGTCTCACCATCGGGATCATCATTCTGACCATTGGGGTGATGGCACCTATCGCCAGCGGTACGCTGCCTGCCTCGACGCTGCTGCACTCGTTTGTGAACTGGAAATCGCTGATAGCGATAGCGGTAGGCGTTTTTGTCTCGTGGCTGGGCGGGCGTGGCGTTACGCTGATGAGCAGCCAGCCCTCGCTGGTGGCCGGTCTGCTGGTGGGAACCGTGCTCGGTGTAGCGCTCTTTCGTGGCGTTCCGGT
>Ga0256408_1000651_pt1 | contig 23502 bp, 22 predicted proteins | sample PhyAR1_FD_185998 | JGI IMG/M metagenome (GOLD analysis project Ga0256408, IMG submission 185998) | Leaf surface microbial communities from alfalfa plants in UC Gill Tract Community Farm, Albany, California, United States - DLSL A.R1 | ecosystem: Host-associated > Plants > Phyllosphere >...
ATGCTATTTTATTTTCTTGAAAAAGAACTTTCTTCCTATATATATGTATAAAAAAACTACAAATCAAACTGCCTATTAAGCGAATCATTTCTCGTTGATACCAATTTTTTTTAGTAAAAGAAAGTGTGCAATGATTTACGTAAAGAAAGAAAAAGTCAGAAATTTCTAACTATAAAATGATTATAAATACTTATTTTAAAGGTAAAAGGCTGTATTCTCTCCTATTCAACCAACCGAATCTACAATTCACACACGTCATAACGTTATGAACAAAACGATAGATTGTTATGTCAATCAAAATTAAGAATTAGATACCCGCTGATTTTAGACAAATCGAATCATCTGTCTAGCTGAAGTTATTAGATATGTTATTAATGATATCATTCTTCACAAACCGATCCACTTTGAATTACTATTCAAAAAATTGTTTATATCATTGAATACAAAAGATAAAAAAACAAATATATACATATTTATCCCTGATTTATAATAACAAAATAAATAATAAACAGAGCGTAAATGCCTAGTCATTAGATAACAATTTATAATCAATAAGAAAACTTTCCTCTTCTCTAATTGTCCATTAATTTTTATGTATGTTAGATTTCCATACTAACAACGTTATGTTTGAATATTTAAAGTCACTTAATTCTTTCTACAAAAAAAACCAAGCGACTCTTCCGTTCAGAAGTCTAGCTTGGCTTTTCGTATTGTTTATAAATTATCCAATAGTTTCTGAAATTCCTTCTGCAAGCGAAGCAATTTCTCTTGTGCAGAAGGTTGAGATTTATCCTTCACTGAATAATAAATCTTAAACTTCGGTTCTGTACCTGATGGTCGTAGACAGAACCATGAACCATCTATGAATATATACTTCAAGACATTGGAAGTGGGTAGGTCAATCGTAGATGATTGTTGATTTGGCGTCGTTCTTAGTGAAGTAGCGTAATCTTCTGTACAGGAAAGCACAAACTCTCCTAAGTGCGAAAATGATTGTTCTCTCAGACGATCCAGTCGTTGGTTCATTTGGATGATTCCATCTTTTCCGGAAAAAATCTGTGTTTCCAAATGTTCTTCATAGTAGCCGTATTCTTCATACAGTTCATGTAAGCGATCAATCAAATCGTGCCCTGATAAATGACGGTCTAACGCTGCTTCTGCTAATAATACCGCCGCTTGGATCGCATCTTTGTCTCTAACAAAAGGGGCGATCAGATAGCCATAACTTTCTTCGTACCCAAACAAAAAATCTTTCCCTTTTTGTTCTTCTGCTTGTTGGATTTGTTCCCCGATAAATTTGAACCCAGTCAACGTATTTCTCGTTTCGATCCCATGTGCTTGAGCAATTCTTGCACCTAGTTCCGAAGTGACGATCGTTTTGGCTATAAAGAAGTTCGTCAAGGATTGTTGGTTCTGTTGTTTGCTTCGAATCAAGTAGTCCAGCAATAAAGCCCCGATTTGATTCCCTGTAAGGAATACTGGTTCTCCGTCTTTCAAAACCACGACACCTAAACGATCTGCATCTGGGTCCGTTGCTAATATCAACTGTGCCTCCTGTTTCTTTGCTTCTGTTAATGCCAGCGCAAAAGCCTCTTTATCTTCCGGATTAGGTGACGCTACTGTTGAAAAATCTGGATCAGGCAACGCTTGCTCTTTTATGACGTGGAGATTAGCAAATCCTAGTTGCTCAAATGCTTTTTGCATAAGAATATTTCCAGCTCCATGTAATGGCGTATAGATCATGTTAAGCTGCGAGCCAAATCGTCGGATGTTTTCTTTATTTTGAATGACTGCCGTCAACTGTTCTAAATAAAGAGTGTCGACTTCTTCACCAAAAAGATGAATCAGCTGAGTCTCTCTATAAACAGACAACGCGTCTGCTTCAATCGACAACTCATTGGGTCCATGCGCTAAAAGTTCCGTTAGTCTCTCTGCTGTTTCTAAAGTGATCTGCCCACCGTCTGGTCCATAAACTTTAAATCCGTTGTATTCTTTTGGATTGTGACTAGCCGTGATCATCACTCCTGCACACGCTTGATAATGGCGAACAAGAAACGACAATTGCGGTGTTGGACGTAAACAATCAGATAAATAAACCTTGACCCCTTGACTGGCTAATACTCGCGCCGTCCATTCAGCGAATTCCTTTGAGCAATGACGGTTATCAAATGCGATCACTACGCCTTGTTGGCTTGCATTTTTTTCACGAATATAAGTAGCTAAACCAAAAGCAACGCGTTTGATCGTGTAACTGTTCAGCCGATTCGTACCGACTCCGAGTTCCCCGCGCATCCCACCTGTGCCAAAGGACAAGTACTGATAAAAGCGATCTTCGATTTCTTGCGAGTCAGAAAGAGCCGCTAATTGCTCTTTCATCGCTTCTTCTAAAGATCCTTCATTTAGCCATTCTTGATATTTTTGTTGCCAGCTCATGGACGTTCTTCTTTCATTTGATCTAAAATCTCATTGATCGAAAGGGTACAACCAGCCATTGATGTATCAGCTACACCGTAATACATCGTCAACTGATCGCCATCAAGTAATCCCCCACAGCCAAAGACAACATCCCCAAAGAAACCATTCTTTTCATAATCCGCTTCTGGCTCCATGATTGGCTGATGACTGCGCGCGATCACTTTGGTTGGATCATCTAAATCTAAAAGTGCGGCACCCATACAATAGCGATGTTGTGCGGTTGCGCCATGATAGATGATCAACCAACCTTGATCCGTTTTGATAGGCACTAGACCGCCGCCGATTCGACCGCTATCCCATGTATTTTCTCGAACACCTAACAGATGATGGTGGTTCCCCCAACTCACTAAATCTGGTGAAGACGCAATCCAGATATCATAATTCCCAATACTTTTTAGCGACGGACGGTGCAACGCATAGTACTTCCCATTGATTTGTTCTGGGAAGATCAACACATCTTTATTTTCTGGCGCAAATATGTTGCCAAGATCTTGATAAGACTTGAAATCTTTCGTTGAAACTAAAGAATCACAGACCCCCATCGGTGAGACAGAACTAAAATTGACGTAGTAGGTATCGCCAATTTGCGTACAACGCGCATCTTCTATGCCGTATGTTTGGTATTCATTAAACGGATACAAAAAGGCATCTTCGTCGATCGTAAAATGATGTCCATCTTTACTCCGAGCAATTCGAATATAAGATAAAGAAGTCAAATATTCAAAACGATCTAACTGATCTTTTTTACGGATCATTCGTGGATCTTCAAAATCATAATTTTCATCCTCACGATCAAAAGATAAGATTTCCATCGTTTGCGTTGCTGGATCATAAACAGGCGCTTTGATCACCTTTGGACCTTCCGAGATTGGTCGCTCTGCGATTCTCAATAAGAGTAAGACTTCCCCTTGATAGTAAGCAACTCCCCCATTGAATGCACCAATCACTTCATATCCGTCGTGTAACGGTTTGATATCTTCTGGTGTAATCAATGGATTTTCATTAAAACGGTCTATTTTCATCTGTATTTACCTCTACTTAAATGGATTTTCGATTTCTAATTTTTGTGCGCCTGCATCACTGATCCCGGCATATAAAACACCATGCTCAGAAGACAGGTCCAAGCCTCCGCTAAAGACCACATCCACAAGATCCGGTCGTTTCGTCGGTCCTTTAGCAAAATCTTTTCTTTCTGCAAGGATGCGCACATCTTTCATTGCATGGTTTCTGCGATCAAAAGAAAAACGCATCGCATAATAATGGCGATCACCTTGCTCATCAAAATTCGCAATATGGCCTAAAACCCAAATCACTCCATCAATCTCAAAAATTTCATTTGCGCCGCCCCATTCTTCCTCAGAAAATTGATTCGCTAACAATGGCGCTTCTTCGATTTTTTGGATCGATAGATCAGCCAGCTGATCGATCAGACAAGCACCAATCTTGCCACGACCGCCTTTTTCTCCTTGTGGACGTGTCATGACTAAAATTTCACCAGTTGACAATTGCTTCAAACGTAAGTCTTTCATTCCCCATGGTCCTTCAAATAAGTGGTGGGCAGTTGCTGTATCTTCTAAGTGATAAAAAATGGTCCGCCATTGCGCCTGACCTTCTGGCAAGAAAATAACTTCCACCCCACCTAAAATCACTTTCCCGTCGATCACCGTATAAAAAGGATCTTGTAATGGTAATTCGATGCCATCAGAAATCTTTGCCCACGTATTTTTAGCTATTTCTCTAAACAAGTAGACAGTAGAATCTTCGCTCTCTCTAGCTTCCACACGCCCAGCTAGCACCACTTCTCCCGCTAACTCAAAGGGTGCAGTAATGTTATAGACATCCTTCGTCCCCACACCTGTAAATGTCAAAAATTCCGCTTTTTTCATTTGTTCAGGCTTATTTTTTCGATAATCTTCAATTAAGTTTTTTATTTTGATCATTGCTATTCCTTTCCAATCCAACAGCTTTTTGATGGCACGTTGACCCATTTACGATCCTCACTAAGCATTCCTTTGCCATAAATCGTTTGAACGTTTTCTGAGATATTCTGTTCTACAGATGACTCACTAAAATTCAGCACTACGGATAAATGCTCTACTTGATAGCGTATAGATCCTTTTTCCAACTGAATATTCGTAACTTCTTGAAAAGGTCCCTCCGCTTTACGCAAACGAATCAATTCTTGATAGACAGAAGAAATCAATTCCCCTTCTGGATTTTTCGGGCTCGTCCCGATCCACCCAGGTCGTTGACTTTCTCCCCAAGGAATCATCCCCCGGGAACGGTCGCGATTCACTTCATTGGCGGCTGAAAGTGCCTGTCGTGTTTCTACAAAGAGGCATAGTTCATGGTATTTATTCTTCGCTTGGATGTCGCGAATCTCCGAAAGATGGGTCGGAAGAAAATCACCTACTCCTTGTTCCTCTCCTTGGAATAAGAAGGGCACGCCATGATTGATCAATAAAAAGACGGACAATAATTCATACGTCTCACGATCTTCTTGTGCCAACCGGTTCCACGAACGACTCATATCGTGACTATTAAAGAATAAAGTTGGAAGATGTTTACGTGCATTCATCTCTTGAAATTCGTGGGTCAATGTCGTTAGATCCAACGTTTCAATACTTCCTAAATTAAAGTTGAACGCCGTATCGAATCCTGCTTCTTCCACATAACTTGAAATCACTGATAACTGATCCGAACTGATCTCAGCCACTGTAAAAATATTTGGAGCGACTGTTTTGAGCCATTGATTCATTTCTTTAAGAACTGGCATCACTCCAGGCTGATTGACATCATAGAGATGCACCTGTTTCCCCTCTTCATCCCTAGGATTATCTGTAAAAGTATCATTCACCGTTAGATTATTGATCACATCAAAACGAAACCCATCCACACCCATGTCCAGCCAAAAAGACAAGACATCATAGATCGCCTGCTTCACTTCAGGGTTCTGCCAGTTCAGATCTGCCTGTTCTTCTGCAAAACTGTGATAATAATACTGATTGGTTCGGCGATCCATCTTCCAAGCACTGCCACCAAAAAAGCTTTCCCAATTATTCGACTGGTCTCGCCAAATATACCAATCACGTTTTGCACTCGCTTGGCTCGCACTGGATTCCATAAACCATGGATGTGCCGTTGACGTGTGATTCAAAACCACATCAATAATGACTTTTATCGATAATGCATGTGCTTCTTCCAAAAGTGATCGAAAGTTTTCCAAAGTCCCATATTGCGGATCAACCGCACAATAATCCGAAACATCATACCCATTATCGACTCTTGGCGAAGGATAAAATGGCGTGAGCCATAAGGCATCGATGCCACATTCTTTGAGGTAAGGCAACTTTTCTCTAACACCATCGATATCGCCAATCCCGTCGCCATTACTATCTGCAAAAGAAGCGAGATAGATTTCATAAAAAACTGCATTTTTCCACCACATTGTTCTGTCCTCTTACTTCAATGTAAATTGCATACCATCTTGGAATCGTTTTGAGAAAATCAAAAACAAAACGATCAATGGTAAAGTCAACAATACTGACGCCGCATACATCGGTCCTGGAAACGTGCCATAGGGGCCGAACATTTGCGAAATCAAGACATTCAACGTCACTGTACTATCACTTTTCGACACGATCATATCCCACAATAAATTCGTCCAACGATCCGTAAACAAGAACAAGAAAATCACCGTCGTAATTGATTTAGACATCGGTAACACGACTTTGAACAAGACTTGCATCTCCGTTGCACCATCTAGCTTCGCCGCCTCGATTAATGTATTGGGAATTGCCTTAAAGAAGTTTGTATACATAAAAATCGCCCATAAACTGATCGCTGTAGGAATGATCATTCCTGCATATGAATCCAGTAACCCCACTCTCGTCACCATTAAAAACTGCGGGATCAGTAAAATGATTGCTGGGAAAAACATTTGGAAAAGAATAAAATTGTTTACTAATTTTTTCCCTTTAAACTCGATCTTTGCCAACGCATAACCGACCATCAAAGCAAACAACATCATTAAAACAGTTGCTACCGTCGCCACGATCGTCGTATTGACAAAAGCCCCCAACCACGGAACATCCGCAGAAGTCGGTGAACCTCCGAAAAGCCACGTCCAAGAACGTAAACTAAAATTTGTCGGGATAATGCGACGATCCACTTGATCCCAAACTGCAAAAGAATGCATGACTAAGTACACAAAAGGAAACGTCATGATCAGCATTACGAGGGTCGTTACAAGATAAAGAATCGTATTTTTGCCTTTTGTCCGTTTATGACCAACCATTTTTCTCCCCCCATTTTTCTAATAGTTTACGAATCACACCAATCGAAGCAAACGTCACCACAGAAGCCATTAACGCGACTGCTGAAGCATACCCCGAGCGAAGATTGACAAACGCTTGATTATAGATCTCCATTTGCCACGTATTCGTAGCAAAATTCGGCCCGCCACCCGTCAATTGATACACTTCCGTAAAGATCCCAAAACTAATCCCCACAGCAAGCACCGTCACCGTGAAAAACGCAGGATAAAGCATCGGGAACGTGATCTTCCAAAAACGCGTCCATGCACTTGCGCCATCGATCGCCGCAGCCTCATAGACTTCTTTATTGATATTTCCCAAACCAGAAATCAAAATCAAGCCATAATAGCCGGACATCTTCCAAGCAATCATCAGTGAAACGATAAAAATCGACGTCTGAGGATTACCCAACCAATCAATATCCCAACCCATTCTCGTACGTAAAAACGTATTAAAAGGGCCATTGTACGAAAGCAATCCTTTCACGATCAACGAGGTCACGACTCCACTCGAAAGATAAGGTAAGAAGAATGCTACCATGTACAAGCCTTTAAACTTAGGCAAACTATTCACTAACAACGCAATCGTCATCGATAAAATCAAAGCCATCGGAACAAAGACCAGTAGAAATTTATAGGTCACCACAAATGCTGCTCGAATCGCCGGACTATGAAACGCATCAATAAAATTTTTGAAACCAACAAATTCAACCGTTGGTGAAATCATATTCCAACTTGTCAGCGCTAACCAAAACGACCATAAAAGCGGTAATAAAAAGAAGATGACAGTAAAAATCAGGTATGGGCTGGTAAATAACCAGCCCAACTTTGTATTTTTGTTCATTATTGAAGCGCCCCTTCAACCGCTGATTTGGCATCTGCTGTTGCAGTTTTCGCATCCTTTTCTCCACGAATCACTGGTACCCACGCTTGTTCACCAAACGCTTGTTGAATCTCATTGAATTTTTCATTATCCATTGCCGGTACAGCAAACGGAACATTCTCTGCGTATACTTTCATCGCTGGATTCTCCTCAAAGTATGCAGCAAAAATTTCATTTTCTTTCGCATCGTCTCTCGCAGGGATCAATGATGTCATTTCTAGTAACTTCATGTCATGTTCATCATCCGAATAAACAAATTCTAAGAACGCCATCGCTGCCGCCTGTTCTTCCTCTGTTGCTTGCGCGTACATCACGATCCCTTTCGCATCTGCGTAAGTTGAAACTTCTTCCACATCTGCTAAACCATCAGGCACAACAGGTGTCGTCACTGTGTAGTTTTCACCAAACGTCAACTCAGGATATTTTTCATCCCAATTCGGGAATGTCCACGGACCAAGATCAGTCATGATACTATCCCCATTTTCAAATGGATCAGTCGCTTCACCTGTTCGCAAAACATTCGCATCTGCTAATTGACTCATCAAATCAAATACATCCGTCATTGCAGCCTCATCCACAGAAAACTTCTCATTTTCTACAAAACTGCCACCTTCACTCGCCGCATTGTACAACGGGAAGAAATCAAACCAACGCATCCAAGCTGTTGGGTCAGACAAGTCTCTTTTCGCCCATAATGCTTTATCTGTTTCCTGAACCTTTTCTACAACCTCTAACAATTCAGAATACGTTTTTGGAACCTCAGAAAAGCCAAGTTCTTCTAATAAATCGATTCGCCAACCAAATAAAATGGGGTTTGAATACACTGGTAATACATATTGACTATCGTCAGAAAATTTCCAGCTTTCAATCGTTTGATTCATATGTCTTGCTTCCACGATCGAATCAAATCCATTTTGTTGATTCAATGGTAAAATCGCCTCACTGGCCGCCAATTGTGCCGCAAAACTACGGTTCACATTTTCAGACAACGTCGGTGCTGTATTCGATGCAATTGCACTTTGGATCGTCGCTTCAGAAGATGGACTTTCTTTCATCTGGGTCACTTCGACTGTGATCTCGTCATTTTGTGCTTCGAATTCTGTCGCCATTTCTTGCCAATATCTCAATTGCGTCGGATTAGGTGCCGCCCAAAAAGTGATTTTCGTTTTCCCATCATCTGAGCCGGAATCCCCACTCGTTGATTGATTGCCACAGCCCGCAAGTAAAACAGTTCCTGCTAATACAGTCGTAAGTCCCAAAAATATTTTCTTCATCTTCATGAATCTTCCCCCTTGGATTGTAAACGTTTTTTTATAACTGCGACAATCATACCATCAGTAATTACGTTTGTCAACATTACGTAATTAACATTACAGAGTTACATTTGTAATCTTTTTAGGTGATTATTTTAGATGTACTATGTTATAATCAATATAAACATTACGAGAAATTAGGTGAACTTATGAAAAAAGCTTCGATGCAAGACATCGCTGATGCACTAGGAATCTCTAAAAATTCCGTTTCGCAAGCACTACGAAACAAACCAGGCGTCAGCCAGCAAACCAAACAACTAGTAAAAAATAAAGCCGACGAACTAGGCTATCGTTACCAAACCGTCACAGAAGACACCACCATGAGCTTTCTTTTGATGGCAACTGAATTTGCCTTTTCCCAAACAAGTTTCTTCGGCGAAATCGTGAAAAGCGCAGAATCTGCCGCACAACGCGCACATATCAAATTAGACACGTATACCTTAACCGATGAAATACTACAACAAATGATCCTGCCAGAACACATCAATGAATATGACGGTATTTTAGTACTTTCTCATAGTAACAATGACTACATAAAACAAGTGATTGCTACAGGAATCCCCGTAACTTTGATTGATCATCACGATCCAGAATTACTCGCGGATGCCATTTTGTCCAAAAATACCGACGGCACGTTCCAAGCCATTTCATTACTCATTGCGAACGGCATGAAACGAATCGGCTTCATCGGCGACACCTCCTTTTCGCCAAGTTACCTCGAACGCCACCGGGGCTACCATCGCGCCTTAGCAGAACACGGCATCTCACAAGAACCAGAAATCGAGATCACCGAAATCGAGGAATCCCAAGGCGCTTTGTTCAGTCGCCTAAAAAGCATCGAGCAAATGCCCGATGCTTGGTTTTGTGTCAATTCCGGATTAGCCTTCATGCTCAACAGCTATCTCCAATCCGCTGGCTATACAATACCAGATGACATCAGTATCATTTGTTTTGACGAAACAGAATTCACACGCATGGCGATCCCACGATTGACCAACGTTGCCACCAACTTGGAATTCATGGGCCAACTCGCCATCCGAACCTTGTTACATCGTATCAATCATCCAGACGAACCAATCATCCATCAACAGATCGTACCGGAGTTGAATATTTGGGGATCGGTGAGGATGGTGGATAAATGAAGGAACCGCTGGACAGCTAGAGGGAAAGGGGCTGTTCAGCGGTTTTTTGTGTGATTTATCAAAAAAATTATTCAATTCTCGTTATTTCTCTAACATCTTTTTTGTCTTATTATACAAAAACACTAATTTCAATTTTTTCATATCATAGTTGATTTACAAAACAATAACTATTCTATCTCTCCCCTGATTCTCATCACTTCTTTGTCAAAATCAGAAACGATCTTTTGATGCTTATTGAACTCCTTGTACTCATCGATTGCTTTTTTCTTGGCTATATTATTACTGATTTGTCCGTTCCCTTCAAGGATCTGATAACGATTGAAGGTTAAAAATTCATCAATACTTTTTGCAAAATCTTCCATGCTAAGTAATATCTCATCTTCTAAGAGACGTTCTACGTAATCAAAGTAAGAGGAAACATTTCGCTCTAAACTACGAATTTGTTTTTCAGTCAAATAATTTTTAGCTATTGCAACATCCGATTGTAATATCCGTCCATCTGGTGAGTGTTTCCAAGTAGTGAGTCCCATATTTTCTTTCGTTTTATCCGCTTTATCATAAACGATTTCTGCGGCTGTTCTTCCTGTAATCGCATAGTGGAATTTGTTTTGTACAGTTGCATAAAATTGCTTTGTTACCTCTGCATTTTTATCATAATCATAAGAAATTTCTGCAAAAACATCAGTGATTTGTTGCCAGATACGGCGCTCACTTGCACGAATTGAACGAACTGTTTCGAGTAGCTCTCGGAAGTAATCTTTACTAAACGCATGTTCACCTTGTTTCATTCGTTCGACATCAATTCTAAATCCTTTTCGAATATAGTCTTTTAAGACATCCGTTGCCCAAATACGAAATTTTGTTGCTTTTTGCGAGTTGACTCGGTAGCCAATAGAAATAATGACATCAAGATTATAAAATGTGGTCGCCCTTTTTACTGACCTTCCACCCTCATTTTGAACTATTTCCATTTTGGAAATAGTTCGATCTTCTATCAATTCACCAGAATCAAATATATTTTTCAGATGTTTACTAATTGCTGGAATGCCAACATCAAAAAGCTTCGAAATTGTCTTTTGTGTTGCCCAAATGGTTTCATCTTGCACCACTACTTCCACTTTCTCACTGTCTTCATACATCAAAAATTGGATTTCATTCAATTTGATTGTTCTCCTTTCTTGATTCCACCTGTATTCTATTAAAACAGTTGCTAAAATTGTCACGATACTTGATTCAGATCATATGTAACTCGAACGAACATAGTTCTTACTTGGTAACTCCCACAAAATATGACCTTCACTGATTTATTTGTATTATAGCAAAAAATCGTGTCACTTATATATACGCCAAATAATATGATAAAACGATTATGTATAAAAAAACTAAGACTTCGCTCAAAGTCTTAGTTTTTTATATATCAACTTTTGTTCTTCTCCTTACCCTTCCCCCAACTTATCCCAAATCTCGCTCTGCTCCTGAAAATGCTTCACTAGATCCACATCAAAGATATCTTTGAGTAGTTTTCTTGAAGCTGTTTCCAGAAATGGGCCTTGCTTGATGACTTGGCCTGATTTCATGAACAAGACTTGGTCGCTTAAAGAGAGGGCTAAACGGATGTCGTGGAAGACACCGATGATTGTTTTGTCTTGGTTCTTGCCCCAGTCTTTTAAATAGCCGATGAGTTCGAGTTGGTGCTTGATATCGAGATGATTATTGGGTTCGTCCAATAATAGGATATCTGGGTCTTGGGCTAATACTTTGGCTAGGAAGACGCGTTGCTTTTGGCCACCGGAAAGTTGGTTGACGGGGTGGTCTTTCAATTCTAACAGATTAGTTAGAGCCAAGCACTCCATAACTTTTTCTCGGTCTTCTGCTGTGGTGACCGACCATAGTCCTTGTTTGATGTGCGTATAACGCCCCATCATGACGGTTTCATAGACGGTGTAATCAAAGGCAATAGTTGAAAACTGGCTAAGTAAGGCGACTTTTCGTGCGGCTTCTTTACGCTTCATTGTGCGGACTTCTTTTCCATCGATCGTGATCGATCCTTCGTAGGAAAGGATGCCTGCAATTGATTTTAATACAGTCGTCTTGCCACAGCCGTTAGGTCCTAGGATACATAGGTTCTCACCTTTGTTCAGCTCGAAGGAGACTTCTTTGATGATTTTTACTGAGCCATAGCCAACTGTGACTTGCGATAGCTTCAAGGTCATCACTTTTCCTCCTTTAGCGGTAATTTCTGCTGACAAAAGGAATTTCCGTTACATCATCTTCTCGGTTGAATTTCATCGCAATCATGAAGAAATAACCAGACAGCAAATTGAAAAAGTCTAATAAACCTGAATCGACTTTTTTCCCTTGATAAAGATGGCGGTACAACAAACGAACGATTACTTTACAATCAACACGTAAGATATGAGCCAATGCGCCTCGTTCGCTTCCTTGAGGTAAGAAGAATGGGCCGCTTTGATTTGTTCTTTCTGCATTCAATTCATCGACACGACTTTTTAACCAGTCGATTTCTTCTTGTGTGATCGTCATTTTTGTACGCACGCATGCATTGGCATGGTAAACTAATTCACCGATTTTCTCTAACTCCTTGTAAAAAGGAGAATCTTCACACTTTGCGCGTAATAACCCGATTTCTGAAGATAAGCGATCGGTGTGTAATTCATAATCGCAACGTAAATCATCTGCATCGTCTGCTAAAAATGGATAAGCCTCATAAGGACTTCGATAAATATCTTTCATAATTGTAGAACACTCACTTTCGTTTGAAATAAACATAGGCAAAAAAGGGCGCACCAATCAATGCGGTGACAGCGCCGATTGGGATTTCTTGGGGAGATAATAGCGTTCGAGAAATCGTATCGCCGACGACCATCATACTGCCACCTAACAGTGCTGCTCCTGGAATGACCCAACGATGGCTAGCACCGAAATAGCGGCGAATGACATGAGGTGCAATCAAGTCAACAAATCCGATCACGCCGACAAATGAAACGGCACTTCCTGCAAGCAATGCTGCAAGCACCATGACCCATAACTTGATCGTTCGGACATCTACACCAGAAATCATTGCTTCTTCTTCACCTAAAGATAACACATCTAAGCTACTCGCAGAGAACCAGAGAGCGATTGTTCCAATCAGTAAAATGGGTAAAAAGATTTGGATTTTTGCCCAAGTGCTTCCTGAAAAGCTCCCCATTTGCCAGAAGACTAATTGTTGTAAATGATCTTTGAACAATGCCGTGACGATCGTCAACATCGCGCCCACAAATAAGGTCATGACCATCCCCACTAAAATAACTGTTTGGTTCGATAATTGCTGATCCAATCTTTGACTCATCATCAAGACAATAAACACAGTTGCCAAGCCAAAAATAAAGCCTGTCAGAGGTAATGTAAAATTTGGGAACAACGGTAAAGTGATCCCTGAAACAATGATCAACGCAGCGCCAAGTGATGCCCCTGATGACACACCTAGCGTATAGGCAGAAGCCAATGGATTGCCTAAAAGGGATTGCATGACTGTTCCACTCACAGCCAAAGCAGCTCCTACAAGAAACGCCAAAACCACTCTCGGCAGGCGAACCTGCCAAAGAATGGTGACGATCGTTGCATCTAGCTGTTTGTCTCCTCTTGAAAATAATGCTTGTATCAATGTATCAAAAGGAATGGATACACTCCCGATTTTGATCCCAAAGAATACTACGATGATACTCAAGACAACTGCTAACAGCAACCGACTTTGTTTATTCATTTTCCAACGATTTGTATTCATCAGGGTAGATTGCTAATGCCATTTCTTTTAAGGCTTTTGTCATATGGTGGTTTGGTAAAGAGCTCGCAGCGTTATCGATATAGAATACTGCTTCATTTTTCACCGCAGGAACGTCTTTCCAGGTTCCACGATCTAAGATTTCTTGCACGGCATCATCTAAGTAATTTACGTTCGTCAAAATTACATCTGGCTTACTAGCAATCGCAGCTTCTTCTGTTACTGGAATCCAGCTTTCTTGATCTGCTAAGACATTTTCTGCACCTACAAGTTCGATCATTTCATTCAAGTAAACGCCTTTACCAAAGCTATAGATTTCAGGTAATGCGCTAATTTCAAACAATACTTTTTTCTTATCTGTAATCGTTTCACCAATTTCTTTAATCTCATCGATTTCTTTGTTCATTGTATCGACTAATTCTTGTCCTTTTTCATGCTCTTGTAAAGTATCCGCGATAAATTGGACATCTAATGCAATATCTTCAATAGTATTACTTGTTGGAATGTTCACGACAGTAATTCCTGCATCTTTTACTTGAGACCAGACATTTTCAGAGCCATGCAGACTGATATCTGAAACATAGATCACTTGTGGGTTCAATGAAATCAATGTTTCTGCATCCACAGCCATCATATCGATTTGTGGCAGCTCATCAAGTTCTTCCGTCATTGCCGGACTTTGTGTGTCAACAGCTACTAATTGATCTTTACGTCCTAGATCATCGATCACTTGTGTAACTGAAGGAACTAAAGAAACCATTTTATCCACTTCTTCAGGAATCTCGATTTCTTCACCCCCACGATCTTTTGTCGGCAAAGCAACTTCTGAAGCTGTCGTTGTTTCTGCTGTTTGGCTTGTTTCGTTGTTATTATTTGAGCAAGCACTCAACCCAAAGACTACGCTCAATCCCAATACAGCAACTAATTTCGATAATTTTTTCATCATCTATTCCCACTTTCTTTGACTCATTTTTACTTTTCCCAGTGATCACTTTGTTTACGATAGCCCTTTCATTTCCATACTCTTACCAAACAACCTTTTTTAAAAGTAAATAAAAACTGCCTTTCCTTTTACAGGAGAAGACAGTTTGATTGATCACACAAAAAAACGCTTGATCTTTCTCCTACAAAAGAACATGATTGCCGTTAAACCGGTCTCCTGACTTGGCTTCCTTTTACTCCCAACCCTTCCAGAATGATCTGTGGTCCTATTGGTTTCATCCACCTTACAGTAGGTAGGTCTGTAGAGGACTTTCACCTCTTTCCCTGACATCTAATCGGCTATTTTATTTTAAATTCACTTTTATTCACTCATTTATCTTTTGGAAATTTTAGCTCTATCAACAAAAGTATCTCCGCCAATACTTTAACATATGGATTTCATAAAAGATATACGAAAATCAAGCGAAAAGAGCTACAAAACACCTTATTTTCAACAAAAATATATTATTTTCTGTTTTTTAAAATGGCATTCATTCATAGTATAAAAAACTGAGGACACTGTATCATTTGTTGATTTATCTAACGTTTTTTATTTTAATAAAACAAAGCTGTTGATAGGCATCCCTATCATGTAAGTGTAAGGTAAAAGGACAAGAATTTGTTAAAAATCATGCAAAAATTTTATATGTTATTCATTAGAAAAAGGAAAGATCTATCTTTTTCAGTCGATTTATTTTTACTATCCAAGCCAAAATTTACATTTAGTTAGACGTTGAGACCAAGGGTTTGGGCTATTTATTCTCATTCACTTCTTTGGCTGTTCCTTTGATATGCTTGTTGAAATATTTTTCTCCATACCATTCAAGTTGCGTCTTTCCTTCCCAATCACGATACTCTTCTTGAAACTTATTTTTATAGTATCCATACAATAAATACGGAAAGGAAATATGCACCTCTGCTGCAGTAAAACTGATATTTACAATCATCCACATTATTACAGTACTTGAAATAGTAGTAATATCCGAGGAATCATTTAGTCCACTAGGAAAAATAAAATTTAAAAGTATTATTATTGCCCAAAAGATTCCACCAAGTTTATAGCAAAATGTGATTATTCTTTCAATAAATTTTGAAAAATGATTTTTTGAATCGTGGTTACCGAATAATTGTTTAGCAAGACGATACAATTTTTTCTCAAAAATGATATAACCACTTAAAATCTGAAACAAAATTAAAATAAGTATGCCGAAAATCGTAAGTGGTTCGATAAAGAATGTAATGAAGAACAAATTTATGCTTAGCATCAGCCAAATCATGTAGTTATTTAAATTAATAAAAATAAAGTAAAATCTCGTTCCATCATTCATTTTAGTGATCATAAAAATACTAATTACTAAAAATATCAACAAACCAAACCAAAAAATAGTCATTGAAACAAAATTAACTTTTGGTTCCTTAAATAATTGATGTAACACTTCAGTCTCCATCCATGAATTAATTAAGTAGTACAATCCATAGATAAGTAAAATCATAAGTATATAAATAATTAATTGAAATAGAGGATGAAGTTTTCTTTTCTCTTGCTCTTGTATCTTAATACCAGCATACAAATCTTTAACAAAACGATCATCTTCTAAATGTAAACTTTCCTCAAAAGTAGCTGAAAAAAATCTTTTGATATTCATTGTGATACTCCTCTATAACTAGGTATATATACAGACTTCATTTTTTTACCAAAAGGTTTTCCAGAAGCAATAACATTCCAGTTTGTACTTCTTAGCTTTAAATTATCCAACTCTAATTTATTTTTACTTTTTCCATTATCTTCTTTTTGATAAACTGAATTCTTCCATTTATCATATCTGTCGGGCCATACTGACTGTACAATTGAATTTCCTAACCCAAAAAGCCCTCCAACAACACAGCCCACAAAAGCACCAGTAGCATTACCTGCTCCGGGTACAATAGTCCCCACAACTCCACCAATTTTCGCTCCTATAGTCATCCCCTCCAACGGTCCTATACTTTTAACCATATCAATCCCTCCGCCCTTTACTGCTTTTCCTACACTACCTGTTTTTCCATACTCATTTACTGCACTTGAAACAAATGTCACACCTAATTGTGCATAAGTAGCTACTTGGCCTGCTGTTCCTATTCCTTTGGCGATACCCCATTTTTTAGCTCCTTGTATCAAGTGGGAGTTCTTCAACCCTTCGCTGACGTAGGTTTTTACGGGCGAGGTAAATTTAGTGAAATTTTGATAAGCTTTGCCTATCGTATCGATTTTAGGAATCCATTTCCCTTGAGCAACAGTTTTACCGAACATTTCATATTTTGTAAGAAAGCTAAATAATCTAGTTTTCACCCCTGAAGGTAGATAATTGGTAAGCATCCAAAATTCATCGTTGGATGCCAGCTTGTTTATCAATGCATCAGGATAATTTTTGATCAACATTTCGAACCGTTTGACTGCATCGGTTTTCCCTTCTTTCAGGGGTTGGACCAATTTTTCAATCTCCGCATACAGTTCTAAGTAGGCATTATTTGAAGATTCTTCCAACAAAACTTGTCCGTTTGGTTGGTACTTCTCAAACCAACTCCCATCCACTCCTTTCGGCAATACATAACTTCCATCTGCCTTTACGGTAGTTTGATTCAGGACTAAGACACTTTGCATAGCGAGTTTTAATTCCAGTAGACTGTTGTTGAACAGTCCACTGGTTTGAGAGTTAAAGGCATTGAGTTTTTGCTGTTTGCGTTGCAACTTATAGATGTCTTCTTGCAGACTGTCTGACATTCTCATCAGGTTGCGATGGAAATCGGTCAGCATTTCTGTGATGCCTGGTAAGATACTTGTATTAGCGATGTGCCTGATTGTCTGCGCATGGGTTTCAATCGATTGTTTAGCAAATGATTTAGCACGAATCTGTCCACTTAAATTCTCTTCATCCAAGTATCCTTCACTAGCAACAATTTGATGCGCGGCGGAGTAAATATTCAAGTCTGTCTGAATCCCTTGTACCGCAGTGTTTACCCGATTGATCGTAGGAATAATCAACTCAGAAAACAGTCCTTTACCGGCTTGATAAGCCGCCCCAGAGAGTGTCTTTCCGTCAACTGCCTGAACAATTTGTTGGCTCCCTGTTCGTAGTTGATCGATCGTTGTCCGAGCAAGTGATAAATTAGTGGTCATATTACTCATTAAGTTAGAAGATTCGATTGCTGAATAGATTAATCCCATAATTTTTGTCCTTTCAATTAGATAAGTGATGGCTGTCTATTATTAATGTAGTACTTGATGGTATTTTCTCTTTGCACTTCTATTTATTTAACCCCATCTACTTCATTCATTATTACTATACGTAATTTTTTCCTATTTAAATTAAAATCGTTTGGATAAGAATCATCTACGTCGTATACGAACACTTTCAGTCTTATACGCACACGAAAACAGCCCTAAGATATTGGCATTCGATAAGTATCTAGGGCTATATTTTGCTAGTTATTCATTTTTATCAATCTTTTCTACGTGTCACAATTATTATTTAATACCAACTGTCTTCATCTTGTATCATTTACCAGTTTATCAGTATACTCATATGACTCCTAAAATAAGTCTACAGGCTGATGGCTAACGTCTCCTTCTATGAGATGATTATACAGACTAAATAATCATTAACTTAAAGAAAGAAGGCGAAAAAGATGATACAACAAATCGGATTCTGGGAATCCATAGTAGATATCTTGACTTTAAAACCTGTATTCTTCGTAGGACTACTAATTTTGGCAAGTTTTTTATTTTGGTTCACCAGAAAAAATAAAGGTTCTTTTAAATTGGTAAGCATTCTATCATCACTTTTATTGTTTTATTATATGAGTGTGACATTCTTCAATGTGTTCGGTGTTCCTACGCTTTATGGACTAAACAGAATCAGTGGGTTCGGCGAAAATATTTTCAATCCGAATATCAATCTTGTTCCTTTCATCGATGGAATAAATACAGGGTATATTCTCAATATTATTTGTTTTATACCCATCGGATTCTTATGTCCTTTAATTAGTCCCACGTATAGAAAATTCAGCTATTCTCTTTTGTTTGGCTTTTGCACTTCTTTATTGATTGAACTGAGTCAACTGTTTACGGTAGCTAGAGCAACAGATATCGACGATTTAACTTCAAATGTACTAGGAATGATTCTAGGTTATTTTCTGATTGAGGTCATCTTAAGAATGATCAATCATTCGTCAAATAAAATCCTTGATAAAACGTCTGATTTTTCATGGTCAATTCCTGTATTGGTCGTTTTTATTGCTTTCGCTAATACATTTTTTAGTTAATGCTTAAAGCTTACTACCTTAGAAACAACACCTCTAAAAAAAAGATAAGAATCCCAAAAATTGTTCTTCCAATTTTTGGGGTTCTTGCTTTTTATCATTCTATTCCGTTTGTTTCAATCACTCTTTTATACCAGTCAAATGATTTCTTTTTATATCTATTGCCGGTGCCTTTCCCTTCATCATCCAAGTCAACATAGATGAAGCCATACCGTTTCGACACTTATTACTGTTCTTTTTGAAAGGTCGGATGTTTTCTTCTTTTTCTTTTTTCTTCACTATCTTCCAGAGAAGAAACGGATTTTTGTATTTTCTCTGTTTCTTTTAAAGTTCTTTGGATTTGTAAAGACTGGTCTTCTTCAGGTAAATCAACATTATTTAAAATTTCACTATCATGATAAAAGTTTGGTAAATTTATAAATTCTGGCATATATCTCTCCCGTCCTCTCCTTTACTAACTGCCTTAGACAATGATTCATGTGCTTCTTTTAGCCATGGATGAACAACTTTGACGCCTTGATCCAATAGATATTTAATATAATACAATGCAGCACTTTCTAAAGAACATTCAAGTGCTGATAATAAACTGTCTAGATACGGAGGAATTCCATCTTGATCCCAACTTATTTTATCTGCAACGAACACAACTAAGTCTAGTTGAGTATACCTCCCCCTTAAAGTTGTATGACACTCAATTGCGGATAAAATCTCGTTGTCAGTGATGTCAAAAATCTTTTCTGCCATTTTTTTTGAGATCTTCTGGTGAATGATCATTGGAAATACCAACTCTTCTTGATTTAGTTCTATCCCCATTTCTTTTGCTATAGTAATTCTATGATTGTTTGGATAAATTGCGGATATATCGTGTAAATAACCCGCTATTTTGGCTTTTTCTCCATTGGTATTGTAATTTACAGCAAGTTTCTCCGCACAATCGCCGACTGCTATACAATGTTCATAAGTTTTTATATGATCATGTTCTTCAAGAAAACGATAAACATCATCTCTTAATGCCAAACTATTCACTATTGTCATTTTTTCCTCCATTTACTTACTATGTGTATTTTCAAATGAATTATTTACTACTTATGGTTATTAGAAAAATCGAGCCTTACATAGAAGAAATATACATAGAGAATTAGATATTTTATACTCTACTTTTAAATATATTCTTAATTTTTCTCCTGATTTAACAATTATCTCGGCCTTGCCTAAATACTGGATTTCTTTGCCAAAGGTTTGTTTTATGTAATTTAATTCCACTTCATAACTTTTCTTGATAAGTGTGTAATAACTTCATATGTAGAAAAAGAAACGATAAATTTGAATCGCTTCTTTTTGTTATTAACTATTGACGACTTGATTGCTCTAGGTGGTATATTTACTGGTCAAGACTTTACTATTTAATTTTAATTAGGAGTAAAGTGCTGTTTCATCTTTCATTAATTTTTTCATTTTCTGAATCTAAGAATTGATGGAATCTTTCTATCAAATCTTTTTTTGTAGTAGGAACTTCTTGAGGCATATAATTTATGAAGCTAACCATATCTTCTGGATACCCATTGTTATTATAGAATTCTGCAATTCCATTTAACAAATAATCTTCATCATTCATGGTATCATTTAATTTAGATAAATAAATAAATCTAAGTTTTTGTTCTTCAAATTTGTAATCATTACCGCCTTCATCCACATTAGGAAAGTACTTTCTTTTCAATTCAAATAACACTGATTGTAATGCGTCAGGTTTTATTCCCCATGCAAGTTCATTAATAAAATCATCATCATTTCCCTGATCCATTAGCTCTATCGCATAGTCAGAAATTACTTTTAGATCGAAAAATTTTTGAATTACTCCAACATAGATAGTTTTCCAACTATAGTTCACATCTTTTTCTTTAAAACATGCTAAATTCATTATTTTCTCCTTTTATTTTTTAGGAACTTGATTTGGTTTTCCAGTCAACGTACCACCATTTATAAATCTTCTATGGCTTATATTACCATTAGGTTCGACAATCCATTCAAAAACACCTATTTTTCCATTGTTACTTCCTTCAATTTGAAAAAATCTTCTACTAATTCCATCTCCACCAACTAAAGAATACTCATTTGCAATAGTTGGATAATTGTCAACAATGTTGCTAAATCCATGTTCTTTTGGAACATGTGGAAATTCCTTGTCTATAATTGGTTTGTCTAAAGGATCTTTTCCCCAAATTGGTTTTATATCATCAACTGTTGTTCCACCCCCGACTCGCTTGCCATCTAACACAGGACTCTTAAATTCAGAAATAACTTTCTGAGTAGCCCCACCAGTACTCTCACTATTAGATTTTTTCTTGACACTACCAACATCATCCATGCCATCTATTCTCGAAGCACCTTTGTTTCCATAATATGCACCCATCACAGTATCGCCAATATTCGTAAACGTTCCTGACCATGCAGCGTACTTGAATTTATTCGCTTCTTCTTGGCTAATTTTCTTTCCTGTGTAGGGATTGATTCTTATATTCGCACAAGCGAGTGTTTTGCGATTGATTTCTTCTAGACTATCTGTTTCTTTGATTAACTCAATCTCTTGATCTCCTGATTCAATAACCAAAGATACGTCTTTTTTTATTTTCTCAAAATAACTTTTATTTGTACCTTTTGGTAATGAGTATGAGCCATCACTTTTGATTGTCGTATTATTTAATATTAATACGCCTTGCATCGCTATCTTCAACTCATTTAGACTATTAGCAAATAAACCGCTTGTTTGTGTATTGAAATCCTGTAGTTTTCTTAGTTGATTTTGTAAATGATCGATATCTTGTTGAAAGCTATCAGTCATTCGTTCCAAATCTCTTTGAACATTCAACAATGTATCTAGTACACTTGCAATTGGATTCAGTGTCGTTTGTAATCGGACGAAAAATAAGGTCTGGTCTACTGAGTTTTTCATTGTACGTGTGACTTGTATTTGTTGATTTAATTTATCTTCATTCAATTCGCCTTCACTTGCCACTATTTTATCGGTATTTTGGTATTTTTTCAATTCTTGTTCAATCTGTTCAATGGCATTTGTTGTGCGTGTAATCGTTGGAATGATCAAGTCCGCAAACAAGCCTTTGCCTGCTGTGTACGCCGCACCAGATAATTGCTGTCCGTCCACGGCTGAAACAACTTTTTGACTACCCGACTTCAATTGACTAACAGTTTCTTTACCACTTCCTAAATTACTTTTAAGCGCAGACATAAAGTCCGAAGATTCACTACTGACATAAATCAATCCCATGAGAGGTTTCTCCTCTGCGCCTGTAATTCTTCTCGTTCTACTTCTAATTTCTGTATCGCTTTATTATATGTAGCATTTAATTCCTCATTGGCTTGTCTTAATTGACGTTGAAAAATATGTTGTTTTGTTTCATTATTTTTATGTAACCACTGTGTTGAGGTATAACCTCGTTGCAATGCCTCATGGTTTGATTCAGCTAATTGACGAAAACCTCTCTGAAGTACCTCTTACAACTGAAGCAGTTTTTCTTCTAATACACGTTTTTCATTCGATAATTTTTCTTGATGTTGTTCCACTTTGACAATTTCTTGTTGATTTTTTAGAATTTCATCATTCATTTACTTACCTCCATTCCATCTCATACATTTGATTTGAACCTTCCTAGAAGTAATGATTTTTACCGCTTTAGAGAACATTTCGCTACTTCCAAGATATAAATCTATAAATCGTATCACTATCGATCTTTACAAAGAAAGCGAATTCTACGTAAAGCTTACCAAATATACAAATCGAAAAATAAAAAATCTCATAAAATATAGTTTTGATATCATAATCGTGCAAGTCTTTGTAATTGTTCTTTTGAATATATAAAAATGCAAAAGAAAAAGGCTTACGCCCTTTACCAAAAAACTATGCGGAGTGTCTCTCTCTACGCCATGCGATTGCAATGTTGTTCAGTCACACATTCTACAATACCGTACCAGTCGGAGCGACCGCTGGCATATTGCAGCTTTACGAGATGTGGTCAGGCATGACAGCCTACAAATTCCACAGGAGCATTCGGTATATTTTGATTATTAATAGTATCAACATATACCGCCTTCTGCTACTCTCACGCGTTTCTTGTCTTATAGATTATTTCTAATCCCTTCACGGCGAAGGACTTCTTTGGATGTTTCCGCCAGTGTGAAATGCCAATCCCTTAGCAAATCTCTTCACGGAGAGGCTAAGTCTTATCAACTTAGCTTTCTATTGTCGTCCCGACAAGTTCGCTACCTTACATTTGGTCACACTTTGCACACGTTCTTTG
>Ga0256408_1000653_pt1 | contig 23491 bp, 19 predicted proteins | sample PhyAR1_FD_185998 | JGI IMG/M metagenome (GOLD analysis project Ga0256408, IMG submission 185998) | Leaf surface microbial communities from alfalfa plants in UC Gill Tract Community Farm, Albany, California, United States - DLSL A.R1 | ecosystem: Host-associated > Plants > Phyllosphere >...
TGATGTCCCATACCTATTCACATTTGTATGGTTTACCGACGACCGGCCTGCGCTTCTTTACGGTTTATGGCCCGTGGGGTCGTCCGGATATGGCGCTGTTTAAATTCACCAAAGCGATGGTGGAAGGTAAAAGCATTGATGTTTATAACTACGGCAAGATGAAGCGTGACTTCACGTATATTGATGATATTGCCGAAGCCATCATCCGTTTGCAGGATGTTATTCCGCAGGCTGACGCCAGCTGGACGGTAGAAACAGGGTCGCCAGCCACCAGCTCCGCACCTTACCGCGTTTATAACATCGGTAACAGCTCACCGGTGGAACTGATGGACTATATCAACGCTCTGGAAGAAGCACTGGGTGTAGAAGCGCAAAAAAATATGCTCCCTATTCAGCCAGGCGATGTGCTGGAAACCAGTGCGGATACCCAGGCATTATATGATGTTATTGGCTTCCGTCCGCAAACCACCGTCAAACAGGGCGTGAAGAACTTTGTTGACTGGTATAAAGATTTTTATCTCGCATGACTTATCTTAAGGCAATCGCTAAAGAGAGAATACATAATGATTAATAAGATAACCGTTCCAGCTATTCATCAAGCGGCAAGTATTGTTGGTCGTACAATTAAGCTACGGAATGTCAAACCAGACGATGCCGATTTTATCGTGAACTTGCGGACTAATGAAAAAAAGGGACGTTTTATTAGCTCAACATCTCAGGATATTAGCGAGCAAAAGCAATGGATTGAACGATATTTGTCAAGCCAAGGACAGGCATATTTTATTATTGAAGATTTTACCGGCCATCCATATGGCACTGTACGTATGTATGATCAGCAAGAAAATTCTTTCTGCTGGGGCTCATGGGTAATAAGTGGAGAGGCTCCGTCGCATTTTGCTATCGAGTCTGCGCTTCTAATCTATCAGTATGCCCTAAACCTTGGATTTGAACGTGCGCACTTTGATGTACGTAAGGGTAATTTTTCAGTCATCAAATTTCACGAACGGTTCGGTGCTGAACGTACAGGAGAGACAGAAATGGACGTATATTATTCCATTTCAAAAGAGAATATTCTATCTGCATTAAAAAAATTCAAAAAATATCTTCCTGAACAGGTGCTTATTAATAAATAGGAATTTAATTAGGTGATATTACTTTTGGTGGATTGTATTTAAAAAACCCAAAAGTTAGTTTTATAGAAAAGGACAGCGTTATTGAAACACTGTCCTTATATTATGTGAAAGTAAGCTTTTTATACTATAATCAGTCACTACCAAAAAGGTCGCGCGTATAAACTTTATCCGCCACATCCGCTAGCTCTTCAGCCATGCGGTTTGAAATAATCACATCTGATTCTTTCTTGAAGGCTTCCAGGTCGCGGACAACACGGGAATGGAAGAACTCATCTTCTTTCATTACCGGTTCATAAATAATAACCTGCACGCCTTTGGCTTTGATGCGCTTCATGATCCCCTGAATGGAAGAGGCACGGAAGTTATCTGAGCCGCTCTTCATAATCAAACGATAAACGCCAACGACCTTAGGCTTGCGGGAAAGAATAGAATCCGCAATAAAATCTTTACGCGTACGGTTCGCATCGACAATTGCAGAGATCAGATTATTTGGCACCGACTGATAGTTCGCCAGCAATTGTTTGGTGTCTTTCGGCAGGCAATAACCGCCGTAACCAAAGGACGGGTTATTATAATGGCTGCCAATACGCGGATCGAGACAGACACCTTCGATGATCTGACGAGAATCGAGGCCGAGGCTCTCAGCATAGCTGTCCAGCTCATTAAAATAGGCTACACGCATTGCCAGATAGGTATTAGCGAAAAGCTTAATGGCTTCGGCTTCCGTCGAGTCGGTGAACAGCACCTTAATATCTTTCTTGATAGCGCCTTCCTGCAGCAGCGAAGCAAAACGCTCCGCGCGTTCGGAACGCTCACCGATAACAATGCGCGACGGATGCAAATTGTCATAAAGTGCCTTCCCTTCACGGAGAAATTCCGGAGAGAAAATAACGTTATCGATACCCAGTTCGTCTCGGATTGACTGTGTAAAGCCAACCGGCACGGTGGATTTAATAATCATCACCGCCTGGGGATTGATTGCCACTACATCACGGATCACCGCTTCAACGCTGGAGGTGTTGAAATAGTTGGTTTTGGGATCATAGTCAGTCGGCGTGGCAATAATCACAAAATCCGCATCGCGATAGGCATCCTGCTTATCCGTGGTAGCACGAAAATTAAGCGGTTTAGTTTGCAGATATTCCTGAATCTCTTTATCAACGATAGGCGAGATTTTCTGGTTAAGCATATCAACTTTGGCCTGAATGATATCCAGCGCCACCACTTCATGATGTTGTGCGATCAGAATACCGTTTGAAAGACCAACGTAACCTGTACCGGAGATTGTTATTTTCATTCGCTAAGCAACTTCTTCAAGTTTGAGTGTCTGGAGATGGCAGTACCATCACCACTGAATTTATTAACTGAGAGGTTTTTACCTCTTACCTTTGTTGCCTGTCAAGACGCGTGTCCGGAGCCTGACGGGCGCTGTAATATACTTTTCGGATTTTACGTACCTATGCACAGAGTGATATGCCCAAATCTGGTACTTTCTGCATAAAAAAACGCCCGGTTTTATTGACCGGGCGTTTAATAGTTTTCAGGTTAAATCAGATTAATCCAGCCATTCCGTATGGAAAATGCCGTCTTTATCGGTGCGCTTGTAAGTATGCGCCCCGAAGTAGTCACGCTGTGCCTGGATCAGGTTCGCTGGCAGGACGGCAGCACGGTAGCTGTCATAATAAGCCACCGCCGCGCCGAAAGTCGGCACCGGAATACCGTTTTGTACGGCATAAGCTACCACGTCACGCAGCGCCTGCTGATAATCATCGGCAATTTGCTTGAAGTAAGGTGCAAGCAGCAGGTTGGCGATAGCCGGAGTCTCAGCATAAGCGTCAGTGATCTTCTGCAGGAACTGGGCACGAATAATACAACCCGCACGGAAAATCTTCGCGATTTCACCGTAGTTCAGATCCCAGTTGTATTCTTCTGAAGCCGCGCGGAGCTGGGAGAAGCCCTGAGCATAAGAGACGATTTTTCCGAGATACAGCGCACGACGGACTTTCTCAATAAATTCTGCTTTATCGCCAGCCGGTTTAGCCTGCGGGCCAGACAGCACTTTCGATGCTGCAACACGCTGCTCTTTCAGAGAGGAGATATAACGCGCGAACACGGACTCAGTGATCAGTGACAGCGGCTCGCCGAGATCCAGCGAGCTCTGGCTGGTCCATTTACCGGTACCTTTGTTGGCCGCTTCGTCCAGGATTACATCAACCAGGTATTTACCCTCTTCATCTTTCTTAGTGAAGATATCTTTGGTGATGTCGATCAGATAGCTGCTCAGCTCGCCTTTGTTCCACTCAGTAAAGGTCTGCGCCAGCTCTTCATTGGAAAGGTTGAGACCGCCCTTCAACAGCGAGTAAGCTTCAGCGATAAGCTGCATGTCGCCATATTCGATGCCGTTGTGAACCATCTTAACGTAGTGACCCGCGCCGTCAGCACCGATATAAGTCACGCAAGGTTCGCCATCTTCAGCAACCGCAGCGATTTTAGTGAGGATTGGGGCAACCAGCTCATAGGCTTCTTTCTGACCACCAGGCATGATGGATGGGCCTTTCAATGCGCCCTCTTCCCCACCTGAGACACCGGTACCAATAAAGTTAAAACCTTCTGCAGAGAGTTCGCGGTTACGGCGAATGGTGTCATGGAAGAATGTGTTGCCACCATCAATGATGATGTCGCCTTTATTCAGATACGGTTTCAGGGAGTTGATAGCAGCATCCGTTCCTGCACCCGCTTGCACCATTAACAGGATACGACGAGGCGTTTCAAGTGATTCAACAAACTCCTGAACGCTGTAAAAAGGAACCAGGTTTTTGCCCGGGTTTTCAGCAATCACTTCCTCAGTCTTTTCGCGGGAGCGGTTGAAAACGGAAACGGTATAGCCACGGCTTTCGATGTTCAGCGCCAGGTTGCGCCCCATCACGGCCATACCAACAACGCCGATCTGCTGTTTGGACATTACATACTCCTGTCAGGTTTCAATCTCAGCATTTACGGCTGAGTATATAAATGTGAGAGGTATCTTAGCGGATTGCAGACTATCAATAAACATTTATTATATACATTAGATAATGAAGAATATTTCTAAAATATACAACAGGGAATTTTTATTTTCGTAAAATATTAGAATAAATAAATGATAGTAATGATACTGGCGCGAGTCTTAATGGTAACCTGACTGATAGATTCCGAAAAAGTTCGTAACACGATAAGTATCCACTCTTATAAAAACCAACTTGCGCTGCAAATTCTGATTTTGCATATTTAAATCCTGAGCGTCTCGTAAGCATTCCGTTGCCGGTCCTTGCAAAGACAAGCGTTTCTGGCAAATTAGCTGTATTTACTCCATTTTGCAACATTCTGACCCAGAGAGCGTAGTCTTCATATAAATATTCACTTCGATACCCTCCTGCAGCTATGACCAAATCCTTCCTGAATGCAACCGCCATATGGTTAAACGGATTCCGTTTCTTTGCAAATCTAACTATTTCGCTGTGTGTTAGTGGTAATTTTCTGAAAGCATGAACTTCATCAATAGAATCCCGAAACTCTCCCACCGTTGAACTAATCAAACCAATTGATGGGTTATTTTGCAAATAAGAAAGTTGTTTTTCGACACGAGTTTCATGACAGATATCATCTGTATCCATTCTAAAAACAATATCATGAGAGCAGAATTCAAGTCCGTGATTTAACGCCTTACCTAACCCAACGTTATTCGGTAGTTTGACAACTTTTATAGGGAGTTTAGAAGACCATTTGTCCACACAATCTTGTAGTTCTTGTCTAACAGGGCCATCATAAACAATAACGACCTCATCAGGAAAATATGTTTGATGAAACAAACTCTCTAGACAGGACTCCAGGAAGGCTGGTGATTCCTTTGTGTAAAGAGATAAAAGCACACTTATTTTCATGGATAATTCCAAAATAATATAAATATTTAACGTTTAGAGTTATGCTTTAAATACTATAAGAAGATATTATCGAAGTGAGTAAATGATCGTTTCGCATAAGTTACCCTTTAGCGACATGAATATATTCTTAGAGTGAACGAAAGGTTACTATTCATATCGACGTATATAAACGCGATATTTTCAAAACTCTGTTGAGCTAACCGAACAACTGATTAACTTATTCCACTCTGCATAGTATTTGAATTATTAAACCACTACGTTAAGTACATCAACGCCTGAGGCTATCTAATCAAATTATCATATTTCTGGGTAGGATTATCATCTTACTAACCAGTAGTTTTCATTATAAATACTATCACTGGAGTACCATTCTTTATGTGTAAATTAATATGAAAATTGCATGTAAATTTCAGCCGTGTTCAATCCACAGTTTGCTGTACTATCCGGGCATGATTTATTTCATCTTTGTCCAAACTTTGCACATACACGAGTAGAAAAGTGGCATTGGCTATTAACAGAATACTATTACCCAAATCAAATTTTTATTTAGTCGAGTTGATGTAGTATTTTTGTGAGCTATTTAACAAGGTTTATTACGCTTAGTTATAAGAGTTGAAAATCAAAAGAAAGCTTAGACGATTATGAATGTTTTGATAAGTCTCGCTTTGAATTAATGAAATATTTAGATTCATTGTTGTCTCAGATCAGCTAATGTACATTTTTAATGGGTAAAAAACGAAAAAGCTATCATTTTTAATCAACAACAAACCTCAATAAGTATTAACAATTGAAAAGTAAACTAAAGTATAATGATAAAAATAATTATCAAAGTTAATAACTATATTCTATAAACACAGGTTACTTTGTACTCAATGCAGAATAAGTTGCTTCTGAATGGTTAACAAGTGAGGGCCAATCATGTTCTTTGATTACATACTTACGTGCAAGATCAGATGCTTCTTCGATCAGGTTACTATCCATCTTCATAACGGATAGAATCAGTTCTGCGACACTTTCAACTGCCGTTTCACACTCCCAACCAACGTGATAATTATTAATTATACTTGACATATTTACGCCACGAGTTACGAGACAGGGTAATCCAGAATCAAGAGCTTCTAGTATCGCCATCGGAAACCCCTCATATCGCGAAGTTAAAATAAAAATGTCTTTACTAAGCAGCATATTATTTTTTTCTTGTCCGAAAATTGGACCATTGAAAGATACATCCGGGAAACCTAGTTTACCAATTCTGTAGATAAGTTTTGACACCTCTTTTTCATTACCCTTTCCATAAATAGAAAGATTGAAATTAGTTATTTTATATTTTTCTTTTAATAACTCTAAGGCATCAAGTAGAATGTCTGTTCCTTTATGAGAAAAATCAATACGTGACATGTAAACAAATTTATATGGTTTTACTGTGATTTTTGTTTTTTGCAGTACATGTTGGTTACTCGCTAAACCATTCCCTTCGAGGAAATAGTTTCGATTCCATTGAAGCGAGTTCTTAGCCTCATCGGCATTTATGAAAATTACTGCATTGGCTGATTTAATAAAACTTTTAAAACAAATTAAGTTCCCAAGCATTTTTTTAATAGCAGATTTTTTTTGTGCGCTATGTATCAAACTTGAATGAGGCTTAACAAAATATATTTTATTACGAGATAAAATTCTTTTTGACAACTTAATATATGAATAAAAATAAATACCATGGAAAATAAAAAGATCAAACTGATCGATTACAAGGTCAGTAAGTTCATTTAATTTATAGACTTTAAAGTTATTTGATTCATACTTTCCATTGATACATAGCAGGGAACAACTTAAGGAATCACTGTATTTATTTTGCATTTCAATCATTTCAGGCAATAATCGCCCAATACCATTTGACTCTTCAATTTCATTACCAACAATATGTAGCACTTTCATAAAGACTCCAAATTTTAAAATCCTCTGATTTATTTTAAAATGCCAAGTTAATTTTTGAACTTACAACTTAGCTCAATAACTTTTATAGTCATAATATAAAACATCATTAGTACAATCATGCAAAGCCATGATTTGAAAAATAAGAAATAGGAAAAATCATTTACAATTGGTAATGTCAAGATAGACACAATATAAACGCTACTCGCAAATGTTCTATCAACTCTGCTAAAAATTTCCTTTAGAAAATAGAGTCCCATAATATTTAATGCAACAACCAAGGGGGCAATTAAAAGAGAAATATCTCCAAAAATAGACCACGCATGAGCTTGAAAATAGCTATTCGAATTAACCCATGCATCTCCTGCTGTAGGAAAAAATATTGTAATTATTTCTGCTGCGGGATCCATTGCAGAAATTCCATAGAGCCCGCCGAATGGCATTCCGTAGGCAATGCGTTCTATATTAGGAGTTAACGCCTGGTAAATCATAAATGACCCTTCCGTTTGTCCTATAAATAATCTGGCTAAAACAGAGTCAAATACTTCGCCTAAAGGAATATTGTGCAAAAGCATAAAAAAAGCACATAAAATAACAATGCTAAATGTAGGTATGATAGTTACAAGAAGATAATTTATACTTTTTACAGACTTTAAATAAAGAATGAATAAGATAAAAACAACGACAATTAATTTTGATTTTTGCATATCGTATATGCTATAAATTACAATTAATAAAAGATTGATCCTAAATAGCAACGTTCCCAATATGTGCTTCTTTTTATGGATATAAGAACAGACAAGAGAAATATAGGGGAAATACACAAAGATATAGCCAATGAAAAGCCCTCCTAAACCAACTTCATTTTTTAAAATTTGTGCTTTAGCCAACGCAGCCCCATCAAAATCACCTTTAAGGGCCAATAAAAAAGGAATATTTCCAACTGACATTATTTTAAGAAAAATTACGAGCAGTGAAAAAAAAGTAATTAATTTTATGCGGAAATGACTGGTATTCAGCTTTCCAATTTCGATATCAAAATGACATATGTATGAGGCAACAGAAATTATAAGCAGTAAAATTGATATAGATAAAAAAGTATATTGGAATGTTTCAAGCTTGCTTTCTTCCGTAATTAGCGTATCGACCCCAAAAGACATTGGATAATCAAAAAAAGCAACTAACACTGTTCCAGGAACTATTTGCACAAAAAGAGACAAAAGAAATAAAGCACCTAAAAATGTTGGCTTGAAACTAAAAATTTTTAACCGTGAATTAGCAATTAATGTGGCGAATGTAAAAAAAAGTATTATTAATAAATTAGCAGCCATATTCTTCTCTTTATTTTGTTATTACTTTTTTGATTACGCGGTATATTTTATAAGGTCTAAATAGCAAAAGTGATTTCTGAGATAGAAGATAAGGAATGCTAACTTTATTACCAAATATTTTTATCCATATTGTTTTATGTTTAAAAAGCAAATAATCATCCCACTTCTTTAAAAACATCCTATTCGGTAATAGCGGCCAAATCTTATCTTTTTGAAAGGAAAATAATGATTGTAAATACTGTATATTACCAATTTTTTCGCCTTGTTGAGATAAAGAATCCCCTTTCCTATAAAGAATTGTATCTGACTCCATATAAGATAATACGAAGCCTTTTTGTAGACATTTCAACCATAATGGATAATCTTCTATCATCGAGTATGATTCATCTGCATATCCCACATCTTCCAAAACACTTTTACGAATGAATGCTGTAGGTGCGAGTAAGTAACATGAGGAGAGGATTTGACTTAATTGCTGAGTGTGATCGACAAGAATTTTCTTTCTATCATGCTTTATGGGGATGTATTTACCATCATTCAAAAATGCAATCATATCAGAAAATACTATAGATGAATTAGGAAAGCGATTAACATAATTGATATTTAACTCTATGCAAGTTGGTAATAAAATATCATCGGCGGCAATAGTTTTAATCCAGAACCCCGTTGCTAGTCGCCATGCCTGATTGCAGTTTGCCGCAACTCCTTTATTTTTATGATGTGTAGTGATGATAATATTATAAAAGTTAGATTGATTTTTCTTTTTCCAATTCTCCGCTATTAATAGTGTTGAATCTTTTGAGCCATCATCAGCAATAATCACTTCAATAGCTTTAGTATTATAAGTTTGACTGGCTATACTATTCAATGTTTCAGAAATTGTTTTTTCAGAATTATATGAAATTACTGAAACTGTGATAATATTCCATGCTACTATATCGCTCATGACGAATCCCAAATCATTTTATTCTAGTTAGTGAACCATTTTTACTGGCATATATACCTGACGTAGTAATCGATTTATTAACAAGCGAGTTAGCACCAATCACTACGTTATCTGCAATATTTACCCCTTTTAAAATAATTGTATTAGACCCAATCCAGCAATTTTTTCCGATCTTTACAGGTGACTTTATAAATTCATTTTTACTTGTATTATAATTTTCATCGATCACGTGGTCATGATCGTATACTTTTACACCTTCGCCAAAGAGGGTGTTTTCTCCTATGTGGATTTCTTTCAAACAGTTGAAAGAGCATCCATTATTTACGAAGCAATTTTTTTCAAATATCAAAGCCCCTTTATTTACCACTATGCTTAAATGATTTCTAGCTGATAAATTATTCAAATCAATTGTTGATTTACTGTTAGTTATGATATTAAAACCCGCTCCAATTTTTGGAAACCTAAAAAATATATTACTCACAGTAAGATATTTCAATATAAAAAGATAAACTATATTAATTAACGCGTGATATGATTTTGTGATAATATACAATTACTTACCCTTACACTGAAAATCGTTTGACATTCGTGACAACAAGTAAACCATATAAAAAATAACTTGCTAAATAAGCATAATTTGCACCATGCAAAAAAAACTTTGGAATTAATAGATAGGATAAAGTAATAAACGCCGCACCAAAAAATAACTCGGTAAATACATACCATTTTACTGCGCATCGCGATAGCATAGGGAAGGCATACAACCATGCAATAATTTTTACTACGTCACCACATAACTGAACGGCAAAAAGATCTCTTCCATCCTTAAAGTCTTCCGTAAAAAGGATCTCAATCAATATATCTCTACTAAAATAAACGATGAAGGCTATTAGGATAATAAAGGGAACAATAACTTTTGTGGTTGATGTAACTTCTGCCATTATGCTTTTAATATCTTTTAGCTGGGATAACCTTGGCAAGTAATAGGTACTGAGAGCAATGGTTATAACGCCTAAATAAACTTCTGAGATTTTCCACACTGCTTGCCATATACCCGCACCATCCCATCCAACATACTGTACTAAAATATTACGCGTAATCAGCAATGAAATCGGCATAACAAGGGCACTGACTATAGCCATGAGAAAATATTTACCAATATCTTTAAAAACTGAAAATTGGATATGACCAAAAAAATACTTTATTTTAAACCATTGTTGATTTAAATTTACTATTAATACAATAATCCCAATCAATGCAGTCTGAATTGAGGCTGCTATAATTGCCCCCTGAATACTATATTGAATAATCAGTAATATCATTATAACGCTTGATATAAATACTGATAAAAAGTTTAACGTAATGAAACGTTTATGGTTTTGAAAACCATTTATTATTGATAAAAACAGAGTACCCATAGCGGAAATTGGTAGGAGCAATACCGTTAATATAATAACCCATGCATATTTGACATTACCAAAAAAATTCCCAGCAAAATTGTCAGAAAAGATTACTGCAAGAGGAAATAATATTGAAAAAACTACAAAAACCCAAATTAACGAAGCTCGCCACCAAGGCGAGCAACTATTAATACCATCTTTGCTGTTTTCTGAAGTATATCTTACAATTCCATTACTGACGGGTGCATTAACAATCCCATTTAATGCAGTCACCACGCCTTGAATTTGCCCAAGCAGAGCCATACCTGATGGCCCTGTATATATTGCAACGACTTTCGCAATAACAAATCCCATAGCCATTTTAGCAAGAGTTAAAACTCCCGTCGAAGCAGTAACTTTTAAAAGTTTTTTCATCCAACAAAACCATTCAACACACTGATCACAGTATCTATATCATCGTCTGACATCGTTGGATCCAACGGGATAGATAACACTTTTGTATGTAGAGATTCGGTCAATGGTAAAGAGAGTTCATTCATCTCTTTATATGCATTTTGCTTATGAGGTGGCACGGGATAATGTATAAGAGACTGTATGTTGTTTTTAGCTAGCCAATTCTGTAATTCTTCTCGATAATTAGTTTTTAATACAAATAAATGCCATACATGATTTTCCATACTGTCGACATATGGTAATTCCAACAATGGGTTTTTTATTTCTCGAAGATAACGCTGTGCAATAGCTTGCCTTATTTCTATATCTTCTGCCAACATTCTAAGTTTTACACGCAACATGGCAGCTTGTATTTCATCAAGACGACTATTAACACCCTGATATATATTTAAATACTTCTGTTGAGAACCATAATTTCTTAATGCTTTTAATACATTATATAACTCTGAATCGTCTGTTGTAATAGCACCTGCATCACCCAGCGCCCCAAGATTTTTTCCTGGATAGAAACTGAACCCTGCAGCATCACCCCAGCTACCAGCCCGTTTGCCACCAATTTGAGCACCATGAGATTGAGCACAATCTTCAAGAACCAATAGCTTGTATTCGTTAGCAATGTCCATAATTTCTTTCATAGGGGTTATCTGTCCATAAAGATGTACTGGCAAAATAACCCTTGTTTTATCAGAAATTGCGGAACGGACATTATCTGCATTTAGATTAAAAGTTCTACTATCGGGTTCGATTAAAACTGGGACAAGATCATTTTCAGTAATAGCTAAGACTGAGGCTATATAAGTGTTAGCTTGCACTATAACCTCATCACCACTTTTTAACTTACCCATTTCTTTCCAGGCTCTGAGCACTAATGTCAGTGCATCCAACCCATTTGCTACACCAAGGGTATAGTTAACTTGACAAAACTTAGAAAATTCATCTTCGAAAGCCTTAAGTTCTTCGCCCAGTATATACCAGCCTGAATCAATTACTTTTTCTACAGCGTTGAGCAATTCATTTTTTTGCCGAGAATTTATTTTTTTGAGATTTAAAAATTCAACCATTTATTCCACCATTATCTTTACACTTCTGCAACATAGCAGGGGACAAGATTATTTAACCGATTATTTGAATAGAGCTGAGAGGCTTATCTCTGCTGTTGTTGCGCTAAGTATTTAAATGTTACATAGTCCCGAATGTAATCTGACTCTTCATATTCCATATCCGCGATGACCATCAGAACACAATCCTCAGAAAAATCTGTCATCTCACGCCAAATAAATGAGTTGATGAAAAGACCTTGCGCAGGGTCATCTAATATTACACTAACTCGCTCTATACCATCATCCAGAATAAAACGGCAACTTCCCTTAACAGCAATCGCAACTTGCTTAAGTTTTCGGTGTGCATGAAAACCACGAGTAACACCGACCTTAGTGTCAAATATATAATATACTCGCCTTATATCAAAGGGGATATTATTTTCTCTCTCAAGAGAAACTAATGCACCTCGCTCATCACCGTGCACCTGAAGTGGAATGAAGTCTATTTTCATAAATAGTTAGCCAGCTTTATCAAATATTGTCCATAATGGTTTTTGCTAAAATTAGCACCTAATTTAATTAAATCTTCTCTGCTCAACCAACCATTACGCCATGCGATTTCTTCAGGACAGGCAACCATCATACCCTGACGTTTCTGAACAGTTTCGACAAAAGTACCAGCTTCAATCAAACTATCATGCGTACCCGTATCTAGCCATGCAAAGCCGCGACCGAGTAACTCAACATTTAGATTATTATTACTCAGATACACTTCATTAATACTTGTGATCTCCAACTCTCCTCTGGATGAAGGTCTAATATTTTTTGCGATATTAATTACATCGTTATCATAGAAATAAAGACCCGTCACTGCCCAGTTAGATTTTGGTTTATTAGGTTTTTCTTCAATACTTACTGCTTTAAAATTCTCATCAAATTCTACAACACCAAATCGCTCAGGATCCATTACCTGATAACCAAATACTGTTGCACCGCTATCCCTATTACTAGCCATTTGTAATTTTGGTGTGAAACCTTGCCCAAAGAAAATATTGTCACCCAGAACAAGGCAAACAGGATCATTTCCAATAAATTTCTCACCAATTATAAATGCTTGAGCAAGTCCATCAGGGCTAGGTTGGATCGCATAGCTCAGATTAATGCCAAATTGTTTACCATCTCCTAATAATCTTTCAAATCCAGCCTGATCTTCTGGTGTAGTAATTATTAAAATATCCTGGATACCAGCTAGCATCAATACAGATAATGGATAATAAATCATAGGCTTATCATATATTGGTAGTAATTGTTTAGAAACCCCCATAGTTATTGGGTATAACCTGGTTCCTGACCCTCCCGCAAGAATAATGCCCTTCATTGATTCTCATCTCCATATTGTTTTGAAAGCCATGAAGCATATGCTCCACTTTTTACGTTACTTACCCACTGCTGATTCTCTAAATACCATTCAACTGTCTTCCGAATTCCGCTTTCGAATGTCTCCTGAGGCTTCCAACCCAACTCAATACAAATTTTATGCGCATCGATGGCATATCTTCGGTCATGGCCTGGACGGTCAGTTACATATTGAATCTGACTGCGATAAGATGTCTCTTTCGGCACGATTTCATCTAACAAATCGCAGATGGTATGTACCACATCAAGGTTCTGTTTTTCATTATGGCCGCCGATATTATAGGTTTCGCCCGGCATGCCTTGCGTCACCACGGTGTAGAGCGCGCGCGCATGATCTTCGACATACAGCCAGTCGCGGATCTGATCGCCTTTACCGTAAACCGGTAAGTTCTTACCGTCCAGTGCGTTCAGGATCACCAGGGGGATCAGTTTCTCAGGGAAATGATAAGGGCCATAGTTGTTGGAACAGTTGGTCACCAGAGTTGGCATCCCATAGGTGCGACGCCATGCGCGTACCAGGTGATCGCTGGAAGCTTTCGACGCAGAATAGGGACTGCTCGGCGCGTAGGCCGTATCCTCTGTGAACAGAGGCAATTCGGCACCCGCCGGTTGTTCATCCGGGTGCGGCAGATCGCCATAAACTTCATCAGTAGAAATGTGGTGGAAGCGAAACGCGGCTTTCGCATCGTCGTTCAGTGCTGACCAGTATGCGCGAGCGGCTTCAAGCAGAATATAGGTACCCACGATATTGGTTTCGATAAACGCAGCGGGGCCGGTGATTGAGCGATCGACATGGCTCTCCGCAGCAAGATGCATTACCGCATCCGGCTTATGCTGCGCAAAAATACGCGCCATCGCCGCAGCATCGCAAATATCGGCATGCTCAAAATGATAGCGCTCGCTGTCAGCAACGTCACTGAGCGATTCGAGATTACCGGCGTACGTTAATTTATCAACATTCACCACAGAATCTTGAGTGTTTTTAATGATATGTCGGACAACTGCAGAGCCAATAAAGCCAGCGCCGCCGGTAACAAGAATTTTCACGCCATCATTTCCGTTAATTAAATAGAGATAGAAGACGAGCACAGTAAAACTCCCGTGGTCGCCATCTTCAGGCACGCTACCGCCCCTGGCTCTACAGCTACCAGTGGACTGGGTAAGGTCAGTATGTTGAACAATTGCGTTATGCAACGGGCGCCTGCCCGGTTTCAACCGCTAATTGTCATCCTAATTTCATATTGAAACAAGGAAAATTCTTATAGAACACGGGCCTTCGCATGTTTTTTAAGCCGTTGATCTACAAGAACTTGTAGTTGAAAAATAAAAAAAGCAGCAGATAATCGTCAGAGGCGAATAGGCACCTCTGAGATCGTCTACTGCTCTGTGTTCACTTAGCCGTAAAGCGTTCCGAACATCAACCAACCATTAACTTAAGAGTTTAGCAATGCTGTCGCGGAATTTCTGGCCTTCTTTCAGGTTACGCAGACCGTAGCTAACGAACGCCTGCATATAACCCATTTTTTTACCGCAATCGAAGCTGTCGCCGGTCATCAGCATAGCATCCACGGACTGCTTTTCAGCCAGTTTAGCAATCGCATCAGTCAGCTGAATACGTCCCCAGGCGCCTGGCTCGGTTTTTTCCAGTTCCGCCCAGATATCAGCAGAAAGTACATAACGGCCAACGGCCATCAGATCGGTATCCAGGGTCTGCGGCTCATCCGGTTTTTCAACGAAGTTGATAATGCGGCTAACTTTGCCTTCGCTGTCCAGGGGCTCTTTGGTCTGGATGACGCCGTATTCCGACAGATCGCCCTTCATACGTTTCGCCAGAACCTGGCTGCGACCCGTTTCGCTAAAGCGCGCAACCATCGCAGCAAGGTTATAACGCAGCGGATCGGCGCTGCCGTTATCAAGAATAATATCCGGCAGCACAACCACAAACGGATTGTCGCCAACAATAGGACGTGCGCAGAGGATGGAGTGACCCAGACCCAGCGGCTGCGCCTGGCGTACGTTCATAATGGTTACGCCCGGCGGGCAAATAGACTGAACTTCCGCCAGCAGCTGACGTTTAACGCGCTGTTCAAGCAGCGCTTCCAGTTCATAGGACGTGTCGAAATGGTTCTCAACGGCGTTTTTTGAAGAGTGGGTAACCAGAACGATTTCTTTGATCCCTGCAGCAACAACCTCGTCAACGATGTACTGAATCATTGGCTTGTCGACGATCGGCAGCATTTCTTTTGGAATGGCCTTGGTGGCAGGCAACATATGCATCCCAAGTCCGGCTACCGGAATAACTGCTTTCAAATTAATCATTTTCTTCCACCTTGAATGTTTTACGAAGTATAGCCATTGTCACTCATTACGAGCATCCACCGGCCTAAACCAATGTCAATTGCTACTACTTAACCTTATCCGAAGCAAAGTTAGATCCAGAATAATCGCAATCCTGGGCCCTTTTCACGATTTGCAATCATTTGCACTGATTTCGTGGACAAAAATCATTCAGACACGAAGGTAATATCATCTTTTTTATCGTGCACAAACTCATACTTAAGCGTGCGGTCCAGCCCTTGGGATAAGCTATAAGGAGCGTTGAATCCTGAACTGTGCACCTTGCTAGCATCAAACTGTGTTGTTGCACAGAATTTTTTTACACGCACTGAACTTATGGCATATCTTTTGCTTGTCAGCTTACTCAGGAGATCGAAGCAATACCCACCTAACATTCCCACAGGATAGGGCAGATGAACTGACGGGATTTTTTTATCCAGGCTTTTTTCAACCTCAGAAACCAGCTGATTCATATTCAAATCAGGTTTGTCGACATAGTTAAAAACGTCATAACCAGGAGCTACGTTTGCCAGGCGGAATTTAATGAACTCAACTATATTTCCAACATAAGCCATTGATTTATAGTTGGTTCCTTTGCCTACCATAGCAAATTTGCCCCCCGCAATCTGTTTGAGCAAGTTGTAAACATTCCCACGATTACGTTCGCCAAAGATAACTGTCGGACGCACGATCGTCAGCGAACGGTCAGTTGGAGATTTGCTAAACCATTCGCGCAATATTTCCTCCGCCTGCCACTTACTTTTTCCATAATGATTAAATGGGTCTGCTGGATGTGTCTCATCCGGATTAACTTTATTCAGCCCATACACTGCAACAGAACTGGTAAAAATGATGTTTTTAACATTATTTCGATCCATTGCAGCAAGTACGTTACGGGTTCCTTGAACATTCACATCATAATAAAGGGATACTGGACTAACATCATCCCGATGTTCTGCAGCAAGCAAAACAACAGTGTCAAAATTTTCCAGGGCCTTATCAAGTTGCTGCTGATTGCGCACATCACCGAATACCGTGATATCTGGATAAAAATGACTCTGCTGTTTATCAAAGTTTGTAACGTTAAAATCAGCCTGAGAAATCTCAATCAGTCGGGTGCCAACAAAGCCAGACGCGCCAATGAATAAAACTTTTTCGTTCATAAACCACTCGATGCGTTATGTTTAAAGCTAACCTCCGGAAACCTCTAGCTAACTTTATTGAGGTACCAGACTGTAAACTAAATGTGCAGAGCAAATATTGGCGAGAATTATAGCCCTAAAATCAGGTGAGTTCAGTAACAAAATTTTAGGGCTTCAAACGCAACAGTGAACGCATTTGTAGGACAAGATACTCATTAACTCTAGTTAGGCAGACGGAAGTTCAGTTTATCGGTATTGACGACGTGTTGATCCACCCGGTCGATGTCCACCGAGCTTTGGCCTTTTTCATTCACTGCATGAATGTTCGCCAGGGAAAGCAGCGTGTCCTGCTTCGCCATAAAGCGGCCGCGCACGTCTTTGCGCAGATCAAACTGGATTTGCAGCGCCGGGCCGGTGGCTGCGTCCTGCATGACATTAATATTGCGCAAGAACAGATGCTGGGGCTTGTTATGCAGTTCCAGCGTGGCACGCTTCATATCGATATTGGTGATCGCCACGAACGAGGTGGCATTACCGGAAGAGATCTGGATACCGCGCAGCTTCAGTTCACTGTTGCGGTTATCCAGCCGCACATCATTGAGCTTAAAGTTCTGCGGAATGGAGAGGTAATTGCCTTTGATCACGCCGTAGCCAATCAGCATACCGGCGCTGTTGGTCATGCTGACGTCATCAATCACAAAGTTATCGCAGCCGTAAATCGCCACGGTGGCGTTATCAATACCGGCCTTTTTGCTGTACTCGGGCGTGATATTGGTGGCTTTGATATTGCGGATCACGAAGTGTTTGCCGTTCTCGACGTGCACCAGCTGGCGGCAGTGACTGCCAGTGATGTTCGCCACGACAAAGTTTTTTACCGCCTGATGTTCCGGGTAGTCATTGTCATAGGTACTGCCCGCAAGGCCAATACCGATGCCCCAGTTGATCTTACCGTTGGTGCAGTCAATATGGTCGATCACATGATCGGAAATCAGGATGTTGCTGTCGTTGATCGCCACGTTCCACTCAATGGCGTCGCCCTGCAAATAACTGAAGCGGCTATTGGTGATGCGTGCGCCGTCGATACGGTTATGGAAGCCCTGCCGCAGAATGGCATAGTTCGCTTTAGTCACCGTAATGTCATCGATAAGCAGATTACGCATCACGCGTTTGTTCTTACCGCCGATGTAGATTTGCATCACCGGTCCGTAGCCACTCATCGCCAGCCCTTTGATGACACAGTCGGAGCCACGCACATCAAGGGTGATGTTATACAGGCTACCGCCCTGCTCACCGATCACCTTACTGCCGTCCTGCAACACAAAACGCCCGCGTCCGTTACCTTTCAGGGCGCCGCGCACCAGCAGCGTTTTGCCTTCCGGAATGAAAATGCCGGTATTGATATTTTCACAAACCAGATCGGCGGGGACTTCCACGGTTTCGCCTGCGGCAAACGCCTGTTTAAAGGCGGCGATCCAGTCGTTTTTCTGGTAGTCGCGTACATCAACCGTGGCCTTGCTTCCCTGCGCGAAAGCAGGGACAGGCAACAGCGGCAGGGAGGCAAGTGCGGAACCAGCCTTAATAAAGTGTCGACGGGAGAATGCTTTCATAAAACCTCAGTTCAGAGCGTCTGGAGCAGCGTCGCAAGACGCTGATTGATTTTCTGCTGATTAAAGTCCGTTTCGACTTTTTCGCGTGCGCGGGTCACCACCGGCACCAGTTGCTGGCCCTGCATACTGCTGAAGGCGGCGAGTTTGTCGGCCAGCGCCTGGGGATCGTTTTCCGGTACCAGCCAGCCGGACTGGTCCGCGTCGATCAGCTCAGGAATACCGCTGTGGACGGTAGAGACCACAGGAATGCCCACCGCCATTGCTTCCATTAGCGCGACCGGAATGCCCTCCATGTCGCCATCAGCACCGGTCACAGACGGCAGCAGGAACACGTCAGCCTCATCAAGCATCGCCTTCACTTCATGGCTGGGCTTAAAGCCCGGCATCTCGATCACGTCCTCAAGCTGAAACTGTTCGATCAGGGTGCGCAGACGGCGCTCCCACGGGCCAATGCCGAGAATGCGGTAATGGAAATCCACGCCGCGCGCTTTTAACAGGCGACAGGCTTCAATGGCCACATGCAGCCCTTTTTTCTCGGTGAGCCTGGCAACAGAGATAATCTGTAGCGAGCTTCCCGGCGCTTTGACCTCCCGCAGGGTGAAGCGGGACATATCCACGCCCATGCGAGAAACGGCGATTTTCTCCGGCGGACAGCCCATATTTTTCAGGCGACCGGCCCACAGATCGCTTATCGGCAGCATCAAATCGCCGCGCCGGAACAGCTGTTGATACTCCGGCGTATAATGCGCCAGCACATCCCGGTGCGAGACGTCGATACCGTGGAAGACAGTAGCAATTTTGCCGCGGATCACCCCCAGTTCGCGCAGTTTAGCCGCGGTCACCCCGGCCGGACCAAAGTGGGCGATAAACACATCGGCACTAAAGGTACGCGGTGCCAGACCACAAATCGCGGCGAGGATCAGGTTACGGGCTTCATCGCCATAGCGGCGCATATTCAACGCCTTCCAGGTGGACGCTCGCCCGGCACCGCGCAGGATCGCCTGGGCACGGTAGCGCAGTTTTGCCGCTTTCCCCTGCGGCTCATCCAGCAGCCAGTGCGTTTTTTCGGCCAGTTTGTATTCGGTATAGGCCGCATGGGTATTGCTGAGATCGCCCTTGTGCAGGGCGATAATCTCCACGTCAAACCCCATATCGATAAAGGCAGTGATCTGGTTTAACACGAACGTCTCGGACGACAGCGGAAACTTCAACAGGAAAAAGCTGACCTTCATTGCTTACCCCGCACTCTGTCCATGACCGATTTCACCATCTGCAATCCATTATCGCGTTCGGCCGCCACCGCGGTTGCCAGCTGTTGATTGATCGCCGGCAGCTGGCCCAGCGTATCGGCCACCATTGAGGCAAGTGAACCGTCGAGCAGATGACGAATATCGATCGCCATTTCCGGCATGCCCAGTTGTTGCATGATGCCCGCAGATTTGTGCTCGTAGTTAATGGCGATGGCCGGGGTGCCGAAGTTCATGGAGATGATCGCTGAGTGCAGACGGGTGCCGACGGTCAGATCGCAGGCGGCAAAAATCTTGCCCATTTCCAGATCGTTAAGCTCGTCCATCACCACGTGATAGCGCGATGGATCGCTGACGTGCTGACGCAGATTGAGCGCCACCATACGGTCATCTTTATTGTAACTGTCGATGCCGGTACAGGTTGAGAGCGCCAGCACCTGCCAGCCTGCATCCAGAATACGGTTAACCACCTCGGCGAAGGCCTTTTCATACGCCTGCTGCGTCGTGCCGAGGCGTTTATCAAACGGGGCCAGCTCGCGCAGGGTAATGGCAACGGTTTTGCGGGAGGCCGCCACGTCCAGCCAGTGCTGAACCGCATAGCTGGGCGTAAAATCGTTATCGTGATGATCCACCAGCCAGGCGGTATCGACGCCCTGCTCCACCTTATCGGTGTTGATCTGGCTCTTTTTCATCAGATCGAGACTCACGCGCTCACGCAGGATCAGCGCATCGCAATTGCCGAACACATAGTTCGCCAGCTGGTTAAACTGTGCGTCCTGGAACGGCCCCACGCTGTGGCCGATCATGTACAGCGGTTTTTTCGCCATAAAAGTGCACAGGGCATGTTCAAACTGCGGCACGCCGTAGAGATCGACAAAAAAGGAGCCGCCGACCTGGATAATGGCGTCATAACCAGACAGCAGGCGAACGAAATCGGTAAAGCCCTGGGCAATGGCAATATTGCGCAGCTTGCCGCTGTCGGTCACTCGGGATAACAGCACCTGGTGCTGATAACGGCGACGCAGGACTTTCTTCACCCGCCCGACCAGACCGGCTGCGGTATTATGTTGTTTCATCTGGCTGTAGAGCGGATCGCCCATCACCGGACGATTTAATAACCAGGAAGAGCTCACCGGATAGCGGCTCATGACATCCACTTCAGCGTCAGGCTCAAGCACAGTAATGGCATCCAGTAAGCCGCGTAAAATCGCGCTGTCGCCACGGTTCCCACAGGTATGGTTACCTAAAATCAGTAGTTTCATTACAGTTTCACCTGAATTATTGATGTCTTAAATTTGTGAATAAACTCAACCTGCACGCAGCAGCATTCTTAATTTTTCGTTGCGGCAGAACTGACGTTTCAGCTCTACCACCAGCGCATTACGCGACAGCACAATCATCACTGCGAACGCCAGCCCACCGGCCAGGATCTGCACTGCCAGCAGCGTGGGGAGGGACAAATGCCCGTCCAGCGCCAGCCCCAGGCCGTAGCTCACCACCAGCGTTGGCAGCGACAGGTAAAACGGCAGCCACAGGCTGAGAATGTACTGACGGTAGCTGGAACCGAGCACCGGCTTTATCATCACGAAATAGCTCAGAATAGTGTTGATGATCTGCACCAGCAGGAAGCCCAGCGTCACGCCCAGCGCGCCGCCCAGATGCCCGCCCGCGATGATCGCCGGGACGAATAAGCAGGTTTTAAAGACGTTAAATTTGAAGCTGATATCGACACGGGCTTTCGCCATCAGCAGCGATCCAATCGGGTTCCCTACCGCACGCAGCAGGCCAACGATGCACAGCAGTTGCAGGATCGGGATGATGCTGTTCCACTTCTCGCCAAACACCAGCGGCACCACGTTATCGGACACCACCATCAGGCCGAGCAGGATCGGGAAGTTGATAATGCCCACCACCGACAGCAGCTTGTAGAAGTTAAGCCGCAGTTTTTCCGTATCGTCCTGGATCTTGGCGAACGCCGGGAACAGCACGCGGGTAATGATCGGGTTGAGCTTCATTGGCGGGACGACCGCGACGTTATACGCCAGGTTGTAACCACCTGCGACGCTGGCCCCCAGAATACGTGCCAGCACCAGTGTGGAAAGGTTGGTGTTGATGTAGTTGATGACGCTGTCCGCCGTCAGCCACGCGCCAAAACGCAGGTTCGAGCCAACGGATGCCAGCGAAAAACGCAGCCCCGGACGGTAAATTTTTCGGCCAAAGAAGCCGAACAGCAGCGTGCGCACCGCGGTGTTCACCAGATAACCGAGGATCGCGGTCATGGCCAGCGGCCAGTACCAGGCGCTGATCACGGTAAACGTGAAGCCCGCCATGACCGACACGGTTTCAATCATGCCGATCTTGCTGAACTCCAGCTCTTTCTGCATCAGGGCGCGGAACTGCTGACCGTGGGGGATCAGCACAAAGGCCACCGACAGCGTTTTGATCAGCGGTGCCAGGTCCGGGTTATTCAGCACCCCGGCAATCACGTCGCTTAACAAAAACATCGCCGCACAGACCACCAGCCCCAGCCCGACGTTCAGCCAGTAGAGGGTGGTCAGTTCCAGATAGCCGATCTCTTTACGCTGAATAATGGAGTTGGCGATGCCAAAATCCGACAGCGTATCCGCCAGGGCGATGATCACCAGCGATACGGTCAGCAGACCGAACTGGTGGTTGTCGATGATGCGCGCCAGCCACGTCATCTGCACCAGCCCGAGGCCGATGATGATCAGGGTGGCCATTGCTGACCACTTTGCGCCGCTGATGGTTTTTTCTCTCAGGCTCATGATGTGCTCGCTTAATACGCCGCTTTGTTCACAAAGCCTTTAAAGATGGTGAGAAAAACAATCTTGATATCGAACCACAGGCTCCACTCACGGATGTACTCCAGATCGAACTCGATACGTTTTTCCATTTTTTCCAGCGTGTCCGTCTCACCGCGCCAGCCGTTGATTTGCGCCCAGCCGGTAATGCCCGGTTTCACTTTATGACGCAGCATGTAACCCTGGATCAGGGTGCGATACTGCTCGTTGTGCGCCACCGCGTGAGGACGCGGTCCGACAATCGACATGCCACCGGTCAGCACGTTAATAAACTGCGGCAGTTCATCGAGAGAGGTACGGCGCAGGAAGTTACCCACTTTGGTGACGCGCGGATCGTTCTGCGTCGCCTGGGTCACCACCTCGGCGTTCTCCATCACTTTCATGGAGCGGAATTTCCATACCTTGATCGGCTTACCGTCCATGCCATAGCGGGTCTGGCGGAAAATAATCGGGCCAGGCGAGCTCATTTTGACCGCCACGGCGATGCACAGCAGCACCGGGGAGATGAGCAGCAGGATCAGCGAAGAGAGCACGATATCTTCCAGACGCTTGAGGACACGGTTCATCCCGGAGAGCGGCGTGTCATACAGCGGCACCACAGGCACGCCGTTCATCTCTTCGATGCGCGAATGCAGGATATTGAAGGTAAAGACATCAGGAATGAGGATCACCGAGCAGGTGGTGTCCGCCAGTTCGCGCACCAGACGCTTGATGCCGGACTCCTCGCTCATCGGCATGGCGATGTAGACATTATGGATTTTGGCGGCT
>Ga0256408_1000654_pt1 | contig 23449 bp, 17 predicted proteins | sample PhyAR1_FD_185998 | JGI IMG/M metagenome (GOLD analysis project Ga0256408, IMG submission 185998) | Leaf surface microbial communities from alfalfa plants in UC Gill Tract Community Farm, Albany, California, United States - DLSL A.R1 | ecosystem: Host-associated > Plants > Phyllosphere >...
ATCTGTCGAATCAGTTGCATTCTTTTGTCGTCGTCTCTTCTCATCTGGATGTTGTTTGTTTTCTGACAAAACAACTCCTCCTTACTATCAACTTCATAACTTTATTCATTATACATGAAATTCAGGCAGAGGTGAATTATTTTTAACAATTCTTATGTCAAAATTGTAAGTAGTAAATCGATTCTCTTCGGCTTAAAATAGAAAATAAAATGATTCTTATTTACTAAATAACAATAATCTGCTTCATTTAATCACTAAGCTCTTAGACAGGAAGGATTGATATACATGAACAAAAGGAAACATTTAAGAAGAAAACAAGCTTCCCATTTTTCTTTCTCTCAAAAAATCTGCTTATTCATTTTAGTCGTCACTATTGGAATCATCACTTGGTCTACCTATGAAATGGCACAGTCAAGAGTATCCGCCTCGATTCAAGTGGCAAACGATTCCCTAGATTTGACCAAAGACGAACAGGTCCTTGCCGATCAAATCGACCAATTGTTACAAAAAAATGATTATGTTGGATCTGTCTATATTCGTAAAAACAATCGAGTGATCCTTGAAAAGGGCTACGGATACGCTAACGAAGAAGCACAGCAACCAAATACTCCATCTCTGTATTATCAAATTGGTTCGATCCAAAAAGCAATGACTGCGCTACTGATTCTAAAACAAGTGGATATAGGGAAACTTTCTTTAGATACAAAACTGGCTAAATTTTATCCCCAAATCAACGGTAGCAATAAAATCACGATCAAAGATTTATTATATATGCGATCAGGATTGAAAAAAACAGCTTCTCCGACCGTACCGATGAATGACCAAGAGGTGATCCAGTTTGCCATAGACCATCTCGAATATACCAATGATCAAAGTTACAAATATGAACCATTGAATTTCACATTACTAACAGGTATTTTAATGAAATTGACCCATCAGCCATACGAAAAGTTGGTGTATGATCAAATCATCACTCCCTTACAATTGAAACAGACGACCTTCTATGACCAAGTCAAAAACACTTCAGAACACGCAGTCTCTTATCAAATGAGTCCAGACGATGATTATCATCAAGCTTTGACTGAATCTGAAACAGATATACGTAATGAATTAGGAACTGGGAATATCAGTATGTCCGTCTATGATTTGAATGAATTTTTTACAAAAGTATTAAAAGGGCAATTGATTCCAAAAGATTTACTTTTTTCTCTATGGGGAAATAATTTGAGTGGGCGTCCATATAATGGTGGGGTCTATAGTGGAAGGGATACAATATTTGCTCAAGGAAACATCAATCGTTTCCATGCGGTATTAGCAATGAAAAAAGATACCTCTGATGCAGTTGTGCTAGAAAGTAATATCCAAGCCGATAAAAAATATAAAACAACTGCCACCGACCTTAGAGATCAGATTTATAAATTGATGGGAAATGATGAATAAGCAATGTGTTGACCTGTCATCTGTGATAATTGAATAAGAACGAAGAAAACCTTGTATAAGCAATTTGGCTTGATACAAGGTTTTCTCTGTTGTTTCCTGAATAAAGAAACTTTATTATTTTGTCGTATTTATTTCTGTTGCTAAATATTTTCTCATGCCATCAAGTATGCTATGTTTAGGTTGGTAACCTAGTGCTGAAAGCTTAGTGATATCAGCTAAAGAGTCGTGGATATCTCCTACTCTCTCCTCTTGATAATCTAACAGTAATTCAACTTCAAGAATCTGATTGATTGTCTGGATCAACTCAAGTAAAGTTGTACTGTTTCCCGTTCCAACATTGAATTGTTGCCCTAGTGCTTTTTCTTCTTTGGAAACAAGTAATAAAGCTTGCACAACATCTTCAACATAGACAAAATCTCTTGATTGACTGCCATCGCCGAATAAAGTAAATGACGCTTTTTCACCAGCAAGTTGCTTTTTATAGCGATCCACTAAAATCGAGATCACCCCACTATATGGCGAATTTGGATTTTGATTTGGACCGTATACGTTGAAGAAACGTACCGCAGTTCCTGGCACATCATACAAATGGCAATAATCAAGTACATATTGTTCAGCGGCAAATTTATCAATAGCATAAGGCGTCAACGGTCGAATAACTGACTCTTCTTTTTTAGGTAGTGTTGGTTCATCTCCATAAACAGCTGCAGAAGAGCTAAATACAATACGCTTTAAATTTGGCTGATACTTACGAATTAACTCAAGTAACATCAAGACACTATCAAAATTCACTCGATGGGTTTCCATTGGGCGTTCCACAGAATCAGCAACGCTGGCGATTGCTGCTAAATGGAAGATGTAATCAAATTGTTGATTGCTTAATAGTTCGTCCATTGTTTTTTCATCAGATACGTCGCCTTCAACAAAGACGATATTTTTTGTGAAATCAAGGTTTTCTTTATTTCCCATAGATAGATCGTCAATGACAACCACTTTATTATTTTCACTCAAATGATTGGCTAGTGTAGAGCCGATAAAGCCGGCTCCACCAGTTATTAAAATAGAATTCATTTGAACTCACTCCTCTATTTTTGATATTTTTATTTTCTTGAATGTACCATGCGTTTACCAGTCTTTAAAAGACCTTTTACGATGTCCATATTAACAAATAATAAAGCAATTAAGCAAACTAATTCTAATCCAATCAACAATAACCCATCGAATAAAAAGATCAATGCAACTTGGGCGGCCAAAACTACATGATTTAATACGATATTCCATACATTTATATTTACAGTGATAAATTTACTTGTATCATAAATTCGAATCATCCAACCAACAAACAAGCTGATCATCGAAGCAAATCCAACCCCTATCAAGCCAAAAGATGAAATGAAAAGAAAGTTAAGTATGACACTCAGTAAACCGGAAATCAATGAAGTATTCATCAATCCTTTTGTTTTCTTTTCTGCAATATAAAACTGTCCATAGAAACCGATAAATCCAGAATAAATAGCAGAAATCAATAAAAACGGAGTGACTTGCCAACTGATAAAAAATGAACTTTGGACTAAATTACCTAAAAGCCACTTTAAAATCACCATGATCGATGAAGCTGTAAAAAATAGCAAAAATGAATAATATTTAAAAATATTTGCATGAAATTCTCCACGAGATTCTGAGTCTCGCTCGTCAACAAGAGAAATCTGCCATGCTTGTGAGAAAACAGACTGCATCATAGAGATAACAGAAGGTATTTTATTAGCGACAGCATAGATTCCGTTTGCGCTTACTCCAAGAAAATACAAAATAAAGTATCGACTTGCACTATTGACAAACCACCATAAGACATCATTAGGAATAGTCGGAATCGAAAAAACTAGCATCTCTCTCATAAAAGATTTATTAATAAGTTTAACAGAAAAATCTTTAAAATATGGTGTTGTACATGCAAGATAAATGAAAGAAATGATTTCCGCAAGTATCAATGATATCAAATATCCATTCAATCCCATTTTTAATACTACCAGGAAGTAAATATTCAATAATCCGATCGCTAGAGTTTTGATCATACCATTAAAAGCAAAAATACGAACTTGTCCGTTACCTCTAGCAAATTGTGCAATGATTTGTGTAAATACTTGAAATGCCAGTAAAAACATAAATGCTAGAAGTATTTGATCAAAAGCACCAGTCATTGCCAATAATGGGTAACATAACGCTGTAATCACAATCCCAATTATTGCAATGATCGTAGCATTTGTTACGACTGATTTTTTATCTACATCTTTGTCCAGTGCAAATCTTAAAACAGCAACAGATATTCCTCCTGAAACAATTGGGATCAATAGGCTGACAGTTGTCGTAACTAAGTCAACCTTCCCATATTCTTGTGTAGTTAGATAATATGTATAAAGTGGAACCAATACGAATGATATTAGTTTACTCCCTAAATTACCTACTGCGAATATGAAAGAATTCCCGACTAATTTTTTGTATTTACTCATACTTCTTTTACGACCTTTCAGAATAAATTTGAGTTTGATATCGTGCCAAAAGTATTCTGTTTATTTCCGAAGAAACTACTTCTGGCATGCCCTTTGACCAAGTTTAAAAAGCCCTATGAACCTCTATTTATTCAGTTTTAGAGGTCCATAGGTGCCTAAATTAACGTTTGTAACAACCCCAAACTCTGTCTTGTCTATAACTAACTACTTAGACATCTCAATCAACAAACGATCTCCTAATGTTTTACTTGCATGACCAGATTCGGAAATATTCAAGCCTTGTTTAAATTCTTCCATTTTAGCTAGATACTCGTCCAAATCAAAATTCTCAATACCTTCAATGAATGTTTCTTGACTTCTAATCAACGGAAATGGCAAGTCTGCTAAATCCATTACTAGACCTCTATTTTCTAGATATTGGTCATAATCATACGCATAGATAAAACACTTTTTGTTAGATACTAATGCTTCACCGATAGTTGAAGAATAATCTGTGATCAATACATCTGTTGCGCACAACAATTCTTGCATATCATTATAGTCAGAAGCATCAATAAGAGTAGAGTTATCTAATTCTCCTAAAATCTGTTTTTTATTCTCCGTATCATTTGGATGAAGACGGATAAGCATCTGATAGTCGATGCCAAATTTATCTGAGAAAGCTTTTCTAACTTGCTCCAAAAAATCTGGACTGACTTTTATCAGTTCTCCTGCTCTAAAGGTCGGTGCGTATAAAACAATTTTTTGGTCTGTTGGAATTTGATAATACTCATACACTTTACGGATGATAGTGGGATCGTTATTGACGATCACGTCATTTCTAGGAACACCTTCTCTAAAAATTTCTCCCTCATACCAGAACATTTTACCGATATCTTTAAATAGATCAGAGCTTTCAAAAACCAATAGATCGCACATTTGAGAATCTTTTTTGGCTAATTTTACATATCTTGGTTTTAATTTACCAGCTGCATTATTCTCGATTCGCTTGAGTCCGAATCCAGCATGCCAGGTCTGGAGATAAAACTGTCCTTTTCTTTTGGGTGGATAAAAGCTTTTACGACAATTGTCGATCCAAATCTTAGCCGTGAACATCTCAATCAATGCTCGAACTGATTTATTTTTCACTAACCTTATCGTATCTGGAAATAGATCTGCTTGATGTTGAAGGACTTCTGGCTTACATAACCAAACAATGTCTAAATCATCTTTTTGGGATAGTAAATATTCACAAATATACTTAGGATTATCTCCATAACCTTTTCCAAAATAGCTAGAAACAACGATTTTATTTCTTTTTAAAGGTTGCATGACTAAAAATGGATAACAACAATAAAAAACAGCGTATCTTCCTACTCGCAAGAAGAGACTTTTGACTACAAAAATCATCCGATCGATATTATTTTTAAGCGACGCTATCATATAACTTTTCCTCACATTCTTATTGATTCATTCCATCGCTTGCTTTTAGCTTCCCGATTACTTCACCAAGTAAAAACCAGAATAAGAATGCGCCAGAAATATTCACAAGAATCATTTCATTATGGAAAAATCCAGAAAATGCTAATGCAAAAATACCACAAATACAATAAATCATTCGTGTACCAAATAAATTAGTGATTGGTTTGAATAAAAAGGTGATGATACGAGCTGCTTTACTAACGATGAAAGCAACAAATGTTAGACCACCTAATATCCCAGTAGATGCTAGAGTATTCAAATACGCATTGTGTACAGAAAAATTACGTTGTGCAATATAAGTATTTGGTAAAACATCTTGTGCATAAGCAATCATATTTTTAGGGGAAGTACCAAATAACCAACTTGATTGAAAAATCTCTACAGCACTTTTCCAAATAGTAAAACGTAAATTAGATACATCTGTACTTTGTGCCACATCGGGCCTTGTTAAGTTGACTCTACCTGCTGTAATTCCAGTTTGTTTTTTCTCAAAAAACTGTGGAAAATATGACCATCCGATTTTGATCAACTGAGCTCCGCCAAAAACAATGGCCATAACAGCCACCCCACTTACTATTGAAAGCAAGATGTTTAAAAGAAGGTTCATTTTTTTCTTTAATTGATACTGATACATCGAAAAGAAAACAAAAACAAAAGTTGTCACTAATAAAGTAATCAAGCCATTTCTAGAACCTGATAAAATGATGTAACTGATATTTAAGAAGATTGAAAAATACACACCTGTCAACAACCATTTGTTTGAATATTTCTTACTAAAGATATAATACAAGCTAAGAAAGATCGTTACTACACACATCACGGAACCATAGTTTGGATCAGAAAATACACCAAATAGTCTACCTTCCAACATACCTATTCTAAGGGGATTGACTCTGCTTAATTGGACTGAATAATTGTACTGAGTCAAAAACATCCCTAATGAAACGACTACTAAACTAGTCCAAATCACTATCAATGTTCCACTTATGATCGATAATAAGTGATCGGCCTTATTTCTATCACTGCTGATTCCATTGTCATAGACAATAAAGAAATATAATGCTTGCCATACAATAAATTTGAGATTACCAAATATACCGTACTTCATGTTTATCAAGCTAGAAATACACATGATAACGATAAATAAAAGTAGCAAGATATCATATGTCCAACGATTTTTTTTCAATACTCTAGTAAAAAAATCAGCTAATAATACAATTGAACCAAATATCGCTAATATCGAAAACAGTACACTATCAATTGTAGAAGGAAGTAAACTGTACGCACCAACTGCTCTACTGATGAGCAGGACCAATAACCCTACTATAAAAATATTTTTACCTTTTTGAAGATAATCATCTTTTTTTGTTTCCATAAAACTCATTCTTCTCCTGTCACATTCATTTTTAAGCCATCAACTATTTTTCTTAGTTACATAATTATATTTTATCTTGGCTAATGTATCATAACATAAATTACTTATCATTAATGCAAGCATCGACAGTTTTCGACTTTTAGTGAATATTGGATTTTTCATTACAAACATGAAATTCGATTTTAAAAATTTCACTAGCGGTTTTCTGATTTCTTTTGATTCACTATTATCACTGATCGCTATCTTATCTAAAACATCAAAATATGCCCAACATATTCTACGATGGATCGAATCTGAAAGTTCTGGGTAAGCGTTCTTCACTAACTCACCATTTTTTTCCCATGCTTCAATCACATCAAAATTTTTAGTCGAAAAAGACAATCCAGTAATACTGTCATTTCTTCGATAATAATAATATTTTTGTTCAGTATTAGTAACTATCCTATCACATTGAAGTAATAGATCCATAATTATAAAAGCATCTTCTACAATTTTCCCAATAGGATAGCGTACAGTGTCGAAAAGTTCTTTTTTATAAAGTTTATTGACTGCATACGCGTATACATCTGTACTATCTAGAACAGCTTTTATCGCATCTTTTTGATCTAGAACTTCAACTAATTTTAAGTTATTGACCTTTGTTTCTTTGTTTTCATACACATCGATCATGCCTATTGTAGCTATATCCGCATCATAATCCAGTAACTGATCATACAATATTTCAAACATATCTTCAGCAATATAATCATCACTATCAATAAATCCTAAATACTTTCCTTTAGCCATCTCAATACCCGCATTACGAGCACTACTCAATCCGCCATTTTCTTTATGAATGACCTTTATACGTTTATCTTGAACCGCATATTCGTCACATATTTTCCCACTATCATCTGGAGAACCATCATCGACTAAAATAATTTCAATATCAGTAAAAGTTTGTGCAATAATAGAATCAACACATTTTTTTAAATACTTCTCTACTTTATATACAGGCACGATTATACTAATTGTACACATTAAACTTCATCCTTAACTAATTTTACTGTGTGAGCTAAAGATTCTTCAAGTGTAAATGCTGAATTCCACCCAGTTTCCTTGAGTTTTTGATTGTCTAAGATTGCTGTATTTGCTTTTGAGAAACCTTTTTTTTCAGTTTCATCGGGCAATTCAAAGATAACTTTTTTATTGTTTATTTCTGCCAATTTTCCCGCAAGATCTCTTAATTGCAAGTCAAAAGCCTCTTCTGATACATTATACGCTTCTCCGTTTTTACCGTGGATCATCAAATGGAGGATGGCAGAGACTGCATCACCAACATAAATATAAGAAAAATACTGTTTGCCTTCACTTTTTAAAACGATATCTTCTTCTCGAGCTGCATTCAAAATAAATTGTGAAGAAGCTTTTGAATCAGATAATAACATCGTAGGTCCAAATGTACGGCATAATCTTGGTATGACAATATCTAGATCATGTTTAGCGATATACGCTTGACACAAGGATTCACTGACTCTCTTACCTTCAGGATAACCGGCTCTTAGCGTATTACAATCGATATAGCCACAGTAGTCTTCCTTAAATTTATCTACATCTCCTCTATTTTCCCCATATATTTCTACAGTAGATAAAAATAGTGTGCGTGTAGCATTCGTAGCTACTGCGTGCTTTAAGACTTGTTCCGTGCCAGCTAAATTAGTCATGATCGTCCCAATAGGATCTGTCGCATAGGCTCTAGGATGCGTATTACTAGCTCCATGAATGATGTAATCAGCTTTGATAGAAGGATCTAAAGGTTCAGTAACATCCCCTTCTACGATTTGAAAATTATTACTTGATTGATACTTTTCAAATCGTGCTTCTAGCTTCTTACGATTTCTCCCCATCGCATATACTTTAATATCGATTCCTAAATGATCATTTGCTAACATGATCGTATCGACTAAAAACGATCCGACCATTCCAGATGCACCAATCATCAAAAGTGATTTTCCATTTAAGTCTTTGATACCCTCAACGTGGTCGATCACTTTTTGCAAATCATTTATATATAGCGGATTTGTATTTAAAGCCATCTATCTCACCACCTAGTCTTTCATTTTTAAGTATGCTTTGAATAAATCTAAATCTTCTCTAGTTGTCAATTTGATATTTTTGTCTGAACCAGCAGCAAAATAAAGTGTTTCACCTAGATCCACCATCATCGTATTTGTATAAGAAGAATCCGTCATACCAATATTCTCTTTTACTGCTCGATCATATGCAGCTCGCAATTTACCATACTGATATGCTTGTGGTGTCGAAACACGTCGCAACGTATTACGATCCACATATTGTTCCGTCGTTTCTTCTGTTTTTTTGATAAAAATCTGTTCATTATAAGGAAGTGAAGTGACACCATTTCCAAATTCCTTACATTTTACGATGACATCAGACAGAACAAGTTCATCAACTAATGGACGAATGCCGTCATGAATGATGATCGTGTCATCGTCCTCAGAATAATCCCTTAAGAATTGTACACCATTATTAATCGATTCTTGACCTTTTGAACCACCAGTAATCACCCACTGAACTTTACTGATATTGAATTCCTTGATGTACGCCCACATCGTTTCTTCCCAACCTGATTTACAAACCACTAATATTCGATCAATTTGTGGATGGTGTTGGAATGATTCCAAGGTATAAATAATAATCGGTTTTCCTTCAATATTGATAAATTGTTTTGGGATATCTTGTCCCATTCTTTTGCCCACTCCACCGGCGATAATAACAGCTGTAATCATTCGATTTAAATTCCTTCCCTTTACAAGTACATGAAGTATTTGTCATATTTAATGTTCTAATAATAATCCAGTGTCAAACTGCATTCAACCTTTTACATTTTCTCACAACTACCAATAAGTTTCAATGTTTTCTATATTATGCCAGGTAAAATGTCCTAACGACAAACATTTATCTAGTTAAATTTTTACGCACTAGAAAGAACCAGGAACATAAAATAGTTGATCTTTTCATGTCCCTGGTTTTATTGTATTAGTTTACTTTTTTTACATAGGCTTGATTTGCTGTAATGTAACCATCCGCTGTTTTCAATCTTGGCATACCTGATGCGGTATATTCAATACCTTCGATTGTCAAAATCGTCCCTTTTTTAATTGCATTTCCTTTTTGAGTAAAGTTCAGATCCTTATAATAATGGTCATCTACCAAAAGTTGCACTTTATTTGGATTGGTCACAAAGTAGTTGTTATTGCTATTTGCTGCAGCTGTCACATATGTTTTATTTGCTGTGATATACCCATTGGCAGTTTTTAATCTAGGAACTCCTGTAGTTGTAAATTCTACACCTAATACATCGATTACTCTACCTTTTGGAATAGTCGCCCCAGGATTATTAAAAGCAAGATCCGAATAATAACGATCCTCTTTTAACATAATGATTTTCCTTGGGTTTTCTATGAAATAGTTATCACTATTAGAAAATAATGTCATAACATAAGATTTATTTGCTGTCACATAACCTTTGGCTGTTTTTAAACGTGGGATGCCACTAGTAGTGAAGACGATATCTTGCACTTTGATCACTTCATCTTTTAAGACAGGATCACCTTTTTGGCTGAATGAAACATCTTTATAGTAACTATCGTTCTTCTTCATGACTACTTGATTGATATTGCTATAGTAATAATCGTTGATGTTACTTGGCACTTCTTGTACGTAACTTTTATTCGCAGTTAAATAGCCTTTTGGTGTAATCAAACGTGGGACTGCATTTTCACGATATTCAACCCCGGTTACATTTACCAAGGTTCCTTTATTGACCGACGCTCCTTTATGCAAAAACTCAGGGTCCCGATAATAGGCGTCATTTGCTTTTAAAACAACCTGTGTCGGACGCATCGTGTAGTAATTATCAATGCCAGATACTGTAGCGATCACGTAGTCTTTATTAGCAGTATAATAGCCTTTATTTGTCTTGAGACGAGGAATCCCACTTTTAGTTTTTTCGATACCTGTTACTTTTATGACTGTACCGGTTGGGACAGATTCACCTGCTGTCGAAAACTCAACGTCTTTATAATATTGATCATTTTTTAAAGTAATGATTTGACCAGGATTTGCTGTATAATATAAATCTGACATTTCTAAAAATTGTTCAACTATATTTTTATTAGCTGTTAAATAACCATTCTTTGTTTTAAGACGGAAAATGCCTGATTGGGTATACGCTAGATCCTCTACTTCTACGATGGTACCTTTTGACACTTTATTCAAACGTTGCTTGAAGTCTGTGTCTGCGTAATAATAATCATCTGCTTTTAAACGAACTTTTTTAGGATTCGTTGTGAAGTATGAATCGATATTGCTCTGAGCCGCAACTACATATGATTTATTCGCCGTTAAGTAGCCTTTATCTGTATACAATCGAGGGATACCGCTAGCAGTTGTCTGAATACTTTTTACAGTCACAAGAGTATTTTTTTTGACTCTAAGACCTGGATCAGTAAAATTCACATCATTGTAAAAGTTATCATCTTGTTTGACAATGACTCTACCTGGATTGGTTGTATAATATTTACTTAGATCTGGACCGGGATTAGGCGCACTGAAAAATGCACTGTAACTCATTGAGATATCAAATGGTCTGTTTTCATAATTAGCAATCCCAGGGAAGTGCATATTAGAAGACCACTGCCACGCGCCATGGTCATTGTTCCATTGCATTGATTGATCTGGTGAATAAGGGTATTGCGCTACCCATACCCGATCTTTACCGAAAGCCGAAGTATTGATATATCCGTTAGTGATCCAATATTTTCCTATATATAGAGCTGCATTAGAAAAACCTTTTGCCTGTAGTTGTCTGTTAAAAGCTAGCGAATTATTATGTGCGTCTCTTCCGTTGTTAATCAACGTAGGGTCTTCTGCGTCGTTGAACATGATCGTATTCTTATTTAATCCCAATCGATTTGCAGCATCAGCAAAATAATTTGCTTCGGCTTGTGCAGTTTGGGCTGATGTATATAAACTGTAATGGTAGGCAGAAACTGTCAAGCCAGCAGCTTTTGCATTGTTAATTTGATTCTCAGCATAAGGGTTAGTGTATGAAGTTCCTTCTGTTAATTTCACCGATACAGATGTCACACCATAACTTTTTATTTTTTGGTATTCAGCTACTGAAATATTTCCATTCCAACTAGCTACATCTATAAAATGTTTACCTGGAAGATTAGGATTGTTCGCATAAACTTTGTCAATCACTGATGCTGCTCGCAAAGATATCCCACCAGATTGCATTGCATACGTACCTTTTTTATGGTTTGTTCCTTGTTTACCAACTTCGACATCTTCAGTTGATTGTTGTTTTGCAGCCTCATCAGTTGATTCTGTCGTTTCTTGGTTTGTAGAGCTACTCTCGGTTGTTGAAGAACTATCTCCAGTTTCTGTTGTAGTCGAACTATTTTCTACGGACTCACTTGACTCATCCGTAGTGGTAGAGCTCTCTGATATTGTTTCTGTAGTAGCAGTACTCTCTTCTACATTCTCAGTTGAGCTGCTCGATGTACTTCCCGCTGTATCTTCGGTAGTGGTATCACTTTGTTGGACAGCTGAAATATCTTTACCTGTTTTGGCTTTTGAAAACTGAATTTCATTTGCAGACATACTAGGAGCAAAACCATTCAATAGCATTGTGCACAAAAGTGTTCCTGACAAGATCTTTTTAATGCTGATTTTTCTGGGCAACATTCTTGTATTTTTCTTCACCATTTAATTCTCCTTATTTTTATTATGTCTTTTTTTGTATGATACTTTTGTATCAAGAACAACAGCCTCGTGATGGGGTTGCCGATCTTCTATTGGAGGTAGTTCCATATATTCTCCAAAAACTTGTTTCAAATAGCGATCATAACCGATTGGAATCGGCATCTTGACATCTTCAAAAGGGACAAAAACTGCAGATTTAAAATCATCCAACTTATAAATATTACCCATATATTTTGGCCCGACACACAACTCTGTCACATACTTTGTTGAACCAAATGGATATTTACTCATTTGTTTTTCAGCGAAACGCCAAATCTTATATCGTGCTTTTTTAGAGCTAAAGATATTCAGAAGTACTCTGCTTCCAGTAGCTAAAAGCCCCCCATGTTTTTCTGGTACTACTTGTGAGCAGAATAAAGCATAGATCAATGCCCATATTTTTTGAATCTTTTGTTTATATCTGCTTTCTGGTGCACCATCTAATGGAAAAATGTCGATAGGAATACCATGTGGGATATCCATATTTTCTTGGTACGTTTTTACAAACGTTGTTTCTGTATCACGAATAGTCATAAACGAATTATGATCATTGTAATCTAATGAAGCAAATAATAACGGATAACGATCCTTATTTGCATGTTTGTTCCAAAGGATCTTTAGTTTCTCGTAGTCTTGTCTAGGCATAAAAAAATCTAAGTCATCATCCCAAGGTATGAATCCCTGATGACGAATCGATCCAATACAGCCACCGCCACAAAAATAACATACCAATCCATTCTCATTACAAAATTCAACAAAGTACTTTGACATTTCAAGTACGACTTTTTGCACATTTTTTAGTTCTACATCATTACTATACATTATTACAGCCTCATCCATTTTTAATTTCTTATATATTTTCGCACAAGCGTGTGTTTTTTACAAGTTGCCATTTGGTTAAAAAACATTACGAAAAAGCACGCTCAACTGATTGAGCGTGCTTTTTAATACGATCGTTTTAAGAAAGCCATCAATCCTGGCATCTTTTCTTCTACAAAACTACCTATTCTAACAGCCGATAAAAAAATCGGTGCAGGTAATTTATACAGAAGCTTCGTAACCTTTTTAGCCGTTGAATCTGTCAAAGCTATATTTTTAGCTTCAAGAATCACCGGATCAGCTAAAACTTTTTTTGCTTCTCTGTTTTTTTCTTTAGATGTTTGATCGGAATTGCCATAAATAGAAAAAATCACTGAAGTCGTTCCTTTTAATAAAAGTGCAGCCATTCCGGGTTTGTTTATTTGATTTGTTACATCGTTTGCTATCAAATAAAATTCTTTGAAGGTTTGAAATTTATTAGGATAATATTTATTAGTGATACCCTTTCCTCCAACGAATTCATACGTATATTCAACGATTGGATTCATGACCACATATTGGCAATGTTGATAGTATTCTAAATTAAAGATACGATCTTCGCAGCTACGGTAATTTCTAAATCGAATATTTTGTGCTATGACTATATCTCTGCGATAGCACTTATTCCATACCACATACATTAGTTGTTGATTCATCAAATGATACATGTCTTCTAAAAATGTTTCATGGCTTCGATAAATGGAATCAGGTACCTGATTCACTTTTTCGGATACTACTTTTTCATTATCCATCGTTCTAAAAAGAAAAGAGCTGACTATCAAATCTGTCTGCGGATGATTGGTAAGTAGTTGATCATAGTTCTTTAAAATCGATTTGCTCGGTTCATCATCGGCATCAAATAATAAAATATAAGAACCCTTTGCCTGTTCAATACCAATATTTCTTGCAATACCTGGGCCATTATTCTCCGTTGTTATCAATTGAAAAATTGGATTTCCTTCAGTCAATGTGACAATCATTTTTTCAGTATCATCTGTTGAACCATCGTTGACGATGATCACTTCATAATCATCGTAGTCCAATGTCTGTAATGTTTTGATCGTTTTTTTTATCGTGGATTGCGCATTATAGACTGGCACAATAATGCTAAATTTTGGTTCTATCATTTTATGTGCCTCCCGATCTAGCGATAAATTCGTTCTTTTGGAAAATCTATTTCCTGCAGTGAGCTGGCATTTTCATCCTCTTCTAACCCTTGGGAAGACATTTTATCAAAAAGGATCTTGATCGTTTGCAATAAGATCTTTAGATCCATCATTAACGAATATTTTTTGATATACAACAAATCAAAGCGTAACTTGCTGTTATAGTCAGAAACATATTTCCCATATACTTGGGCATAGCCGGTGATGCCTGCACGGACATTATGTCTCAAATAATAATAAGGATTTTCTGCATTGAATTGATCCACAAAGAAAGGTCTTTCTGGGCGTGGACCGACGATCGACATATCGCCTTTTAACACATTAAAAATCTGTGGCAATTCATCAAAACGTACAGCACGGATAAATTTACCGACTGGTGTTACTCGAGCATCATTACTTTTCGCTAAGACAGGTCCTGATTTTGCTTCCGCTGTCGCTGTCATTGACCGGAATTTATAGATTGAAAATTCTTTTTGATTTTTAGTGATACGGACTTGTTTATAGATCACTGGTCCTGGTGAAGTCACTTTGACTAGTATTGCTGTAAGCAACATGAAAGGTGATGCAAGGATCAGTAAGATAAAGGAAATGATAATGTCGAATAAGCGTTTGAACAATTCATCTTCTGGTTGTATCTTGAAACCAGAAGCTTCAATGATACTTTCATCTTCAAAGTTCATAATGTTTGGATTGATCATTGTTAAATTCTCAAAAGTCGTATTCAAAAATAATTTTTTTTCCTTCTTAGTAACTAATTGATAAATCTTGATTTTTTCATTTTCTTCAATATGTGATGACAAGTAGACGATATCGATCGTATCGATCATCTTCTTGATGTTTTCATAATAGTTATCGATAACGACCGCTTCAACTTTATGTTTATTATTTTTTTTAGATTGGAAATTTTGGATTGCTGGAGCAACATCTTTTTCAAGTCCAACGATCACTACTTTCTTGTCTCTACTGACTTTCAAATATAATTTGTAGACCAAGATACGGTATAAGCTCAGTAAAACTGTTCCTACTACCAAAGATAAAAGAATAACTGCCCGTGGAAAGGCAAACCATCGACCAGCGAAAGTCACCACCATTACACCTAAAGACATCAATACTTGCCCTATTACAGTCACAAATATAATGTCACTGATCATCCGATTATAGAAGACGTATGCCCCTAATAAAATATTCAAGACGATAAAGATGATAGATATAAACACTGCAGAATGTTGAAAGGTCTCAAAATTCCGTGTGGGAATTTCTCCTTGAAATTTCAATAAGAAACTTATATATATCGCTGCATTGTAAACTAAGACATCCAGCATGATAATGAATATCCGACGAGCAGCATTCCATTCTCCATTTTTATTCATGTATACACTCCTAACCACAAAATAATACCTCTATCATCTTACCATAGCACACTTTAAAAACATAGTGAATAACCAAATTGTAACCTAAATTCAAAGTTTCTCTTAGTTGCTTTAGCAACACTGTTGTGTCAAAAACAGTCCCCATAAAATATGCCTTCAACAAGACTTGATGAGGTATCAAGTTTTGTTGAAGGCATAGCATAATATGCAAGAATCATTCTGGTCGTAATGAAAAATCGCCAATTCCTTGTTTTGTCAAATTGTCATTATAGAAAGGATCATGTGCGATATATTTGGGCCATTTATCTTGCATTTTTTTGATTTCACCCGCAAAGCGTTTCTGCTTTTCTGGCGTATCTTCATACCCGCGAGATTTTGACTCAAAGTGATAAAGCTCAACTTGGTGAGCATATACATTGTTTCTACCAAGTTCATAGACTTTAAGACATAAGTCTACATCATTGAAGGCAACTTGTAATGTCTCATCGAAGCCACCCACCGCTTTGAAATCATCTGCTTTGACCATCATACAAGCGGCAGTCACTGCTAAATAATCGACGTCGATCACTAATCGTCCGAAATAGCCACAATGTGTGCGGTCATAATTATTCAACGCATGACCAGCGACGCCACCGATTCCAACGAGTACACCCGCATGTTGAGTCGTATCATCTGGATAGTAAAGTTTGGCGCCAACACAGCCGATCGAATCAAACTGAGCATATGAGACCATTGTTGTCATCCAATTAGGAGCAATCACTTCGGTATCATTGTTCAGGAATAAGTAATACTTTCCACTAGCTTTTTCAGCCGCAAGGTTATTGATGCGAGAATAGTTGAAGGGAATATCGATCAACTCTACAATGAAGCGTTCTTTCAGTTGTTCCTTGTAGGAGTCAAAAAGATTTTGCATCTTAGGATCAGTACTACCGTTATCAGCTACAATGATCTCGTAGTTAGGATAGGTCGTTTTTTCGATGATCGAATCAATACACATTTTCAAATCGTCATACCCATTTTTGGTTGGGATGATGACGCTGACTAGCTCCTCTTGTAGGACATCATAATTGATTTCATAAAACCCTGAGATTCTTCCTGGACGCACATTACCTTTGATATTCCTGCGAGCTAATGCATCCGTCAAAGCTTTCACACCAGAATCGTAAATATAACTTTTAGCTTCACCACTACTAGCTGTTGATCCTGGAATCGTACGCCAATGGTAAAGGACACGATCGATATGATAAATATGATCTGCTGGGATCTTTTCTGTAAAACGGAGAACTAGGTCATAATCTTGTGAACCTTCATAGCCTTTTCGGAAGCCACCTAGTTCTTTGACGATACTTAATCGATAGACGCCTAAATGAGAAATATAGTTATTTCCCATCAACGTATTAGGTGACCAGTCTGCTTTAAAATGAGGATCGAAGCGATTGCCATCAGCATCGATCTTATCTTCATCACTATAAATCAAATCAAGTTCTGGCCGATCATTCAAGACATTGACTACTTCAAACAATGCATTGACAGGAAGTTCGTCGTCGTTATCAAGTAGTGCCATGAATTCTCCTTCAGCGATCTCAAGTGCAGAGTTCGTGGCTAAACTAATATGTCCGTTTTCTTCACGAAAGACAACTTTGATCCGTGGGTCTTTTTGCTGATAACGTTCTAAACATTTATGGATTTTAGGATCGGTAGAGGCATCATCACTGATACACAATTCCCAATGGTCATATGTTTGAGCAATCACAGAATCGATACATTTTTCTAGCCATTTGATTTCTACGTTATAAACTGGCATCACGACAGAAATCAATGGACGATAGGCAAAGGCTTGCGCTTTTGTTTTTTGTGCTGCAACGTCAATTTGTTCATGCTTAGCGATCCATTGCGCATAGTCGATGGAACCTGGTTTCAATTCCATTTTCACACGACGTACAGCCTTTTTTAGGCCATGCGTCCGAGCATAGTTCAAGCCTTTTTTTAACAATCGTTTTTTCTTTTCCAAACTCGACTCGATGCCATCATCATAAGGATAGCGTCCATTCAATTTGACGGCTATTCCATTTTGATGATCTTTCGTTTGAAAATCTAAAATTGCTTTCCCCTTCATCTTTCCAGATAATCGAAGATTAAAACCACTTTGCGTCTTTACGTCCAAATCATAGAGATGATTGATATCTAAACGCACGACTGGTGTATTTTTTGCTATAATATTTTCTTTTTCAACTTGGATCGTCGGTATTTCTTTCGTTACTTCATCGATTGCCCAACCAACGATCAATAAATCGCCGGTCGCCCGCTCACGAGTGATTTTATCGATAAATACAGCAATTTCTTTTTTTTGCACTGGTTTGGTACTCCTTTACCTAATAAGTTATTTATATTTCAACTAGCCAAGACTGCCCATTTTCTGCAATCAATTCGATCAAAAATGATTTTTCTTGTTCACACGCTATCTGGATCTCAAAACCAGCTTTTGTGTGGGGAGGAAGTTTTTCGGCTTCATTCACTTCGGTTCGCTCAATCTGCTGAACCTCGAAGAATGGTGATTGATCTACAGACAACTTATAAGATAAAGGTTTACGTTCCGCATTTGAAATTCCCCATCCAATGATTTTGAGTACTTTTGTTTCTGGATCCCAATTTTTTTCGTCGACACAAAGAGAAAGTTCTTTGGCTTGGATTTTTTTTGCCGTTTCTTTTGGTCTCACCAATCGTCCTTTTGGCTTTATTGCCCAATTGTTAGGTTGCAACAAGTCAAAATATCGATCAGTCGTAGTCTTCAAGACTTTCGTCTGCTCTTTATTCTCTATTTGTAAGTGCTGGTTTTCTTTTGTTAATCTCTCGTTTTCAGCAGATAGTTCTTTTTGAACAGCAGCCATAGGTTTGATTTCTCTAAGGACTTCAGCCATCGTTGCTGGTAATTCACCAATGAATCGATAATGGCAAGAGATTTTGATCGTTTCTCCACTTATATCGGTCAATTCTAGTCTTGGTGCTTCTGATCCATCAAAGATATAACAGTCTGTCGCTGTTTTGATGACCGCATTCGATGCGATAAAATCATGCTTTACTCCGTCTACTTCAACACTGAACTCAAGGTAACTTGGTTGCTTTTCAAATTGAAAAATAAAACTTGCCGGTTCTTCTGTCAGTGGAAAAGTCAATACTTGGTTTTCTCCCGTATAATTATTGAACGGGATCTGTAATATTTCTTCTTGCGTACTCTTTTTGATGATTTCCATCATTTTGACATAATTTGAATTTTGCGGTGAATTGATTTTAGCTTCCACATTTGGGTGTTTTTTCAATGAAAAGAAATACTGATACACTTCGCCAAATGGGCGCATTTTGAAATCATAACGAACTGCTTCTGGTAAGTCAGTATATGCTGACTTCAATTCAGTATCCCCTACTGCTAGATATAAATAATCTTCAATGTTGATGTGCAGATCAGCGTTTGCAAATACTTTTTGGAAGCCTTCGTGGGTATAAAATGAATTATGTGTTTCATCTAATAGCCCAAACGAAGCCCACGGCAATTCGTTATTAAAGAGGTGAATCAATACAGAGTTATGCACGAGATTAGGGAAAGTAATCAAAATCTCGCCTTCTTCATTTAGAAATTCTCTGACTTTTTTTAATGTCTTCAAAGGATCCACTAAATGTTCCAAGACATCTGCAAATAAAATATAATCAAATGTTTGACCAGCATAATATTTTGCCCATTCAAAACTTTCAATGTCGCCATAAAAACCATCTTGTGCAATTTCATTGACGTAATCAAATAGTTCTTTGTCCAGTTCAACGATGCTTACTTCACAGTTTTTTGCACCGATCAAATGTTTCGTCATGCGTCCATTGCCAGGACCAAATTCCAAGACTTTACTTCCTGGTTTGATTTGTCCAACAATCTTACCTACGCTACTTTGTTCATCTAAATCCATCTCGAAATCATACTTCATTGTTTTGATCTCCTTCTTTCCACTGGTGATCCAAGACCACGATCCCTTCACCAATATAAGAACCCGTCACAAATAAGTTCATATACTTCGTTTTATACACTAGTGGGACGGTGGCATTTTCTTCAAAAACCGCCACATCGAAATAGTATTCGCCAGCAAGTAAGCCTAACTTCTTATACTTGAGATAAAAGACATTTTTTCCTTTTTCCCAAGGAATTGTGATATCGTCCAGTAAAGTATTCAAGCCACAGACATAGAAATTATCGACCGTTCGTAGGGCAATCCCTAATACAGGTTTTTTGATAGTATCATCTTTCACTTCATAGGTGACCTTTACATAAAGATCTTCCCCTTGTTCTAACATATCGATCGGTTGCTTGTTTTCATCTAGTAATTCAGCACTTAACACATCGACGATATCTGGGGCAGCAAAACGTTCCACTTGATTTTTGTTACGATCCACTGTTTTTACTGATTTTTTCTTTAAGAAGTTTTCGTAATTGGTTGTCACATCCATCGTATCTCCAAATTCTACAACTTCACCATTTTTTAGCCAGTAAGAGCGGTCGCAGAAACGACGGATCGAGCTGATGTCATGGGAAACAAATAAAATCGTCTTCCCAGAATTTTTGATTTCCGTAAATTTTTCCATACATTTCAATTGGAACTCCAAGTCACCTACTGCGAGTGCCTCATCAACAATCAGAATATCTGGATTGACATTGATCGCTACCGCAAAAGCTAAGCGCACGAACATCCCACTTGAGTAAGTTTTTACAGGTTGATAAACGTGGTCTCCGATATCTGCGAAATCAATGATGTCATCCACCATCGCATCGACTTCTTCACGGGAAAAGCCAAGAACCATTCCATTTAAATAAATATTTTCATATCCAGAATATTCTGGATTAAAACCTGAACCCAATTCAAGTAAGGCAGAAATCTTTCCTTCGATCTCCATGGTTCCACTTGTTGGAGTCAAAACGCCTGTAATGATTTTGAGCATCGTTGATTTACCAGAACCATTTTCACCGACAAAACCGATCATTTCACCTTTTTTGATCTCTACATCAATATTTTTCAATGCATAGAACACATCATGGTACGATTTCTTGAACGGATTCAAAGCTTCTCTAAAACGATCCGTCGGTTTCGCATACATATTGTATGATTTAGTGATGTTGTTTAATTTAATTGCGTATTCTGTCATAACTATACTCCTTACAGCACATCTGAAAAATGTGGTTTCAATCTACGGAACACCAAGGAACCGATTACGAACATGATTAATGTAACTACCCAAAAATAGATTGTATAAGTACCATGTTCCCAGAACCAAGCTTGACTTAAGAAGGATTCACGGTAACCTTGAACAACATAATACAATGGGTTTAGTTTTAAAATCTTTATGATTGCTGGATTAAATTGACTTGGACTCCAAAGAATCGGCAATGTCCACATAATCAGCTGTAGTAAAATCGTGATAAATTGCATGATATCTGGTATAAAAGGTTGAATCGAGGCGGTCAACCACGTCAATCCGGTCAAAAAGGCGACCATACAAAATAGATAATAAATCAATTGTAAAGACATGACCGTTGGAAAAATACCATGTCCCATTGTTACGACTAAACCAATCAAAATAAAGAACATATGTGAGTACAGGTTTGAAAGGATTTTAGTTGTTGGTAAGATACGGATATTGAATACCACTTTTTTCACTAAATAGGTGTATTCTCGGAAAACAAGTGTTGTAGAGGTAAACGCATCTGAGAAAAAGAACCATGGGACCATCCCTGTGATCAGATAGACGATAAACGGATACTTCCCATCAGTCATCGCCGCTTTCAAGCCGAAGCCAAAGACTAACCAGTAAATGAGAACCGTAAACACGGGATTGATGAACGCCCATAAAATCCCTAAAAATGAACCCGCAAAACGTGATTTAAAATCGTTTAACGAGAATTGAAGTAATAGCTTTCGATTTTGATAGATATCCTTCATAAATAAAAACAAATCTTTCAACATTTGTGTTCCTCCAAGCAGTTTCAATTAATTACAGTCAACAGCCATTTTACCACATATTGAGCCAAGGACTGCGATATTCGTTGTTTCTTAATTTTCTATTAAGTAAACTTTTTATCAACGTTACTATTTTACAAAAGATGATACTTAATTGCAATGAAGCAAAAAACGTGGGCTTGCCTAAAAAAGGCTTACCCACGTTTTTATTTTATTGATTGAGGTTGAGACAGAAGTGTTCAGCCTTGTTTCCGAAGTGCTTGCTCCTGTTCCCACCATTTATTCGATTCTAAGGTGAAAGACAAAATTGATTGTTACTGTTGTCTCACACCCCTTATTTTCAAATTCAGTGATAGCGTGCAAGTCTTGAAGTTGACAGTTGATTTTCCTCTTGTATTTTTATTTGCTTACTCGGTGGCTGATCGTAACGATGACTTGCCATCGCTAACAATAAGTAGCCGATAGGTACCCAAGGGAAAGAAGTCAATGTATCTTCCATAAACGATTGGATCATTACTGCCATGAATGCCCATAAGAACGTAAGCTGTCCATTCGAATAATCTGCTTTCAGTGTTAGTCTTCCAACAAAAACAAGTAATAAAATCCCTACAATTGCGATTCCTATCAATCCATATAAATTCAAAATAGAATTATAACTATTGTGATTACCTAAAACCTCATCCCCACGAAAATAAAGAAAAGGCTTCATTCCAACCAGTAGTTGCTCCGTACTCTCGGAAATCGTTTGATAAAATTTCAGCCATATGCCTTCTCTTCCAGTGAAAAGATTGATCTCTTCAGAAGTGGCAGCTAAATAGGATATCGGTAGCGCCAGACTAAAAATAGCTAAATAGCCGATAAAAGGTGCACGAATAAATTTAAAGAATCTTTTAGGCCAGATATCTAATAAAGCAAAAATGATGATCGCAATCAATGCCGAGCGTGATTGACATACCCAGATTCCTAAAAATGCAGCGACGATCGCTGGTACCCCAAGAATCCGAATATACCAACGTTCAAACGAACTGGCGAAACCACTGATCAGTAGTCCAAGCATCATCAACGAGCTACCGATCGTATTTGTATTAATCCAAATATCGGATAATTTATTATCTTGGTTCCATATGCTTTGTCCTTCAGGTACTTGAATCTCTGTAAATACTCGATATACCGTAACAGCAAGGAAAAATGAGAAGACAAGCAAATAAATCCCTCGATCTACTTTGTCAAATTCGATCCACTTTACACTCAATCCAATCAGAATCAGGATTGGGATCAACAGGTTACCTGCCAAAGAACCATCTCGTATCCCACTGAAATACGTATAGAAACAGAAGATGACAACTGCTGCTCCTAGATAAAAAAAGTCAAATCCTCTTGCTTTATAGATATTCAGTCCTGTTAAGACAAATACACCAAAAGTGACGAACTGTGCGCTATGTTCATATAAAAATAAAGTAGCTGGTGT
>Ga0256408_1000660_pt1 | contig 23296 bp, 23 predicted proteins | sample PhyAR1_FD_185998 | JGI IMG/M metagenome (GOLD analysis project Ga0256408, IMG submission 185998) | Leaf surface microbial communities from alfalfa plants in UC Gill Tract Community Farm, Albany, California, United States - DLSL A.R1 | ecosystem: Host-associated > Plants > Phyllosphere >...
CTCTTTATATGGCGACAATCATGGCGTTCCTGATGAGTCTGGTTATCACTTTTGCTGAATTCGGAATGGGGCCCCATTACATGGCAAATGTGATGAATGCTTACCAGGTTGCTATGCCAGCGGCTTTTTTTTGCATACTTGTCGTCCGGCCTGTTGTTATCCGACTCGTCGGATTGACCGTTCAGGGTCACTGAGGCTTTCAGCGCGCGTATTACAGGCGTCGAATAAGATCGGCCCCGCTTATTCATTAAGGCAGAACTATGTAACACATAATCACGAAGAATGGGGTAGGCCATACCAGCGTCCTACCTGATTCCGTTAAGAATACTTATTCCTGTTCTTAGTTATTCTTCCACCGTGGTTATTCTTCCAATTTCATTAACTATCCCCTCCTTGCATTGCATGAGTTCTTTCCGATAAAAGGCTTCATGTTTATGGAAACGTGCCGCCGGAACTAATAATGAGATAGAAAAGCGACCCAAAAGTGTGTCCAGCGCTACAGCTATCGTGCAGACGCCTTCAAGAGTTTCACCCAGATCTATAGCTAGCCCATTGGCACGAACATCGGCGATCAGCTCCTGAAGCTGTGGAAAAGTTTTAACTGTCATTCCGGTGAGATCTTCATAGGCGTCGCCTACCAGTATGCGGACATCTTCATCACTTTCCATAGCCAGTAACACACGGCCGCCGGAAGTGCTGTAGAGCGGCAAATTAAGTCCAATACGAGGTACAACACGTAATTCACGTGATGCGACGACGTAGTGGATGATGGCCAGTTGGGTACCACTGGCACGTGCAAGGGTCACTGTTTCATTAACATTGGCCGAAAGTTGCTCCAGGAAGGGACGTACAAGATCCACTACATCACTGTGCACACTGGAAATAAGTTTGAGTAGTGCAGGTCCCAGACGCAGGCCACCGGCCCCGCTGCTACGCACAAGTTGAGCGCTATCTAAAGCCGCGACAATACGCTGCACCGTTGAACGAGGGAGAGCAACCTCCTGCGCAATTTCCCCCAGACTCATGCCGCCAGGGTGTTTACCCAGCACATTCAAAATTGCAGCTGCACGGGCGATAACCTGAATCCCGCCGGGTTTTTCATCCTCAAAGCTTGAAGCATTAACGGCCATATAGAGCTCCTTATCGTCCGGTGACGGACAGCTTGTTATCTCAGTTCTTGTCTTAATTATCACATTGCAATGGACGCTGTCGCAATGTAAGATGCCAAATTGTACCACAATACGGTACACTGTATTGATTAAATGCATGAGAATTTTGTATGAATGCACAGCGTTCTACCCCACCCTCGCCCCCTTTTACCTGGCGCCTTGCATTGGGGTTTGTGGGGGTACTGATTGCAGCCTTGACCTCTGGGCTTAATGGTCGGGTTATAGATATAGCGCTTGCAGATGTGCGTGCCGGAATTGGCGTGACGTATGATCAAGCCAGTTGGTTCACATCTGCCTACCAGGCCGCGGAAGTAGTGGCGATGATGATCGCACCATGGTTTGCTGTGACTTTTTCGCTGCGTAAATTCGCTCTTGGTTGCGCTGGCGGTTTTATGGTTTGCGGCATACTTTTACCCTTAGTACCGAATGCGCAGTTGTTTCTTCTCTTGCGAACGATACAGGGTCTGTTTAGCGGCGCACTTCCGCCTTTACTCATGACTGTGGCGCTACGTTTTCTGCCACCATCGATAAAACTTTATGGTCTTGGAGCTTATGCTCTGACTGCGACTTTTGGTCCAAATGTGGCGCCTACACTGGCGGCATTCTGGACGGATGATGTGAGCTGGATGTTCATGTTCTGGCAAGTGGTCCCCGCCATTTTGATTTCGATGCTATTTATTGGCTGGGGTTTGCCGCAGGACCCGATTCATCTCGACCGATTTAAGCAGATCGACCTGTTCGGCATGCTCACCGGCTGTTCTGGTATGGCGTTTTTAATAATCGCCATCACTCAGGGTGGACGTATGGACTGGTTTGAATCGCCATTATTTAATGGTCTGTTATCCAGTGCCATCGTCTGCCTGACAGTTTTTCTGATTAATGAATGGTTTCATCCCCTTCCTTTGTTCAAATTACAGATGCTGGAGAGAAGTAACTTTTCATATGGCCTGATGGCGCTCGCTGTGGTGTTGGTACTGGCGCTGGCTGGCTCGGCTTTGCCGTCCAATTTCTTTGGCAAAGTTGAGGGTTTTAGAACAGCGCAATTTGCGCCGCTAGCTTTGACCATTGGGCTCCCGCAGTTAATTATCACCCCGCTTGTTGCCGCACTGCTTAGTCTGCGCTGGGTTGATTGTCGCTGGCTGATAGCTTTCGGGATTGCCCTGATGATTTTCGCCAGCCTGATGGGTATGCAGATAACCAGCGACTGGGCACGCCAGAATTTCTGGGCCATGCAGGCTCTGCAGGCGATTGGATTACCGTCAATTATTTTACCTTTACTTATGAGCGCAACCAGCGTTGTGGCGCCCCCGGAAGGACATTATGCCTCTGCTATGTTCAATACCGTACGGGGTTTTTCAAGCATCGCTGCTGGCGTTTTAGTTGAATGGTTTATAAATCACAGAGAACAATTTCATTCTAATGTTCTGGTCAATAACGTAGCCAACCGCCCATGGTTGATATCGACACCGGTAAGTGAGCAGGCCAGCAGCAACTTCCCTTTATTACACGACGGCAGGATCAGCAACACCGAGAACATCGCTGGATTTATCACCTTATTAAAACATCAGGCAATTGTTCTGAGTCTGGGCGACAGCTATCTGCTCATGGCTGGCTTTGCCGTCCTGTTGCTATTACTCACCGTCTGGCTGCCAAAACGTGTCTGGCCGCCCCAGATACGTTTTTAAACTGCCAAAAATAGAGGTGGTCAAATGAAATTTCCTGTATCCAGAAGAACGACTCTGCTCAGCGCATTATTAATCCTGATGATGACGATGATATTTTTTGTCTGGTCGACAATGCTGAATAATGATACCCGTACTAATGATGCCTATGTGAATGCGGATTACACACTGGTGGCACCAAAAGTATCGGGATATATCAAAAATATCTATGTCGCAGATAACCAACGCGTTAAAGCAGGGCAAACACTGGCCACGCTGGATGACCGTGACTACAAAATAGCGCTTGAAATGGCGCAGGCGAATTTGCAGCTTAGTGAAGCAAAACACCTGAGCAGCCTTGCACAACTGGAGCAGCAACAATCCATTATTGCTCAGACAAAAGCGACCCTTTTAGCCAGTCAGGCATCGGCGCAGTACGCCAGTCAGAACGCTGAACGTTTTAACAAGCTTTATCAGAGAGGTACCGTCGCTGCGGACGATCAACAAAAAGCCCATTCAACGCAGCGTTCTGCATCCGCAGTCGTTCGTCAAAACGAAGCTGCACTGACCTCAGCAGAAAAACAGGTAGGCGTGTTGAGGGCTGCATTACGTCAGGCGGAAGCCGATGTTGCAGTCGCGCAGGCAAAGGTCAGTCAGGCGAGGGTTAATCTTTCTTATACGCGTATTGTTGCACCAGTCGATGGGATGGTAGGCCAGCGTTCGGTGCGCCTCGGTGCCTACGTTAACGCAGGGACACGTCTGCTGGCTGTGGTTCCGCTACATCAAACTTACATCATTGCCAACTATCTTGAAACACAGCTGGCAAATGTTCAGCAGGGGCAGAAAGTCTTAATTAAAATTGATGCCATGCCTGGCAAAAAGTTTACTGGACATGTCGATAGTATCGCTCCTGCAACCGGCGCAACGTTTTCTGCCATCCAGCCAGACAATGCAACTGGTAACTTTACTAAAGTCGTTCAGCGTTTACCGGTAAAAATAGTGCTGGATGGTAATCAGCCCGATGCAAAATTATTGCGCGTTGGGATGTCAGCCGTTCCTGAAATTGAGATCCGCTAATATTCCATACATTCTCAAAACCCCGATCTATTTTTGAACGTCTGGCTTAGAAACGGTGTTCCCGTTATCTATACATAATTTCCTGTAGAAAATAAAGGGCACTGACACCAAGCTAGCTTCCTGTAAGAAAAACGCATGTACTATCACGACCATATTTAGTCGATCCTCATTTACAGAGAGTGATCGACTAAATATTTTTTTCAGGCGACAATACTGGTAAACAATAGATCATTATTCACGCCCGGCTATCAAAAGCTTAATGCTGCATAAGCGCCAGTGTTTTTGCCCTAACGCGCAGCAAAATTTTCTGCGCCTCTTCGGTTGAACGAATATTAGTGTATCCAATTACTAACCCATAACGTTTCTGTGTCTGCGTATACCAGCTTGAGAGTGGCCGGACATAAAGATCGTGCTGTGTCCATAATGCAGCTAATGCAGTGTCTTCAATACCGCGATGCAGGTAGGCGACAATATGCATCCCGCCATCTGTAAGCTCAAATTCAAATAGCCCAGGAAAGCTCGTTTCAATTGCCTCAAGCATCATGCGACGCCGCTGCTGGTAGAGTAAACGCATTTTTTTTATATGCCGGTAGAAGTGCCCTTCGCTAAGGAATTGCGCAAGAATTTTTTGCGGCAGTAATGGCAGACCCGTTTCAAGGATTTCGCCCAGTTCGCTGAAACGGGCTACCGTCTCTTGTGGCATTACCATATAGCCGATACGCATAGCTGGCATTATGGTTTTACTAAACGTACCGGTATAAATAACCCGGTCATGCATATCGAGACTTTTCAACGCCGGGATTACTTTTCGTGTGTAATGAAACTCTCCGTCGTAATCATCTTCGATGATCCAGCTACTGTTTTGCTGTGCCCAGGCCAGCAACTGGTGCTTACGCGGTAATGAAAGGCTAACTGCGAGCGGACTTTGATGAGTGGGTGTAACGATAGCGAAACGCCCATCGTTGTGATAGCGCTGAAGATAATCAACATCCATGCCCTGCCGATCAACAGGTATATAGTGCAGGTTGGATGCCATTCGCTTCAATAATTGCTGACCATAAAAGTAGCCAGGATCTTCAAACAGCACTTTATCTTCAGGCTGTGCAAGTACCGACAGAATTAACCGTAAGTTGGCCCGATAGCCGCTGGTAACAAAGATTTGCTCCGGTCGGCAATTCAGTCCTCTTGAAATATTGAGATAACTTGAAATGGCCTCACGTAGCGGCTGGAAGCCCATTGCCGGGGGCATGAGCATTTCTTCTGGGCGAAGACTTCGCGCCGCTTTTCCCGATATTAGTAACCATTTTTTATGGGGAAATTCATCCAGAGCAGGAATTCCGAGCCGCAGATCACCCTTCCTTTCAGTAACCTGTGTGTTAAGTGAACAAGAAGATACAGCGTTGTCTGCGCTGACCGTTGAAGTCAGCCTGAGCTCCGGGTTTATATAGGTCCCCTTCGCCCCCAGACTCACGAAATAGCCTTCTCCAATAAGAATTTCATACGCGGTTTCCACCGTTTTACGCGCTACCTGCAACTCGCTCGCTAGCGAACGAATCGAGGGAACGCGCGCTCCCGGTTTCAAAGCACCGTCCTGAATCTGCTGACGATAGCGGGCATAAATCTCTTTGTACCCCATGAAATGCACCCTTATATGTCCTACCAATTAAGTCTAATAATGGCCCTTTTTAATCAGACATACAAGATTAAGATATGGTTATTAACAAAGCCACTCAATATGAGGCGTCATGAAAATTGAACATTACGACACCGCCACCGACCTTGCCCATTGCTTTGCGCTGATGCGGGAACTACGCAGCAAACTGACGAATGAGAAACAATTTATTGCCCAGGTACAGCGCCAGCAGGCGCAAGGCTACCGTCTTGCAGGACTTGAGCAGGATGGCAAACCAATGGCGCTAGCCGGTTATCGGCTGCTCGAAAATTTTATTCACGGGCAATTCTGTTACGTCGACGATCTGGTAACAGTGAGCGAGGCTCGCGGTCTGGGGATGGGTGCAACACTGTTGAATCACTTAGCGGTAATCGCACGTGAATACGGTTGTGGTCAGATGGTCCTTGATACCGCCATAAGTAATTCAGGAGCCCAGGCATTTTATCAGCGTGTCGGATACACCGCCCTCGGCCTGCACTTTTATCGCGATCTCACCTGAGGAAAAAATGATGAAACTGCTTCACATTAAGGTCAGTCCGGATTTATCAGGATCGACATCCCGCGCGGTGTCTGAACGCCTGGTAGAAAAATTACGCGCGCATCATGCCGAGCTTGAAGAATTAGTGCTGGACCTGGCTCAACGGCCGCTACCGCATCTTGATGCATTTACCATTGCTGGTTTTTTTACCCCACCAGACCTACGCAGTGAAGCTCAGCTCACTGCTATTCAGACTTCGGAACAACTGGTAGATCAGCTTTTTGATTGTGACACGCTGGTTATCTCATCACCGATGTGGAACCTCGGCCTGCCTTCCGTACTGAAGGCTTGGTTCGATCATATAACCCGCGCCGGACGAACTTTCGTCTTTACGCCAGAGGGCAAAAAAATAGGACTCGTCAGCGGCAAAAAGGTGTATTGCGTTGTCGCCAGCGGCAGTGTATTTGCCCACGGTCCTTTTGTAGCAGATGACCAGTTCACTCCATACATTCGCGTAGCGCTTGAATATATTGGCATTACCGACGTGCAATTTATTCGGGTAGACGGAACGCATGATCCCGTCGCTCGTACAACAGCATTACCCCATGCACTGCAAACCATTGATCGTTTATTTTAAAAAGAGGATTACAATATGTCGTCACGTGTGAATCATTTCAAAACTATCCCTGCACTGGCTAAAACACTTGCCGATGCTTCTATGGCATTAGGAAAAATCTCGCTGGATAAAAAACTTAAGCACTTAGTAGATATACGTGCCTCACAGCTGAATCATTGTGCATTTTGTCTGGATATGCATGTTAAAGAAGCAAAAATGCATGGGGAGCGTGAACTGCGTCTTTATCATGTTGCAATTTGGCGGGAATCGCCATTATTCAGCGCCAAAGAGAAAGCTGCGCTGGCACTGACTGAAGCTTTGACCCGCATTGGTGATAATGGTGTAAGCGAAGCGCTTTACAGCGAATTGCGTGAACATTTCTCTGAAGTGGAAGTATCAGAGTTAACATTTACCATTGCTGTAATCAACGCCTGGAATCGTCTACAGATTTTATCACAGATGGCACCAGGCTCGATGGATAGCGCTTACGGTCTGGATCGTGCTGAATTACATTAATAAATGTCCGCCAGCATCACTTCTTGTTGGCGGATTTATTTTTTTAAATCTAAGCTTGCATATGTTTTTATAATCGCTCACGAATAGTATTCATAGTGTATTTTCAACCTTCACGTAAGGGAATATTATACGTACATTAAAAGAACGTTAAGTGCGATTATTTTAATGACTTTCTGTTAAAAATGGAAAAACCGCCGAAAGGCGGTTTTTCCATTGGGGAGAATTAATAACCGGTCTCGTTAAGAAAACGAATGGTAATTTACGCCTTGGCTAGTGGTTTCATTCGAAAGCTGATACCCATACGATTCAGAGCATTCATTGTTGCAATAACGATGGTTAAGTCGACCAAATCTTTTTCACCAAATGCTGACAGCGCTGCAGAATACGCTTCATCCGAAGCATGTGTCTCACTTACACGGGTAACTTCTTCTGCCCATGCCAGTGCCGCTTGCTCCAGGTCCGAGAATAAATAATTAGCCTCATCCCATACTGGAATCAGTACTATTTTCTCTACTGACATACCACACTTTATAAGATCGCGTGTGTGAATATCAATACAATGCGCACAGCCATTAATCTGCGATACTCTTAAAAAAACCAAATGTATTAGCTCTTCCGGAAGACTTGTTCCTTTTGTAGCGAAATGATGCAGCGCTCCCAGTGCCTTTGAGCCTTCTGCAGATACTTGAAACCAATTTGGACGATTCATTTTCTTTCCTTTATAGAGAGTTAGGTGCATGATTTATCTACGGAAATAGACCTCACCTTCATCAGAAGGGTTACTAACTGATACTTCAGAGTTAAATCATAATAATCAATATTGACATATAAAAAAGACACAAAGAAGAAGAAAACGCGTAGGACATGATAAAAAAACGGAATACTATGACTCTAATTTGAGTTTAAGTTTATCTAACAATGATGGTATTGGAATGGCCAATTTTAGCCTTTTTGTGGAGACGACATTTTAGGGCATGACTCGGTGAAGGGCTTAATAATTACAGTTTAAAAGGTGCATGATATATCGCTGAAAAAATATTTTCGTCTCGCTGGGCTGACGATTACCAGCACGCTAAAACTTGGCTATCGCAAATGAAAATCGACGATCCTGAATAATAGATACTTAATCCATCAGTAAAGAAAGTAATTCTGGATGTCCGTCTCTCGCTCATAGCAGACCTTCAGCTCTGTTAGTCGGTCCGCTTTGTGCCAGAAGCGGACTTTTCCTGAAGCGCCATTCAATCTTTTAACAAGCTCATTTCTTCAGAGAGCCATTGTCTTAGAATGCTTATTTTAAATGAATCCTGATTATCTGGACGGTAGACTAAATCGTACCCCCGTTCAGCCCTAAGCTTGTGCTGTGGAAACGGAACAACAAGCCTTCCAGCAGCTACATCATCTGCAATCAGAAGACTGCGTCCGAGAGCAACACCTTCGCCACGTATAGCAGCCTCAGTCGCCATGCTGCCAAGAGTCCATAAGGGCCCCTGATGGCAACTGAAATTTTTTTCTCCGGCCATCTCAAACCATGCCTGCCAGTTCGCCTGCATTCTGTACTCATGAAGAAGAACGCAGTTTAAAAGTTCCTTAATCTCTGTCAGACCATTATGTTTCTCAAGAAAACCTGGACTACAGACAGGGGTGACTGTTTCATCAAACATACGCTCAGACGAAACATTTTGATAATTGCCAAGGCCGTAACGAATTGCAGCATCTACCTGACCATCATTAAGATCCACATTAATGTCAGTAACATCCAGTTGAATATCAAATTCTGGATATCTCTGCCTGAACCGGCTGAGACGCGGTGCTAACCACTTACTGGCAAATGAAACCGTTGTACTTATACGTAAACTCTTTATCAGGTTTCTTCCACGCAGACGCTCAGACTCCTTCATTAAATCACTCAAAAGACGGGTAACCACATGGTGAAATTCACCCCCTTGCTCCGTCAGAATTATCTGCCGTGTCAGCCTGAAAAATAGCTTAAAACCCAGATGCTCTTCGAGCTTTCGGATTTGCCGGCTTATCGCGCCATGCGTAACGTGCAACTCCGCTGCCGCCAGCGTCATGCTTGAGAGGCGGGCAGTGGCTTCAAAAGCGCGCAGAGTCTGCAATGGGGGAAGGCGTTCGAATATCATACGCGTGATAATAATTCACGCGTGTTGTGAGAACAAATAATTTGTCAGGTCAGAGTCCGAAAATCAAAATTAACATAAAGAACATTACTATTTTCATAGCGATACCGGAGGAATAATGGAAAGTTTGTTTGTTTACGGGACTCTCGGTCCTGGCCGGCCTAATGCTCATATTCTTGAAAAGATTGGGGGAACATGGCAGGAGGGTCACGTGGGAGGATCTCTTCTCGCCAAAGGTTGGGGAGCAGAAATGGGTTATCCGGGAATTGTGCTGGATGATTCAGGAAATCGTGTGCAGGGCTTTCTTTTCACGTCAGAGAATTTACTTAATCACTGGCACATACTCGATGAGTTCGAAGGTTATGAGTATGAACGTGTTCCGGTAGAGGTAACCATATCTACCGGTCAGACAGTGCAATCATGTATCTATATGCTCAAAGCATAAACCAGGAGACCCGCTGCAAGCGGATTACACAATGGCCTGGGCACCTTAAATAAATCGGTCTGATGGAGAATTAAGTGACAGTACAACGAAAACAGATTGACACATATGCCACACTGGCCATGACGTCACTATGTATAGTTTGGGGAATTCAGCAGGTCGCAATTAAAGGAGTAGCCGATGAAATATCTCCAGTTCTACAGGTAGCAATCAGAAGTGGGGCTGCTGCGGGCTTTATAGGTTTAATGATTATTTTTAAAAAAACGCCTCTAAGAAACTTTGCTAATTGCTTAGTTCCCGGGGGAGCAGTGGGCATACTTTTTGGTTTGCAATTCCTGTTTGTTGCTGAAGGCTTGCGATATACATCGGCATCGCACATGTCAGTATTCCTTTATACCGCTCCGATTTTTGCTGCCATGGGACTACAGTTTTTTAGGCCCGATGAACGACTGTGTGCGCCGCAATGGTTAGGGATAGCAATTACATTTGCAGGCATTTGTGTCGCGTTTCTGTCAGGTAAGGATTCAGCTGGTAGCTCCAGTCAGGTTCTGGCAGGAGACATAATGGGGTTACTTGCAGGACTATCATGGGGGGCCACTACCATAATTGTCAGATGCTCTTCTCTTAGTGAGTCTCCAGCCTCACATACACTCTTTTGTCAACTTGCAGGAGGTTTTTTACTTTTATCAGCCTATTCATACTCTTCCGGTCAGAATCACTTTGACCCTGGTACCGTCGGGATTGTTAGTTTAATCTTCCAAAGCGCAATAGTTGCCTTTGCAAGTTATTTAGCCTGGTTCAGTTTAATGCGCAAATACATGGTATCGCAGCTCGGTGTTCTTTCATTCATGACGCCTGTATTTGGGGTCATTACGGCAGTATTTATTTTGAGAGAGCAACTACAGTCAGGGTTTATTTTAGGGACGATGCTAATCCTGAGTGGCATAAGTATTGTTAGTGGCTGGCCCTGGTTCAAGTCGAGATTTTTAACTGTATCCGTTAACAAATAAAGATGACTGTCGGCCGGTTACAGATAATATAATCTGACGATGACAGCAAGCCAGTTCAGATATTGCTGTCTTAACTACCCTTGATGCTAAAACGCTTTTCAGGTTCTAATGCAGAGAATAAATCATCCTTAACTAATCATGCACAATTCTCTGGCCTCAACGATGTCCGCTTTTCGCTCAAAGCGGACCCTCCGTTCCCACCTGCCTTTTGCCTTGAACTCCTTTCTGCCGTATCTCGTTTGCCCTTTCAGACTATTAATCAATCCAGATCCGGCTTTACCTTTTTTCGGATCTCAGCGCAAAAAGAGAGAAGCACAGATAGGTGAGGCATATCCATATGTCTGACATCTGCATAGGTCTTGCATACGCATGTACACCACATCTGCATATGTAACGCCTATACATATACTGAGCATCTGCCTATACTAAGCATATGTGCACACCCGGTGCCTGAATATCATTCCGGATATGCTCCACATATCCATCGACTCGAGAGAGAAATACATGAGAACCGTATCCATTTTTAAAAACGGCAACAACCGCGCCATCCGTCTGCCCCGCGATCTGGATTTTGAGGGGGTGAGCGAGCTGGAGATCGTCCGGGAAGGGGACAGCATTATCCTGCGCCCCGTCCGCCCGACCTGGGGCTCGTTCGCGCAGCTCGAAAAAGCTGACCCGGACTTTATGGCGGAGCGCGAGGACGTTGTCACCGACGAAGGACGATTTGACCTGTGAACAAAACCTGGATGCTCGACACCTGTATCTGCTCCTTCATCATGCGCGAGCAGCCGGAAGCCGTCCTGAAGCGCCTGGAGCAGGCGGTACTGCGCAACCAGCGCATCGTTGTCTCGGCCATCACCTACTCCGAGATGCGCTTCGGTGCCACCGGCCCGAAGGCCTCCCCGCGCCACACTGAGCTGGTTGACGCGTTCTGCGCCCGCCTCGATGCCATCCTGCCCTGGGACCGCGCCGCGGTGGACGCCACCACGGAGATTAAGGTGGCGCTGCGCCTCGCCGGGACGCCGATAGGCCCGAACGACACGGCGATTGCCGGGCACGCCATTGCCGCCGGCGCCATCCTGGTGACGAATAATGTGAGGGAGTTCGCGCGGGTACCGGGCCTGGTGCTGGAAGACTGGGTTAAATAGTACGGCAGAAATACTGTATTGATGGAGGTCCGCTTTGTGCCAGGAGCGGACTCAGAAACGGTAACCAGGAAGGTGGTGCCCAGTCATCAATGGCCAGATGAGGATGCTCATTCCCACCCTATAGTAGACCTCGTCAGGCGGCTTTTTCAGTCAGATGTCACTCTATGCAGTATTTTCTTTAAGTTACAAAAACCGGTTTTTTCCAGTTAGGACTTTTATTACTCCCATTTTGGCATTAAGGGAAACAACGCCTTTTTCGCCTGGTTCGTGGAAAGCGTGCATGAACTCACCTGATTCAATTGCGCTGAACCGATATCGTACAAAATATTTATCCAAACTTGGATATCCAATACTTTTCGAAAAACCTGCAAAGAACGTTATGATGTCCTCAACCATCTCATTTTTGAATAACAACTTTAAATCAATCAATTAATCGCCCTCCGTTTTGATCCTTCTGCTGCTTTAAGAGTAGCATTGACATGCTTCCATTGGATAAATATACGACGAAGTGAGTGATATCTCCATCTGGCTATACTGATAATGCAAATTTCCGCGTCTCGCTCAAAGCGGACATTTCGAGCGCTCGAACGCCTTATGCCTTTTGCGATCACAGAGTATTCAGGCTTTCGGGCATACAAATAGTTCTGAGCCTATACAATCTTGTCCTGCGTCCCGCCGTTCAGTGCTTCTTACAGTTTGTGCGGTTTAATGTGGTCGACAACGGTAGCCGGTACGGCCCGGCCTTGCCGCAGGCACATCACGCGCAATGGTTGGGAATTCAGAAAAGATAGCCAGGCTGTATCCCAGCGGCGATTATAAATATGTGGTGCTGACATGTTTACTCCCCAAAAAGCTCCGCATATATAGGGCCTTATTATATGTGCTTTTTAATATTAAGCAGACTTAGCGGGTTCAATATTCTTTCAAAGCTCGCCTTATGTAGTGTTTGAATGAATTCAGACTCACATCATCCGGCAAGTTCGTGGCTTTCTCTCGAAAATGCATGTCTTTACCGTTATGCAAAATGACGTCCCAGTGCACTTTGCCGTTAACCTTCAGATTAAAGGCATACTGCGCGAAAAGCATATGGTCATTATCTGCACTAAGCGGGGCTGCAGAGAGCAACTCATTTCATGGCTAAATATTTGGCTAGTCATGAAGGCCTCTTGGCGTTGTCCGGCAGGATAATCTGAACTTATTACATGCACTCAGTGAAAGCCTGCTGTAAGGATTTATCCCCTGCAGGGGATATTTAAAATGTATAGCCGCAAAGAGTAATTATTCCAAAATAAGAACCATGAGCGCCTTGAAAGATGTTTTGTAAAATGAGATGGACATATTTCATCTGCGGTAAAGGTTTATTAAGAACTTAATAACACGAACTTAGATCAAATTCATAACTCGCTATACTGATATTTTCGATACTGTAACAAAGATGCCTTGCATCCCCTGCTGAAGGTTTTGGATTTCCCCTTTAGCAGGGTCTTTTTCTTCGCTAAATTATTCATCATCGGGCGTTCTCGCAAATGCGGCTTGTATGACTACTTCAGGCACTGCTCGATGATGTACTGCTGCAATCCCGCTATTTGCTTTCCGGCGAGCTCGACTCTTCCTCTGAGGGTGAAATAACGCAGTTCAGCGGCATCAGTGAGTCGGGGCCGGCCACCATAACCCAGGCTGGTAGTGCTGGTCGCGCCGTCCCTTGCGCACTTTGCTGCGGGGCGACTCCGGTGACAATTTGTTCATACGGGACATATCTCTCACTTCGCTGCTTATGCGGGTGCTGTTTGGGCAGGACTCAGGCTCGCCGGATGAATTAACGACAGACCTTGATGGGGTTTCCGGGAGCCTGAAACAAAAAAAGGCCCGCTTTTCAGCAGGCCTAACTGAGGTGGAAATCTAGGTAGGTAGTCGTGTTACCTTGCCATTATCCGTGCAACAGCTGTGTCGAGCAGCGTCACTGACCGGTCAGGATGTCCGGCCAATGGTTCTGGCCTGGCTCACAATTTAAGGATAGCACCAGTTTCGAAGCGGGAATAAAAAGAATAAAACAGCAGCAGTCAGGACTACTGCTGTTTTGAAACGCGTTATACATTGCCCAAGCCGGAACTGACCGGCCTTTATTATCAGCTCTGAAACACGCTTTCTGCGGTCCAGTCGCTGACAGGCTGGGCGTACAGCTCCCAGAATGCCTGCGCAATGCCGGCATTTTCAGCGGACTCTGGCTGTACCAGCGTGGCGACGGTAACCGTTGCCACGTGAACGCCGACAGCACGAGCGGGTTCAAACAGCCCCAGAACCAGTGCACGGGTACCGGCTTTACTAACGCTCACTGAAATAAAGTCAGGGTTCGGGTAGATACCCCAGCCATCGCTGGTGATAAGAATGGTACCGGTCGCGCGCGCTGCCATTACATTCAGTGCGGCCTGTGACACCGTCATCGCTCCGCCGATATTAACGGCAAGATCCGTGTTGAAGGTGTCTGCGGCCTGCTGCCACAGAGTAGCCTGATGCAGACGGGCAGCGTTGTAATGCAGATCATCCGGGCCGTCAAAATTAGCTTCGGTTTCGCGGACCAGTGTAGTCACTGCTTCAGAATAGGCCGCATCAACCGTAGGACCGCCAGCTTCATAGCCTTTATCAATCAGGCGTTTAACCAGTTCGTTGACACGTGCTTCGTTGCGGGTTGCTAGGACAACGCGGAAACCTTTACGGGCACAGCGCGCTGCGGTTGCAAAGCTAATACCCGGACCGATACCAATGCTGAGGAAAGTTTTATAAACTGTTCCTGTTTTGTCAGTCCGGGTACGATATCATCTGCAAAATTTATACTAATCACCATCCGGTGAATATCAGTTATGCAAAAACGCAGGAATACAGCGAAGGCCTGAAAACGGAAGAACTGACGGCTTTCGTAGCTGTTGTGGAGAACAATGGTTTTTCAGGTGCGTAGCGTGTCCTGGGGCGAGACGCCACCGTTATTTCCCGACGTATTCAGCGGCTGGAAACTCAACTGGGTATCAGGCTGCTTGCGCGTTCAACCCGTTACGTTACGCTGATTGGGGCCGATGAACTTTTCTACGGCGGTGTCCGGAGGCTACTTGATGAAATGCGCAGCGCGCGTCTGAAAGTCAGCGAGTTTGTAGTGGCGCCAAAGGGGCTGCAGCGGACCTTTTTACCGGTGACATACAGGCACCGCTGGATCGTACCGGGTATCCGGGATTTTATCTCCACCTGTCCGGCATAAAGCTGGATGTCCGCTTCTCTGTTCGCATGACAGACCTGGTCGTTGAGAATATTAACATGGCCGTCCGGGTAGGGGCGCTGATATCCCGCACGATTATCAAATTTGGTTATCAACTGGTTGCCTCGCCGGAATAATTCAGGCAGAAACCCGCGCCCTTGCGGCTACAGGATCTGAGCACCCACAGCTGTCTAAAATTTATCAATGGAGGCATGTCTGCTTAGAATCATAAGCATGCGTAACCATTCAGCCAGAGCGAATGGTAAAATCTATACAGCACCAGAGTGCAGGAACTGAACGTTCGAGACATATCATGCTTATGGCTACTGCGACTCACTGCCAGTATTCATGCTATTGATATGGTTAAAATTATCGATATTGGGAGATGCAATGTGTCTGGATTTATGGTTAAGAGAAAGAATAACATGCTATTCTTTTTTAAGATAACTTTAATTTATTTAACGATTTTTTTTGACGAGATAAAGAATTGAAATCGACTAAAACAGAACAATTGTTCTGGATAAAGACTGCCGGGTTGGTGAAACAGCCTATGCTGCTGATGGTAATGTTGCTCGGTTTGACATTTTGTGTGGCCCTGGCGGCCTTGTTGACGGTTGCGGATAACCTGAACGATCAAGCGGACCAGCAAAGCCGAAAAATGCTGGCAAAGGCAATGGAAAATCGTCAGGAAGTTATTCGCTCACACCTTACCGACTACGCCAACTGGGGTGAGGCTTATGATAATCTTCATCGCACCTTAAACGTTTCTTGGGCCTGGAATAATCAAAACTTAGGCTCTTCTATTTTTCGAGACTTAAAATATGAAGGAGTTTTCATTGTCTCCCCTGATAATAAAACTATCTATAGCGTACTTGAAGGTCAATACAGGTATGAAGACTTCGAAAAATGGCTGGGAACGAATATACTTAACAGCCTTATCACGCAACTTGAACAGGAAAAAGGTAAGCCTGTAACACGTCTGGTAGTATCGGGCGACAAGTTAACGCTTTTCGGTGCCTCCAGAATTACCCCCGGTGGCGATAAAAGCGTGGAGGTTATGCCCGGTCCGGCCTCTTTAATGATTTTCGCAGATAGGCTTACCAATCAAAAACTTAGGGAGATGGGGGATAATTATGGCGTTCTGGGGGCGCATTTTGTTAATCCGAGTTCATCGGAGACGTTCACCCGCGAAAATAGCCTTGCCTTACAGGGTACGGAAGGTAGCATAATCCTAAAATGGCGCAGCGCTGATCCTGGAGGAACCCTCCTAAAATGGCTGCTTCCCCTTTTCATTTTACTGATGCTCGGCACGATGCTGACTGCATTTATACTGATGCAAAAAGCCATTCGTAAAGCCCGTCTTAATGATGAGAGTAATTTTCTTCTTGAGCAGAGTCGACAGGCGCTTTCAGCGAGCGAGCATCGTTTCCGTGATGTGGCGGAAACCGTAACGGACTGGATATGGGAGGCTGATAATCAGTTGCGCTTTACGTGGATTTCTGAGCGTTTTCCCGTGATTACTGGTTACCGCATTCATGACTGGCTCGGGCGGCCGGTCAGCGAATTTTTCCCCGAGAACGAAAATATTGTCCTTCAGCTTCGTAACCTGCAAACTGGCGGTACCCATCTGGCCCTGTCCGAATGCCGTTATATTTCGGCTCAGCAGCAACAGCGCTACTGTAATATCGTAATCAAGTGTGTTCCGCTTTCAGAAGGTAAATCGGGTTTTCGCGGTACTGCAACCGATATAACGCTTGAAGTGGAGGCAAAAGAGCGAGTCCGCTACCTGACCCATTTTGACGATTTAACGGGTCTTCCAAATCGCGTTCAGATGAAGGAGTTCCTGGAAGGGAAGCTAAATACGCCGTTGTCTCAAGAAAATTCGCTTGTTGTGATTATGGTCGATCTTGATAAATTCAAACCTGTTAATGATTACTTCGGACATGCAGCCGGTGACAAAGTTCTTTATGAAGTGTCAACGCGTCTTCAGGACTGTTTAAAGGGTACTGGCCTGGCTGCCCGGCTCGGCGGAGATGAGTTTATCATTATCCTGCCTGATATAAGTAGTAGGGAAGATGTAGACAATCTTTGTCACCAGATAATTATAGCGTTAAGCCAGCCTTTTACGGGTTTTGGCAGTAATATTTATATTGGGGCAAGTCTTGGTATTGCTATGGCTCCGCAGGATGCAGAAAATGCAAGTGATCTGCTGCGTTTTTCTGATATAGCGCTTTATAAAGCAAAAAACGATGGTCGTAATAAGTGGGTGTTTTATCACCAGGACATGGGTGAAAATATTATTCAGCGCCGTGAACTGGAACAGGATCTGCGAGAAGGGATTCGTGATGGACAACTTCGCTTAGTCTACCAGCCCCGCTATGATGTTAATACGTCTCGGATCAACGCCGTGGAGGCATTAGTAAGGTGGCAGCATCCCCGTCATGGCCTGCTAATGCCTGATCAGTTTATAACTCTCGCAGAGGAAACAGGGCTTATTTTTGCTCTTAGTGAATGGGTATTGTTTAATGCCTGCAGTGATGTCTGTCGAGGACTGCCAAACCTGTCGGTATCGATAAATATCACCCCAGCTGAACTTCAGGATAAAGGATTATATGGAAGGATTAAATCGGTTCTTGAAAAAACGGGGATGGAAGGTAACCGGCTTGAAATTGAAGTTACCGAAAACGCCACGCTTCAGGATCAACAAACAACCCTAATGATTATGCATCAAATTAAAGCATTAGGCGTTAGATTTCTGATTGACGACTTTGGTACTGGGTACGCTTCGTTGAGTTACCTGAGAACATTCCCTTTCGACGGGATAAAGCTTGATAGATCCTTTATTTCCCGCACGGTTGAATCACCTGAAGCCAGAAATATTGTTGAAAATATGATCGGTCTTGGTAAGGCATATTCTCTTAGTGTAACTGCAGAAGGAGTAGAGACACAGGCGCAACTGGAACAGTTGCAACTCCTCGAATGTGACTCACTTCAAGGTTATCATATTGGCAGACCTATGAGTATAGAGTTGGTCCGAAACCTGACTAATTTACACCGTCCTGTGCAGAGAAATCTCTGATTGACTGATTTTACTTTCAGACGTAACTATTCAAAAGTGACTTACTAAAACCAGATTGTCACATGATGGAGGATATATGAAAGAAGGGTTTTATTGGATTCAATATAACGGCAGGGTGCAGGTCGCTTATTATACTGACGGAGTTACTGAAGATTTTATTACGGGTGAGATGATTAATGGTATATGGCAACTTACGCAGGGTTTTGACATATGCAATAATGGTGAAGCAGAGGTTCTTGCAGGACCGTTGATACCACCTACACTTTGATTATACACCGGTAGGTCTGGCGTAGTGGTAATAGCTGCAGTAAGACCTACAGGTAAAAAATCAATTTTTGACGCTTATCATGAGAAAAATGCTTGGAGCAAATTATATTATATACTCTTGTATATTAATGGTTTTTTTAAGTTTGAAAACCATGCCGCTACGCCCATTAAATCTCTGTTGTGTTCGCGACTGCCATTAAACCAGGGTACTGCAAATCAACAAAGGCGAAACCTGACTGTAGTATGTGGTAGGGTAAACCAGACACTAGCATGGATATGGTATGAACAATGCATTCTTAATAGCCTGGTCTGGCCACAAGAGTATCACAATAATCTCCAGTCCAGCCTTGCCTGGGTGGAACGATGCTATATCGCATTGCCGATGGAGCACCCGTGTCGGTCAAAGAGGCGGCAATAACGGCCCCTGTAATACTTCAGCCTCGCCGTCATGGCAGATATCGAATCCCCGGAACAGATAACATATCTTACTGATGATCCGCCACGTTTGCATGGCGCTCGTTTCGCCATTGGTGTGGTAAGCCACCTGAGCCCTGCCGTTGTGCCGTATCCATTAAAGACCTTCTTTTTAAGTTGTTCGTTATATGAATTATGATAACCATAGAACACACTATGAATGTTAATGAGCATTTGCGCAGCGAAACGGGGATCATGAACACACCGCTTAGCACCGGGCGGAAGGTACGCCTGGCGTACGCTGAGGCCACTGGAATTTCCCGGCACGCACTGGATCGCTGTCAGAAAACTCAATACTCTCCCGGACTTAACGGTTTACTCTTGTCTGGACAGCGCGGAGACAGTCCGCTATCCATATCTGCCGTTATAACCCTTTAATCAAATTCGTCAGATAACCGTTACTGACGCAGGATAAAAGGAATCTGGCGTTGCTGTTGTGATTGAAGTGGCGATAATAAAGCGATCGGATTTCATTATATTTCCCTTCTGACAAAAGATTCTGCAGTTCTGCGTGCCTGGCCGCATGATAAGCCACCCACCGGACATGATCGGACAGGTTATGTTCACGATCGACACGGGATTCTATCTGGCCCATGACAGCTGTCAGTTCGTTATCGGATGCTGCAGAGATAAGCGCTCCCGCAGTCCCATGATGCCGCTGTAGTTTCAGACAACTGTTCCGCAAAAGTCTGAGGTCCTTCAATTGTCCCGGAACGCCGTTATCATATAGGCGTAAGCCCTCATGCCAGACACACCAGGCGACGTGGTTATAAAGCGACCGGATATCCACAGACATATCACCTCCGACCGCACTCATAAAAATTAAATTATAATTTATACTGTCGGGAAATTCCGTACTACATACGCCAGAAAAAGCCCTGGTGTTCACCAAAATATTAGACTAAATCTTAGCTTTCGCTTTTTCCTGAAAAAAACCTGCCAATATTCATGAACATTTGCGGGGGTATTATATATCCTGTCATGGAACAGATTCTGGGTTGAAAATTTGTGAATCAGAGTGACATATCCTCTGCTGTTGTACATTACCCTGTTTAAGCGCTTTTGTTATAAACTATCTTATTTTGTGTTATAACTATCGTGTATTGCAAGTAGGTTATGCTTTTCAGCCCGGATAAGACAGGAAAATACATGACATCAATACTTTTATTTATTGGGGATAATGCGCCTCGACGTCTCAGGATCAGGGAATTCAGGGAGAGTATAAGCTATTTATACCCTGACAACGTGGCACGCGAATTACCCGTACAAGTGATTTTCGGCACATTTTCAGAAGGTATAACAAGCGCCGTACTGGTTGCTGCCGACAGGCTGGTCACGCGTGATGAAATAGCCAGGGCACACAGGTGCCTCATCGAATGGCCAGATTTAGCGAAAACAGGCTGACCCGGTTCCCTCCAGGGCCGGTGCTTAAATTAAGCGCGAAAGCGGAAAGGGGGGCATGCAGTTTCTGACCGTTCTGCTCTGGCATGTCATGGCGAGGCTGAGAAGGTTCCCGGGTGCCCGGGTTTCATGAATACCTGACACGGCAGGGCTGAGGGAGCTGGGCTACTTACAGCTTACCGTATATACCATTTGCACGCTATTGCTTCATGAAGACAGTGATTTTTTGAATGAAACCGTCTTCGCCGCGTTAGCGGTTGGCAGCAATACCATACAAACGCAACGCCCGCCTGAGTCTTCCTGCTTTGATTTTCAGCTGTATCTTTACTTTTTTGATTAAGGCCTGCCTGAAAAGAAAACAGCTCTTCCACAGCACCCTGCAACATGCGCTTTTCAGCTGTGTGTGACGAAACATCTCTGTACTGAACAGCAAAAGCCTCATTAATCTCATTCTTCAGTTGCACACGACCGGTATCATCCAGCCGCATTAGGAAGGCAGCAACAACCAGTTTCAAGACTTCAGCCTGAATAATAAGTTCTTTTTCAGAATCATTCTGCTCCACAATAATACCAACCAGCTCAGCGAGCAATGTCCTCATATTTTATTCTCTGTGCAAGGCAATATTTATGAATGGTATAGCATGTTTTTAATCAGGGTGAGTCTTACCACTGTCCTTAACCAAAAGACCTTAAAAAATTGAACCGCGTTGCCAGGGAGATTTAGGATCACTGAAAAAAACCTGAATGTCTGTGGCTACAGTAAACCTGGTGTGGCTGGTTATTTGAGCCCCCCGTTCCTATGTTATTCTTTCATAAAGCTCACCAAGTAATTCCCGGACTTGTTTAATGAGTGCAGATATAACGGTTATGGTCTTGTTGTCCCTGATTTTGGCCAGTCTGACAAAGCGGGAATGACGTTCCACGAGAGAGACGATACAGGAGTTTTCGAGCCCTGGAGCATGTCACTTTCTCAGTGGCAGGGTATAGCTCTGTTTGCAACATCAGGTGGTCTTGCGCTAATGAGTATCGCATCCGGGATTGAAGGTAATCCTTTCCCTCCAAGCGATGACGTTCTGGATCTACGCATAACGTTTCCGCTTCTGAGGCATTGCTGCAGTTCTTTGTTAATGTTCCCCGGGTTTGTACAAAAAGCGTTTTATAATCGTTTCGTGTGACACATGCGTTTCCTGATTGCCCGGATTACAGCGTTTCAGCCAACCGGCGACTTGTTCCGACGACCAGTCCTGATGCATCTTCTCTGCAATGATTTTACGCAATGCCGGGTATTCAATTAGCTTGCAGGGTTTTGTCTCAGAGCTCTGTCACACGCATCTTTATCCGCTTTTGAGGCACGGCAATGTTTTGCACATCCATGCCTATTGATCCCGTGGTTAATCGTCGGGGAAGCTCTTAATAATCTGTCAGCGATTCCCCTGATGCTAATTTTTCTGCCAGCCTTCTGGATATTACCTCTCTTTCATCAAGTAAAAGAGCCAGCCGGTGTCGCTTTCGCACAGTAGGGCGATATTCACCAGTCTGGTGAATAGTGGGCATAATACAAGAATGAAATCTGTCGAACATTCTTGTGATGTCATGCGGGGAATCACCTGTACTTATATCTGTCCCAGATAATCGCCTTTTGTTCCGGCAGGTAGTGAATGCACATTCTTCGTTCATGGCAATGTCCCCTTGAGTAAGTATAACTTTGCATCGACCTTTTGAACTCACAGCGAGAAGCGGACGTTAGTCTAGGCATCCGTTATGTTCTATAAGCAGACCATAAATATTGAGGGTCGGTCATCATTGATGTCAAAACCACCTGGCGCTCCCGGGGTCCAACGAGTCCACCTTTAACAGGCTTACTTAAAGATCAGTATCAATACCTTAGTAGACAAGTTAAAGATTCAGACAATTTTCTTTATGGCCATCTAACTAATTTGTCCTGAGGTGTAAGGAAATAATTTTAAGAAGCCCCGCGCTAAAACATGACAAAATTGTAATGAAGTTGAGTTTTAAGCCGTGATAATTTATCAGCTAACAAATAATAACAGACAGGCCGGACGACACTGCCCTTATCATCGTAACGGAGAAATACCATTGACTACAGTATCAATACGTTTTTGTTTTTATAAAAATCAACATAACCTGTGAAAATCGATTGACTGAATACATCCGTAGTAAGCGAAACTACGTAGTAAAACGCATCCAGACAAATCAAAGAGGCTAATATTTATTCATCCAGCATATATCGCTTTTATAATATTACCAATTGCGCGGTCGGATGTTTCATTTTTAATGAACATTATTAAAGTTAATGGCTTTTCCACTAACCCCTTTGCTGGGACCCTTATTGATGCAGGGGTTTTAAAATAAATTCAGTACTCCTCGTGACTCAGAAAAATACAGTGACCTGCTATGTTGTAAGCAGGTGTTAAATGCACCTTAAGTAAATTAAAATCAGCCAATCTCTGGCGGTATTAACTAAAGGTGGTTCATTATCTTTTATTTTTACGGAGTAAATATGACTCATTACATATCGCCTGTCATTAATTTGATTCATTCGCTGCAACAGCATGCACATGTAGTATCATTATATACTAAAGATATGCCTTACGCTTTAAAGGCGGATATGAATCGCCACGGATAATCTAGACACTTCCGAGCCGTTGATAATACTGGTTTTCATATTCTGTCGGTGACATCTGATCGCTAGAACCATGCCGACGCTTACTGTTATAAAACATTTCGATGTAATCAAAAATATCACTGCGGGCTTCTTCCCGCGTTCCGTAGATCTTTTTCTTTATCCGTTCGCGTTTCAACATCTGGAAAAAGCTTTCTGCAACCGCATTATCATGGCAGTTACCGCGACGGCTCATGCTGCCCTCCAGGCCGTGTGATTTC
>Ga0256408_1000661_pt1 | contig 23269 bp, 17 predicted proteins | sample PhyAR1_FD_185998 | JGI IMG/M metagenome (GOLD analysis project Ga0256408, IMG submission 185998) | Leaf surface microbial communities from alfalfa plants in UC Gill Tract Community Farm, Albany, California, United States - DLSL A.R1 | ecosystem: Host-associated > Plants > Phyllosphere >...
CAATTAAACCGCCGTTTCTTGCGCTTACCAGACGGGTAAAGTAGCCTGAGTGAAATTTCACCTTTGGTAAGAGTCATCTGTATGTTAAAGCGCGTGTTTTACAGCCTGGTTGCCCTGATCGCCATTGTGCTGCTGACTGCGCTGGGCCTCGACCGCTGGATGAGCTGGAAAACGGCGCCCTATATCTTTGATGACCTTCAGGATCTGCCCTACCGCCAGGTCGGCGTGGTACTCGGTACCGCCAAGTACTACCGCACCGGGGTGATTAACCAGTATTACCGTTACCGTATTCAAGGGGCGCTCAATGCCTACAACAGCGGCAAGGTCAACTACCTGCTGCTGAGCGGTGACAACGCGCAGCAGAGCTATAATGAGCCGGTCACCATGCGTAAGGATCTGATTGCCGCAGGCGTTGATCCGGCGGATATCGTGCTCGACTACGCCGGTTTCAGAACCCTGGATTCCATTGTTCGCACCCGCAAGGTATTTGATACGAACGACTTTATCATCATCACCCAGCGCTTCCATTGCGAGCGCGCGCTCTTTATTGCTCTGCATATGGGCATTCAGGCGCAGTGCTATGCCGTCCCCTCCCCCAAAGACATGCTCACCGTGCGGGTGCGTGAATTTGGTGCGCGTTTGGGTGCGCTGGCCGATCTCTATGTCTTTAAACGTGAACCGCGTTTCTTAGGCCCGCTGGTGCCAATCCCGGCGATGCCGGAAGTGCCGGAAGATGCCCAGGGTTATCCGGCGGTTACGCCAGAGCAACTGCTGGACATGCAGAAGAAGAAGCCCGCACTGCCCTAGAGCCACGCCAACGCAGCGCCGCCAGGGGAAATGACCCGGGCATAAAAAAACCCGCATTGAGCGGGTTTTTTTATGCATTGATATCTTACTTCTTACGCGCGTACTTCAGGGAGTCCAGCGCAACGGCGAAGATGATGATGGCACCCTTAATAATGTACTGCCAGTAAGGGTTCACGCCGATATAGGTCAGACCGTAGTTGATAACGGTGAAGATGATTACACCGGTTACCACGCCCAGTACGGTACCCACACCACCACTGAACGACACACCACCCACGACGCAGGCAGCAATCGCATCCAGCTCATACATAAAGCCGAGGTTGTTGGTGGCAGAGCCGATACGGCCTGCTTCCAGCAAACCACCGAACGCATAGAACACACCGGACAGGGCATAGATGACCAGCAGGTTCAGCGCCACGTTAACGCCAGAGACTTTTGCCGCTTCCGGGTTACCACCGATTGCGAAAATGTTCTTACCGAAGCGGGTTTTGTTCCACAGCACCCAGACAAAGGCCACCGCAATCAGGGCGTAGAAGGTGATGTAAGACAGGCGGAATGTGCCCAGCGCGATAAAGCCCTGCGCAAAGGTGGAGAAGCCGCTGTCGAAACCGGAGATTGGCGATGCGCCTACGAAGTCGTAGTACAGGGAGTTGATACCGTAAACGATAATCATCGTACCCAGGGTAGTGATGAACGGCGTTACGTTCAGGTAAGCAATGATGATGCCGTTAATCAGACCAATGATCGCACCGATAGCGCAGACAATCAGGATCACCAGGAAAATCGGCATGGTCGCCATTTCCGGGAACACCTTGTTGGCGTTTTCCATCGACTGCAGGAGTGTGGCCGCGACAACCGCCGCCAGGCCGACCTGACGACCGGCTGACAGGTCAGTACCCTGGGTGACGATCAGACCCGCCACGCCCAGCGCGATAATAATACGTACGGAAGACTGAGTCAGAATGTTACTTAAGTTCAGGAGACTTAAGAATGTCGGATCCTGGAAAATAATAATGGCCAGCAAGACTAAAAGAACAACGTAAATACCGCCTTCTTTCAGATAAGTAAGAAAACTTTTCTTATTTAACGCACTCATGAGAAGCCCCTAATCTTAAAGGTGCAAAGACGCAAGACGCAAAATTTCGTTTTGCGTTGTCGTTTTGGTTTCTACAATTCCGGCAACGAGACCATTGCTCATGACCAGAATACGATCTGTGATCCCTAACAATTCCGGCATTTCGGACGAAATAATAATAATCCCTTTATCTTTCTTGGCTAACTCAGCTATCAACTGATAAATTTCAAATTTTGCCCCCACGTCGATACCACGGGTGGGTTCATCCAGCATCAGAATTTCAGGCTGAGTTAACAACCAGCGTCCAATAATAACCTTCTGCTGGTTACCGCCGGAGAGCGAGCCAATTTGCGTGCGGTGTCCTGGGGTTTTTACACGCATCGAGTCAATTACCCACTGGGTATCACTCTTCATGCGGGAATTATCCAACAGACCGATTTTGTTTTTGTAGTTATGAATATTAGAAATTAACGAGTTAAAGTTAATATCCAGATAGGCGTAAATACCGGTTGAGCGACGCTCTTCCGTCACCAGCGCAAAGCCGTGGTTAATGGCTTCGTTGGCATTGTGGTTATTGATTTTTTTGCCGTGCAGGGTAATGGTCCCGCCGGATTTCTCGCGAATACCGAACAGGGTTTCCACGATATCGGTACGCTTGGCGCCTACCAGACCGGCAATCCCGAGGATCTCTCCTTTATGCAGATCGAAGGAGATATCGCGAATAGAAGGCTGACGCAGCGACGTCAGGTTACGCACTTCCAGAATCACTTCGCCCGGCTTGTTCTCTTTGGTCGGGAAGCGCTGGTTCAGGGAACGACCCACCATCATGGCGATGATCTTGTCCATGTCCAGCCCTTCCAGCGGCTGGGTGGCGATCCACTGGCCATCGCGCAGTACCGTGATTTCATCGCACAACTGGAAGATCTCTTCCATTTTGTGGGAGATATAGACGATGCCGCAACCGCGCTCCTTCAGCTTACGGATAATGGTGAACAGGTGGTTCACCTCTTTCTCCGTTAACGACGAAGTAGGCTCATCCATAATAACGATTTTGGCGTTATAGGAGAAAGCCTTGGCGATTTCAATCATCTGCATCTGAGAAACGGATAACGTCCCGACGCGCGCACGCGGATCGATATCAATATCCAGTTCATCAAAAATCGCTTTGGTGTCACGATACATTTTGTCCTGATCGACAAATACGCCTTTGGTCGGATAACGACCCAGCCACATATTGTCCATGACAGAACGCTGAAGTACCAGGTTAAGTTCCTGGTGAACCATCGAAATACCATTTTCCAGTGCTTCTTTGGCGGAATGGAAATCGATCTCTTTCCCCTGAAAAAGAATGCTGCCAGAATCTTTTTGATAGATCCCAAATAAGCATTTCAATAATGTTGATTTACCCGCACCGTTTTCACCCATTAAGGCGTGAATAGAGTGAGGCCGTACTTTTAAATTAACATTATCCAGTGCTTTAACCCCGGGAAAAGACTTGTTGATACCGCTCATTTCCAACAAGTATTCACCGGACGACTGAGTCGTTGTGCTGACCATAATTATACCTTCTCGGCCTCGCGTCGCGTGATAAAAGGGCGCAGAAACTGCGCCCAGTAGAATGCTATAACTTATTTACCGGTGAATTGGGCCAGGTTTTCCTGATCTACGCCAACGTACGGTACGCGAACAACTTTGTTGTCGATTTTCCAGTTGGTGCCGTCAGCAGCGCCTTTGCCGTCTGCCAGGTTTTTCGCCAGATCGAAGGTAGCTTTCGCCTGGTTGTTAGCATCGTTCAGCACGGTACCGGCCATTGCGCCAGATTTTACCAGAGCCATTGCTTCAGGCAGGGCATCCACACCAAAGACCGGAATAGAGGATTTGTTGTGTGCTTTCAGGGCTTCTACTGCACCCATTGCCATTGCATCGTTGTTGGCGATAACCACTTCGATTTTGTTAGCGTTCGGGCCGGACAGCCAGGCGTCCATTTTGTCTTTCGCCTGAGCGGTGTCCCACATAGCCGTATCTAATGCCAGCTGCTGGGTTTTCAGGCCTTTGTCGTTCAGCTCTTTGATCACGTAAGTGGTACGTGCTTCAGCATCCGGGTGGCCTGGCTCGCCTTTCAGCAGAACAAACTGAATCTGACCATCTTTGTTCAGATCCCAGTTCGGGTTAGCCGCCCAGTGTTTAGCAATCAGGTCGCCCTGAATGATGCCGGATTCTTTGGAGTCGGTGCCCACGTAGAAGGCTTTATCGTAGCTATCCAGCGCTTTACGGGAAGGTTCTTTGTTGAAGAAGACCACTGGCACATTCTGGCCACGTGCTTTCTCAATAACGGTGCCTGCTGCCGCCGGGTCAACCAGGTTGATTGCCAGAGCTTTCACGCCTTTTGCCAGCAGTACGTCAATCTGGTCGTTCTGTTTTGATTGGTCATTCTGGGAGTCATTCATCAGCAGCTGCACGTCTGGCGCTGATTTACCTTCTTTCTCAATGGCTTTACGCACAACAGACATAAAGTTGTCGTCGTATTTATAGATAGTCACACCAATACGGCTATCTGCAGCGTGCGCGGTTGCACCAAAAAGCATACTTGCCATAACAGCAGACAGAGTCAACACCTTCTTATTCATGATATCTCCGGTTTTTATGCAGGGTAGTTCGTGTGAATAACGATCGGCGGGCAATGTTAATGAAACGTTAATGCCGGCCGAAGTCCACTTATAAAATTTCTATCTTCCTTGGTCGGTAACGCTCCAGAATGCGTTTTTTTGGATGTTTAACGTGCCGTGGCTATAGTGAAAGTGATTATTCACCGTTACATAGCGTTTCAGTCACTAAAACGCTGACATCATAGTCAGCGCCTTGTTAACTTACTGTGAATTTACTCACAAATTGAAAACGGTTACATCACGACGAATTATGAGTTAGTGATCGGCACCACAATTTGCCGTAGAGCAACGGAGTGACGACGCACTAAAGTCGGCATGAAACAGTGAGTTGCAGCAAGATCCAGCTTTCCCGCGGCCCCCTGTAACGCCAGCTCCGTGGCCAGCCGCGCCATAGAGGCAATCGGATAGCGCACCGTCGTCAGCTGTGGGTCTGTGTAACGGGCAATCGGAATATCATCGAAACCAATCAATGACAGATGCTGTGGCACCGCAATACCGTTGTCCTTCAGTGCCGTTAGCGCCCCTGCAGCCATGCTGTCGTTGTAGGCAAAGACCGCGGTCAGCTGCAGGTTGCGCCCGAGTAGCTCCACCATGGCCGCTTCCCCGCCCTGCATATCCGGCGCGCCGGTGCCGATCCAGCTATCCGAAGCGATAATGCCCTGCTCCAGCAACGCTTTCTGCCAGCCTTCACGCCGCATTTCGTCATCCTCAATGCGGTGGCTTGATGCAAGATAGCCGATGCGCTGATGGCCGTTATTCACCAGCATTCGCGTCGCCATCATCGCGCCGCTGACGTTATCAAGGCAGACGCAGCGGTGGGCATAGCCAGGCACAATGCGGTTGATCAACACCATGCCGGGGATCTGCTCCATCAGCGCAGACAGCTCCTCATCGCTCAAGGCTTTTGAGTGGACGATCAGGGCGTTACAGCGCTGACGAATCAACACCTCAATGGCGTTACGCTCTTTTTCTGCCTCGTGATAGCTATTGCCGATGAGCACGTTTTTCTGGTGCTCCTGGGCAACCATGTCCACGGCTTTTACCAGCGCGCCAAAAAAGGCATCCGATACATCCATCACTACCACGCCGATGGTATCGCTGACCTGGGTTGCCAGCGCCTGCGCGTTCGCATTGGGACGGTAGCCCAGCGCCGTGACGGCTTTCATCACGCACTCGCGCGTTTCAGGGCTAACCAGCGCGCTGTTGTTGAGCACACGGGAAACGGTGGCGACAGAAACGCCCGCCTGACGCGCGACGTCACGAATGGTGATCATATTCACCATCCTTATTTAGATTGCAGCAACTCACAGACACCCCCTGTGTTTAGCAAGGTGCCTATTCTGGCAGTGAGAAAGGAAGGACTACGTGAAGAAGCTCACAAGGATGAAAACGGTTACATCCGTTTTGTTAACGATTGTGATCCAGATCGTTATCCGGATGTATTACCCGGTGAAACCCCTGCAGCACGTGCGGTCAATTGCCGCCATAGCCACTCCATCGGTCCCTGACGGAAATAACGCAGCCAGAAAACGGAGAACAGGATATTCACCAGCCAGACAGGTAACACGAAGCCCATCAGTTGCAGGCGATCAAAATGCATAAACAGGCCGAGGCGATAGAACAAGGTGGTGCAGATCAGCGTCTGTAAAAGGTAGTTACTGAGCGCCATGCGCCCTACGCAGGCCACGGCCATCACCAACCGGAAACGGCAGAGCTGCGGCCAGAAGCCATAGATCAGCGCAGCATAGCCTATCGTCTGGAAGGGCGCGCTAATCTCCCGCGGTGCCTGTAACAGAAACGCGCACCAGCGGTAGTCCCAGTTGACATACCACTGGGCGATCACCGCCGGGAGATTGATCGCCAGACCGACCAGTACCAGCCACATCCCGGTTCGCCGGTAATGACCGAGGCTAAACTCACCTTTCAGCCAGCCGGTTCGCATCAGCGCAGCGCCAATCAGCATCATTCCCGCCAGCTGCCAGCCGTATTGCGCCCCAAGCGCCAGCAGGCTGTTGCCAATCATATCGGCCCGATTGCTGATGGCCTCCATGCCGCCACCCAGCTTCCAGTACTGCTCATACTGCAAATTGGCCGCATCCGGTACCCAGGAACGATTGGTGGAGCCGCCGGAGATAACCCCCAGCAGCAGCAGGATAGCGACGCCAATGAGGAAGAGCACCACGCCGGTGTTGAACAGGTTTTTTATATCGTGCGCATCGCGGATGATACGCCAGCAGATCAATCCCACCAGCCCGTAGGCCAACAGAATATCGCCGTCCCAGAACAGGAGGCCATGCATAAACCCGAGGAGGACCAGCAGTGAAAGACGCGCCTGGATCCAGCGTTTACCGCGTTTTAGCAGCAGCTGGAGGCCTGCCCCAAACAACAAGGCAAACAGAGTGAGGAATTTGACCTGGGCAAAGAGATCCAGCACCGCCCATGTCCAGGCGTCGCTGAGAGTAATATCGCCATACCAGGCGGGATTAAGATAAGCGGCTTTCGGCAGACCGAAGCCGCTTATATTGAGCAGCAGAATACCCAGAATAGCGACGCCACGAACGAAATCCAGCGTGACATTTCTTTCCATGTACCCTGCCCTGATGATCAGTTGTGGTGACGCACGGCGCGCAGGAACTCCTGACGGGTGTTCTGGCTTGATTTAAACAGGCCGCCCAGCGAGGTGGTCGTGGTGGCGCTGGTCGCATCACGAATACCGCGCGCTTTCACGCAGTAATGCACCGCGTCAATGGAAACCGCCACGTTATTGGTTCCCAGCAGCGTTTGCAACGCGATGAGGATCTGCTGGGTTAAACGCTCCTGCACCTGCGGACGCTGGGCAAAGAACTGCACGATGCGGTTAATCTTCGACAGGCCAATAACCGAGTCTTTTGGAATATAGGCTACGGTCGCTTTGCCGTCGATGGTCACAAAGTGATGTTCACAGGTGCTGGTCAGGGTGATATCACGCACCGTCACCATCTCATCCACCTTCATTTTGTTTTCAATGACGGTGATTTTCGGGAAATTAGCGTAATCCAGCCCTGAGAAAATCTCATCGACATACATTTTGGCGATGCGACGCGGGGTTTCCATCAGACTGTCATCGCTGAGATCGAGATTCAGCAGCTGCATGATTTCGGTCATATGCCCGGAAATAAGACGTTTACGCGTTTCGTTGTCCAGATCCTGAACCGGCGGGCGCAGCGGGGTTTCAAGGCCGTGCGCAACCAGCGCTTCATGGACGAGGGCTGCTTCTTTACTCATTGATGACATTCTTTTCTCCTGCAGGTGTGGCGCGCTTCTGCCCTACATGGGGCAAAATGTGCCGTCATTGTGCGCGAGGCGGCGAGCATAATCCAGTATTCACCGCGATAATTATTGCAATTGCCGTTACCTTTCAACCTGACGCTGCCAGACCAGCCCGCCCGCCACGAAAAGCGCGATGCCCGCCAGGCCCAGCGCAGGCTCCAGTTGGTGGGTAAGCCAGCTCGACAGCGCCGAGGTCATCGGGCCAACAAGCTGCCCAACCGCATAGCCGGTGGTGAGTAATCCGGCCATGTAACGCGTATGATTCGGTGCCAGCTCACGCCCGTAAAGCAGCGAAAGCTGTACCGCACATAAAAATCCGCCGCCCACCAGCAATGCACCGGTCACCAGACCGGCCATTCCCGGCAGCAGCCAGGCGGCAATCACGCCCACCGCCTGCAGCCATAACACCAGCGCCAGTCGGCGATGGGTCGTGGAGACATGGCGCAGCGCGATACTCAGGGCAATGCCCAGCACCGAGGCTACGCCGAAAACTGGCCAGACAAACTGGGCGAACGCGCTGCCAGGGAAACGCAGCGCCGCCATCTGGGACAAAAACGTCGCCGGGAGGATGTAACCAAACCCGGCGAGACTGTAGCTCCACACCAGACGACGCAGATCGCGGGTCAGCGTCAACGGCTCCGGCGTCGTGCCAGGGCGATGCAATTGCCCGGCACGCGGCAGATAGCGGGCCACCAGCGCGATCAGTACCAGCGCCAGTACGCCGTAGATTTGCCATGCGGCACTCGCCGATAAGCCCTGCGCCTGGATCCACACCGCCAGCAAGCCGCTGAGCGTAATGCCCGCCCCCGGCCCCGCAAAGACTGCGGCACTGAGACCTGGCTTACCGAAATGGGCCAGCCGTTCGTTGGTCCAGGCGGCGATCAGCACCATCGACCAGCCGCTCATGCAGCCAATCACAAACCGTAGCAGTCCGTGAACGACGGCGTTATCCGCGATGGCCGAAAGCAGGGTTAGCATCACTGCGCCAACGATGCCCAGCCACAGGCGGCCTTCGACAAACCGGTGCGCGCGCATGGCATCCCACGCCCCCACCAGATAGCCGAGGTAGTTCATCGCCGCCGCCAGTCCGGCGCTGGTCAGGGTCAGTTGCCCTGCCGCAATCATCAGCGGCACCTGTGGTGTAAAGGCAAAGCGCCCTATTCCCATCGCCACCACCAGAACCACAAAACCGCTGAGCGCGATACGCAGCGCCATGACCACTCCAGTTGTTAAAGTTTCGTAAATTCATGATGCAGTATATGTCGTTAATGCGGAAGTGAAAGTTACTCACGCGTTATTGAATTAACTGTATTATGAGGTCTATCTATCGAAACACCTTCCTGAAGGAGCCTTGCATGGAACTGCTCGAAGAGCACTACTGTTTTGAAGGTCGACAGCAGCGCTGGCGTCATGACTCCACGGTGCTGAACTGCGCGATGACGTTCAGCATTTTTCTGCCTCCGGCTACGCGTGCGGCAAAACCGCCGGTGCTGTACTGGCTTTCCGGCCTGACCTGCAACGATGAAAACTTTACCACCAAAGCGGGCGCCCAGCGGGTTGCGGCGGAGCTGGGGATCGCGCTGGTGATGCCCGACACCAGCCCGCGCGGTGACGATGTGGCAGACGATGCCGGTTACGATCTGGGCAAAGGCGCCGGGTTCTACCTGAATGCCACCCAGCAGCCCTGGGCGCGTCATTACCGGATGTACGATTATCTGCGCGATGAGCTGCCTGCGCTCATCCAGGCGGAGTTTGCGGTCGCCGATCGCTGTGCCATCAGCGGCCATTCGATGGGTGGCCACGGTGCGCTGGTGATGGCACTGAAAAATCCGGGCAAATACGTCAGCGTGTCGGCGTTTGCGCCTATCGTGAACCCATGTCAGGTGCCGTGGGGGCAAAAAGCCTTCACCCATTATCTGGGCGAGAATCCAGAAACCTGGCAGGAGTGGGATAGCTGTGCGTTGATGCTGGCCAGCCAGCCGGAACAGGCGATCCCGACGCTTATCGATCAGGGTGATGCCGATCAGTTCCTGGCGAGCCAGTTACAGCCAGCAGTGCTGGCGGAAGCTGCGCGCCAGAAGGCCTGGCCGCTGACGTTACGCATCCAGCCAGGTTACGATCACAGCTATTACTTTATTGCGTCCTTTATAGAAGATCATCTGCGCTTCCATGCGCAGCAGTTGTTGAAGTAAGGGCAGACTTCACGTCCTCACTCGCCCCTCTTCCGCAGGGAGAGGGGTCTGTCACAGGCCGGGCAAGCGCCGCGCCGCCCGGCGCATTCACGATCAGAACTGGTAATCCACCGCCATAAAGTAACGGCGTCCTTCTTCGGTGTAGCTGTAGTCGTCGCGGCTGAGATCTTTATCCAGCAGGTTCATGACACCTGCACGCAGCTTGACGTTTTTAGTTGCCTGCCATGCGCCACCGGTGTTCCACACCACGTAGCCACCCGGCGTTGCTTCGCCATCGGTAACGGTGCGTTTCTCACCCGTATAATTGCCCTGCACGTAGAAGGACCACGCCTGCGTTGCCTGCCAGTCAAGCGTGCCGTTTGCGGTATGGAACGGCAGTTCCGAGAGCGGCTTGTTGCCGCCGTTGCTGATATCGCGTCCGTCGTTATAGGTGTAATTCAACGTCATGCGCCAGTCTTCGGCGATCGGGAATTTCACTTCCGTTTCCAGGCCGCGGATCCGCGCCTTATTGACGTTGTAATAACGGAAAATCGGCTCACCGTCGGCATTCAGGCCGACATAGTTCGGGTAACCCTGCGCCTGGTTGACGTTGGCCGTACGGAGGATGCTGATACGATCGTCCACATCGTTCTGGAAGGCAGTAATGCTGCCCTGCACGCCTTCTAACCAGCCCTCTTCCCCGCTGTAGTAAAGACCCAGCTCGAAGCTTTCGCTGGTTTCTGGCTTCAGATCCGGGCTACCGACAATTTCACAGGCCCCACGGCAGGAGCCGGTAGTCCAGTCTGGGCTCAGCTGCAGCAGCGAAGGCGCTTTGAATGCTGTCGCCCAGCCGCCTTTTACCGTCAGGGTATCGGTCGCGTTGTAGACCAGATAAGCACGCGGACTCCAGTGATCGCCGTAGGTTTCGTGGTCATCCATACGCACGCCGGTGGTCAGCGCCAGCGGCTCGAAGATACGCCATTCATCTTCAATAAAGAGCGCATACTGGCTGGCCGAGGTGCTACTGCTGCTACCGCCGGTAATGTTAACCGGATCCTTCAGCTTGTCGTGACGCCATTCTCCCCCGAAGGTGAGCAGCTGGTTAATCTCTCCCAGCGGCAGGACGTATTTACCGTCAACAGAGTTGCTTTCGGAGGTGATAGGGTTGGCGTTGCCCGGGTTCTTGTTATCAACCTTTTCGCCGTAGAATTTCAGTTCGCTGTTGCCCATTCCCCAGCGGCCATTGTGGCTCAGGGAGTAGTTCTGGCGCTCAAGACGGTTCTGATCCAGCGAGTCGGAATCACGGTCCTGGCGGTCAAAACCGTAGCCAGCGGTGAAATCGTGGTTCTCGTTCGGGGTCCAGGCGAATTCCACGTTGGCATCGCGGCTGGTGAAGCCTTCGATACGGGGAGTTTCCCCGGAGGCGCTGGTTGTCGAGGTCTGCGGATCGTCTTTATCGCGTTTGGACAGGCTACCAAAGGCTTTCAGACCGAGGACGCCATCCACCAGCGGGCCGCTGGTATAAAACTGGCCGCCATAGGTGTCGCCGCGATCGCGGTGTTCCTGAATCGTGGAGTCGGCGGTGAGAGTACCGGTCCATTTCTGGCCGATCTTTTTGGTAATGATATTGACCACGCCGCCCAGGGCATCAGAGCCGTACAGGGAGGACATCGGCCCGCGCACCACTTCGATACGTTCGATGGCGTCAACCGGTACCCAGTTGAGGTCGAAATCGTTATGACGGAATACGGCGTTGCGAGAGTTGACGCGTTTACCGTCAACCAGGATCAAGGTATAGCTGCTGTCCAGACCGCGGATACTGACGCCCTTACGGTTGTCCCCTTCGTCAGTTAATTGCACGCCCGGAACCTCTTTTAACACATCTTTCAGGTTCTGCACCGGCTTACGTTGCAGATCCTGCTGAGTGATGACGCTGATACTGGCCGGGGCATCTTTCAGGTTTTGCTCGTTGGCCGAGGCAGTCACCACCATAGTGTCGCCAGATTCCGCCGCAACAACCGGCAGGGCCAGGGACAGAGCAGACGCGCACAGCCCTCCCCGAACGAAGGGATTCAACCTAAACATTCCATATCTCCATGAGGTAAACACAGCAAAATCAAATATGTACTGCTCACATTGCATTGCGTACCGCCCGCTTCTCTGGCGGGTCAGCCGGGTAATTTTTTTGCAGGTGTGGGCACAGCATCTTCCCCTGACCAGGGCGACGATGCTGACTCCTTCATCCTTTTGATTACTATGCTAATGATAAAGCAAACGATAACTATTATCAATTCAATTGTTAAAAGTTATGTCAAGACTGCATAGTATGGAGATAAAAAAAACCCGCTCGAGTGAGCGGGTTAAAGAGAGGCGTTGTGGTTATTTTTTGAAGCTATTCGGGAATTCCATTTCGCTATAGCTGACAAACTTCGATCCCTTCGTCAGCTTGTAGCCGAACCAGATGATCAAGAACAGTGGGATACCAATATAGGTGGCTGCCACGCCGCCCCAGTCGATGGTGTCGGCCAGGAAGGCTTCGTAGTTCTGGCCCAGGGTAATGATCAGACACAGCACAAAGGCAAAGATCGGACCCAGCGGGAAGAACCCGGAGCGGTACGGCAGGTTGTTAATGTCGTAGCCCTGTTTCACATAGCCGCGACGGAAACGGTAGTGGCTGATAGCGATACCCAGCCAGGCGATAAAGCCCGTCATACCCGAGGTATTCAACAGCCACAGGTAGACCGTCTGGTTACCAAACATTGAGGTCAGGAAACAGAGGCAGGCAATCACGGTGGTGGCATACAGCGCGTTACGCGGCACGCCGCCTTTAGACAGCTTAGCGAAAATACGCGGCGCTTTGCCATCACAGGCCAGGGAGTAGAGCATACGGGTAGAGGCATACATCCCGGAGTTACCCGCCGACAGTACCGCCGTCAGGATCACCGCATTCATCACCGCCGCCGCAGAGAGCAGACCGGCATGCTGGAACACCAGCGTAAACGGACTGACGCTGATATCTTTCACGTCGTTACGCAGCAGGCTTGGATCGGTATACGGAATGATCAGGCTAATAATCAGGATGGCGAACACATAGAACAGCAGGATACGCCAGAAGACCTGCCGCACCGCGCGCGGAATGTTCTTCTCCGGGTTCTCGGATTCACCGGCGGCAATGCCGATAAGTTCAGTCCCCTGGAAGGAGAAGCCAACGATCATCGCCACGCCAATCATCGCCGAGAAGCCCCCGGCAAAAGGCGCATCGTCAAGGGTCCAGTTGCTCCAGCCCGCAGGTTCAGTGCCTTTGAAGATGCCGACAATCATCGCCACACCCACGGCGATAAAGATGATCACTGTGGCGACTTTGATCAGCGAGAACCAGTATTCCGCTTCGCCAAAACCGCGCACGGAGATGTAGTTAAGCAGGAAGATCAGCCCCAGGAAGATAGCGCTCCAGATCCAGCCCGGCGTATCGGGGAACCACCAGGTCATCACCAGCTGCGATGCCACCAGATCCACGGCGATAGTCACCGCCCAGTTGTACCAGTAGTTCCAGCCCAGCGCGAAGCCAAAGCCCTCTTCCACATATTTCTGACCATAGGTAGAAAAAGAACCGGATACCGGCATGTACGCCGCCAGTTCGCCCAGGCTGGTCATCAGGAAATAGACCATCAAACCGATCAGGATATAAGAAAAGAGCGCGCCGCCGGGACCCGCTGCAGAAATGGTCGCCCCAGAGGCGACAAAAAGACCTGTACCGATAGAACCGCCAATGGCAATCATCGTCAGGTGACGCGCCTTGAGTTCGCGACGTAGCGCGGGCGCTTCTGTGGTTTTAGTTTCGGAAACCATATGAAAATGCTGTCCATTCAAAAAATGAGGCGCGATTGTAGCAGACGATCGCCAGCGCTTCCGGCACAAATGCCCTGTTATAAGAGAGCTTCATGACCGGGCCAGGATTATAAGTAAAGCAGAGAATTAAATCGGTGCGAGGACGCGATCCCGGCGGGCAGAACGCCGCCGGGCGGGCTTACATTTCGCAGTAACGCAGAAAACGCTGTAAGGAATTCGAGAGGTGCTTCTGGCGATGATGGATACGCCACAGGGTACGCACCAGCTTGTTCGGCAGCGGAACGGGGATCTCCACCAGCGTCCCGCTCTCCAGCTGTTCGGCAATCACCCGACGCGACAGACAACTGATGCCGAGGCCGTGACGCACTGCATGTTTAATCGCCTCTGAATTGCCCAGCTCCATACCCATATGAAACTGCGGCAGATGCGACAGCAGCAGATAATCGACGATCTCCCGCGTGCCGGATCCCTGCTCGCGTAAAATCCACGGCGCCTGCGCCAGCCGTTCCAGCGTCACCTCTTGCTGTAATAAAGAAGAGGCCGGCGAGGCGAAGACCACCAGCTCATCCTCCAGCCAGGGGTCGGCAATGATGTCGGCGTTGTGGCACGGGCCTTCGATAAGACCGATATCAACCCGAAAATCGATCACGGCGTTGATCACATCCTGGCTATTGCCGACGCTCATCTCCAGCGGTAACCCCGGGAAATCACGGCGGTAGCGGGCAATCACCTCCGGCAGAATATAGTTGCCGATGGTGCTGCTGGCAAAAACGCGAATGGCGCCATTATCTTCACGAAACAGCTGTTCGATCTCGATGGTCTGCTCCAGCAGGGCCAACGCGCGGGGATAGAGCAAGCGCCCGTGTTCGTTGACCACCAGCCGCTTCCCTACCCTGTCAAAGAGCTGAACCCCCAGCTGGCCTTCAAGATCGGTCAGGGCGGCGCTGACCGCAGACTGCGACAGCGCCAGCATCTGCGAGGCCTGCGTGGTCGAGCCGCTTTTCAGCACCTCAGCAAAGACCTCAAGCTGGCGTAACGTAATGTGCATAGTTGTCGTCCGATAAGATAAGCGTCCTGCTTACCACTTATAAAGATTAATTATAAATATATAATCAATTTTATTTTTAAACCAGCGCGCCGTAATCTTTAGCCAGAGAAAAGGAGAAGGTTATGACGACACTCACTCTGGAACATCATCGTACAGTGTGGCACTACATTCCGGGCTTAGCGCTGAGCGCGCTGGTCACCGGCGTTGCGTTATGGGGCGGCAGTATTCCGGCGGTTGCAGGGGCAGGATTCAGCGCCCTGACGCTGGCCATCCTGCTGGGGATGGTCATCGGCAATACGGTCTATCCGCAGATTTACAAGCCGTGTGATGGCGGCGTGATCTTCGCCAAACAGCACCTGCTGCGCCTCGGGATCATCCTTTATGGTTTTCGCCTGACCTTCGCGCAGATTGCCGATGTGGGCGTCAGCGGGATTGTCATCGACGTATTAACCCTGACCAGCACATTTACACTGGCCTGCGTTATTGGCCAGAAAGTGTTCGGACTGGACAAACAGACCAGCTGGTTGATTGGTGCCGGGAGCAGCATTTGCGGTGCCGCGGCAGTGCTGGCGACCGAGCCGGTAGTGAAGGCCGAGTCCAGTAAGGTGACGGTTGCCGTCGCGACAGTGGTGATCTTCGGTACGCTGGCGATCTTCCTCTATCCGGCGATGTATCCGCTGGTGGCGCATTGGTTTAGCCCGGAGACCTACGGGATTTACATCGGCTCAACGATGCACGAAGTGGCCCAGGTGGTAGCAGCCGGACACGCCATCAACCCGGAAGCGGAAAATGCGGCGGTGATCGCCAAAATGCTGCGGGTGATGATGCTGGCCCCCTTCCTGCTGATCCTGGCGGCAAGGGTCAAACACCTCGCCCCGGCAGGCAGCGGCGAGAAGAGCAAAATCACCATTCCGTGGTTTGCGATCCTGTTTATTGCGGTGGCGGTGTTTAACTCGTTCCATCTGTTGCCAAAAGCCGTGGTGGATATGCTGGTGACGCTGGATACGGTGCTGCTGGCCATGGCGATGGCGGCGCTGGGCTTAACCACCCACGTCAGCGCCCTGAAAAAAGCCGGGGCTAAACCGCTGCTGATGGCGCTGCTGCTCTTCGTCTGGCTCATTGTAGGCGGGGGAGCCATTAACCTGGCGGTTCATAGCCTGCTGGCATAAACCACTTCATCCTTCTCCTGTTAACCCGCTATCATAAGCGTTTGTGGGTTAACAGGAGTCCCTGTATGAAATATGTTGGAGCACACGTCAGTGCTGCTGGCGGCCTGGCGAATGCCGCCATTCGTGCCGCCGAAATTGAGGCGACCGCCTTCGCCCTGTTCACCAAAAACCAGCGCCAGTGGCGTGCCGCCCCCTTAACCACTCAGGTGATTGATGAGTTCAAAGCGGCCTGCGAAAAATACCATTTCACTTCCGGCCAGATCCTGCCGCACGACAGCTACCTGATTAACCTCGGCCACCCGGTTCAGGAGGCGCTGGAGAAGTCACGTGAGGCTTTCCTCGATGAGATGCAGCGCTGCGAGCAGCTCGGTCTGACGCTGTTGAACTTCCACCCGGGCAGCCATCTGACGCAAATTGATGAAGACGCCTGCCTGGCGCGGATCGCCGAGTCGATCAATATCGTGCTGGACAAGACGCAAGGGGTAACGGCGGTGATTGAAAATACCGCCGGACAGGGCAGCAACCTCGGTTTCCGCTTTGAACATCTGGCGGCCATTATTGACGGTGTTGAAGATAAAACCCGCGTTGGCGTCTGCATTGATACCTGCCATGCCTTTGCCGCCGGTTACGATCTGCGCAGCATGGAAGAATGTACAAAGACCTTCGCGGAATTCGAACGGATTGTTGGCTTTGAGTATCTGCGCGGAATGCACCTCAACGATGCGAAAAGCGCCTTTGGCAGCCGCGTTGACCGCCACCACAGCCTGGGTGAAGGCAACATCGGCCACGATGCGTTCCGCTTTATCATGCAGGACCCGCGTTTCGACGGCATTCCGATGGTGCTGGAAACCATTAACCCGGATATCTGGGCGGAAGAGATCGCCTGGTTGAAAGCACAAGAGTACACCGAGGCCACCGCATAAGGATGAACGAAAGGGAAACGCCGATCCTGCGGCGCACCCCTTTTATTCAACAGCCTGACAAGACCCTTGATCTCAGCCGTTCGCGCATTGCTGCACACCTCATGGAGTGAATGCGCAAAGGGGCGATCACAGACAAGGGTTGTATCCTCACCGAACAGGATGATTATGTCGCGCTCGCGCCATCCATATGGATATACGGGGTATGGCCGACATTCGCTTCCCTGAATCTTCATCTCATCCGGGAGCTATTCAGCACGCAGCGGGTGGCGTGGCGCGGAACATCGCCCTTCACCTGCAGCGGTAGTGTCGCTACCCACCCTGCCCCCTTCTGTTCGACAAAAGCGTTTGATCCGTTGCACGTTTAAATGCAAAAAAAAAGGGCAGAGTCGCCTCTGCCCTTTTTGAATGAAGAATGCTTATGCGGCTTTCGCAGCAACTACCTCAGCTTCCGGGCGTTTCAGCACCGCGTAAGAGAGACCTGCCACCAGCGTACCGGCGATAATTGCAAGCAGGTAACCCAGCACCGGGGTAATCGCACCCGGGATCAGCAGAACAAACAGACCACCGTGCGGCGCCATCAGTTTTGCGCCAACCGCCATGGAGATGGCACCGGTCACGGCACCGCCGACGATACAGCACGGCAGAACGCGCATCGGGTCACGAGCCGCAAACGGGATAGCCCCTTCGGTGATGAAGCACAGGCCGAGAACCAGCGCCGCTTTACCCCCTTCCTGCTGCGCCTTGTCGAATTTACGACGGGCAACGAGGGTCGCCAGGCCCAGCGCCAGCGGTGGCACCATACCCGCAGCCATGATGGCCGCCATCGGTGCATAAGTCTGGGTACTCAGCAGGCCAACACCAAACGCGTAGGCTGCTTTGTTCACCGGACCACCCATATCGGTACACATCATCGCCCCGAGGATTGCACCCAGCAGGACCGCATTGGCGGTACCCATGGTTTGCAGCCAGTGGGTCAGGCCTTCGAGGATACCCGCAACCGGTTTACCGATCAGGTAGATCATGGCCAGACCAACAATCAGGCTGGAGAACAGCGGAATGATCAGGATCGGTTTCAGGGCTTCCATGCTTTGCGGCAGTTTCAGCTTCGAACTAATCAGCTTCGCCACGTAGCCTGCGAGGAAGCCGGCGATGATCCCGCCGATAAAGCCAGAACCGGTGCTCACCGCCAGCATACCGCCGATCAAACCCGGGGTCAGACCTGGACGGTCAGCGATGGAGAACGCAATGTAACCTGCCAGTACGGGCACCATCAGCGCGAACGCCGAGCCACCACCAATCTGCATTAATGCCGCTGCCAGGGTGTTCGGCTCTTTAAACGCCTCGATACCGAAGGCGAAGGAGAGCGCGATACAGAGACCACCCGCCACAACCATCGGCAGCATGTAGGAGACGCCTGTCAGCAGGTGACGATAGGCACCGGCAGACTCTTTCTTGCCTTCGGAAGCCGAAGACGCGGTATTACCCGCAGGCTGGAACAGTTTCGCTTCTGCCTGCGCTTTATCCAGTTCCTGGGCCGTTTTCTTCAGCGCCAGACCGGTTGAGGTGCGATACATCGGTTTACCGGCAAACTTCGCCAGATCCACTTCGATATCCGCCGCCACGATCACCAGGTCCGCTGCCGCCACCTCTTCCGGGGTGATAGCATTGCCTGCGCCCACTGAACCGCGGGTTTCAACTTTTACCCACCAGCCGCGTTTTTTGGCTTCGGTTTCAATGGCTTCTGCGGCCATAAAGGTGTGCGCTACGCCAGTTGGGCAGGCAGTGACCGCCACCACGCGTTTCGGACCGCTGGTCACAGCTGTTGCCGTTTCCGCCGCGACAGGTACGGTGTACAGCGCCGCATGGCCTTTCGCTTCGCTCAGGAACAGTTCCGGGTGGGCGACTGCGCGATTGATATCGCCCAGCCACACTTTTTTGCCGTTCAGTGAACTGTCGGCCGGGATCGTGTCGCCCAGTACAATGACCAGTTCGGCATCGCCCGGGTTATCGATAAAATCAAGGTGTGCTTTATGCCCCGCTGAACCCAGCAAGGTTTTCGCCATATAAGCGCGCGCCTGTCCGAGTGCAGAGTCAATAATCAGCAGCGTTTTCATTATGCCTCTCCTGCTGTCAGTTAAAGGGTTTCAAGTCAACGCGCGCCATCATCGCGGCTAACTGGGTACGATCGGTAATCCCGACATTGCTCTGGCTGACAGCCAGGGCAGCAACGGCGGTGGCAAGACGTAATGTGTGTTCACTGGATTCGCGCATCAGCAGGCCATAGATCAACCCGCCGACCATCGAATCACCTGCTCCCACGGTACTGACCACTTCCATCGATGGCGGTTTGGCGATCCATTCGCCGGACGCGTTAACCCACAGCGCGCCCTCTGCGCCCAGAGAGATCACCACATGCGCGATACCCTGCTCACGTAAAGCATGGGCGGCGTCAATCACATCTTTTAAGTCTGGCAGCTTACGGCCAGCCCAGATCTCAAGTTCGCGACGATTAGGTTTCACCAACCACGGCGCTGCTTTCAGACCCGCCACCAGCGCATCGCGGCTGCTGTCAAAGATGATACATGGGCACTGGCTACGCAGGCGCGTCATCCAGTCGGTAAAGGCTTCCGGGCTGACGCCGGACGGCAGGCTGCCGCTGACGCAGACCATGTCGAACTGACCAAGCCAGGTCAGGGAGTCATTCACAAAACGCTCCCAGTCGGCCTGGGTGACTTCAAAACCGGAGAAGTTCAGGTCGGTCACTTCGCCATCTTTTTCGGTCAATTTCACGTTGATGCGGGTACGGCCCTGCACCACCTGAAAACGGTTGGCGATCCCCAGCTCGCTGAACAGCTGCTGGAAACCATCCTGGTTATCTTTGCCGAGGAAGCCGCCGACGGTGACGTCAATCCCGAGATCCTTCAGCACTTTTGCAACGTTAATCCCTTTACCTGCCGCGTGCAGGCCAGTGGTACGCACGAGGTTAACTTCGCCGCGTTCGATTTCCGGGCAAAAGCCCACGAGGTCGTAAGCCGGGTTCAGCGTAATAGTGGCAACACGTCTGCTCATTATGCGCCCTCCCCCAGACCGGCCGCGATGGCGTCGCCAATCGCTTTCAGCGCCTGTTCAGCATCCGCACCCTGCGCGGTGAAACGCAGGCGATGGCCTTTCTTCACGCCCAGCGCAACCACTTTCATCAGGCTGCGACCGTTGGCCGGTTTACCGCTGCCGTCGAGGTTGGTGACGGTAACGTCGCTATTGAACTGCTTAATGGTATTCACCAGCATGGTGCCCGGACGGGCGTGCAGACCATGTTCGTTACGTACCACAAATTCAGCGCTCAGCAGCTCATCGGTATTCACATCATCGCTGGTCAGCAGCGCCAGCAAGGTAGCGGCATCGGCTTTCAGCAGTTGTTCAGCTTTTTTGTTCAGCAGAAGGTCGCTCAGGCGCTTCAGCACCTCTACCGGCTGTTCATCCGTCATAGAAACGGTGACCAGCATCGCCGTGGTATCTCCGGCGGTATCAAACGCGGTAGCCGCACGGCTGACGGCGATAGCGCTGCGCAGGTTGCCTTCAGCACAGTCGTTCAGCCAGACGCCCTGACCGAGGTTCAGCGGTTTGTCGTTAATCGCATGGGCAACAAAAGTGGTATCGACAGCACCTGCTTCTTTCAGGCGACCGGCGTTAAGCGCCTGCAGGGTCACCAGATCGGAAGCCACCACGTCCAGGGTCAGCATGTCGTTATCCAGTTTCAGGGCTTCGCTCTGCTTTTCACCCATCAGCAAGGCACGCAGCTCTTCAGCGGTGGTCGCGGATTTGAGTTGTTCAGCCACCGCGTCATCGCTAAGCACATGCGTCAGCTGACGCAGCAGGCCGAGGTGTTCGTCGCTGCTGGCGGCAATACCAATGGCGACATAGGCTACCTGGCCTTCACCCCAGAGCACGCCCTGCGGGAACTGATAAACCTGAACGCCGGTTTTCAGTACCTGGTCACGGGTATCGGTGGTGCCATGCGGAATGGCGATGCCATTGCCAAGGAAGGTTGAGGTTTGCTGTTCGCGAGCGAGCATGCCGTCAACATAGCCGTTGCCGACATTGCCTGCCTGCACCAGCGCTGCGGCGATCTGCCGGATAGCCTCTTCTTTTGATCCGGCCTGCTCGCCCGGATGGATGTCCTGCACGGATAACTGGAACATGATTCTCCACTCCTGCTGAAATTGAATCGATTCAGCTTAGATAAGAAAAAATACGCTATTTGGGTTGGCAAACAGATACCGGATAGCGCTGAAACGTTTCAAGAAGTCTTGCTCTTTCTACAAAAGCTTGCAAGTAAAGTTACAATTCAGCATACAAAAATTAGATGTGCAGCACGTTTTGTTGGCAGGCAGCGCATTTTTACAAATCTGTTTTGAAATCCACCGCTCTGTTTCAGCAACTTCAGCAAAAGCGGAAAACCTTTTGAAAGGGGATTTTGATTTTTCGTGGGATGAATGATCCGGTTTTCTGTCTATTTTCTGACAAGCGGCGTAAACTCCGCCTTTCTTCATATCACTGATACAGAAACATGCACACGACCCCCGCCGCCGTCCCCCGGAAGTCATTTGATTTGACCTCATCGGCGTTTTTGATTGTTGCCTTCCTCACCGGTATCGCCGGTGCGTTACAAACCCCTACGCTGAGTCTGTTCCTCACGAACGAGGTTCATGCCCGTCCAGCCATGGTTGGCTTCTTCTTTACCGGCAGCGCCATCATCGGCATTCTGGTCAGCCAGTTTCTGGCCGGGCGTTCGGATAAGAAAGGTGACCGCAAATCCCTGATCGTTTTTTGCTGCCTGATGGGCGTGTTTGCCTGCCTGCTGTTCGCCTGGAACCGTAACTATTTCGTGTTGCTGTTTGTCGGCGTGTTTCTTAGTAGCTTTGGCTCCACCGCCAACCCGCAGCTCTTTGCCTTAGCCCGCGAACACGCAGACCATACCGGCCGCGAAGCGGTGATGTTCAGCTCGATCCTGCGCGCTCAGGTGTCACTGGCATGGGTCGTCGGGCCGCCGCTGGCTTACGCCCTGGCGATGGGGTTTGGTTTTCCGGCAATGTATCTCAGCGCCGCGGTGGCGTTTGTGGTCTGTGGGGCGATGGTCTGGTTTTTCCTGCCGACGATGCGCAAAGAGCCGAAGCTGGCGACCGGGGTGCTGGAATCACCGCGCCGCAACCGTCGTGACGCCCTGCTACTGTTTACCATCTGCACGTTAATGTGGGGCACCAACAGCCTGTACATCATCAATATGCCGCTTTTCATCATTAATGAGCTGCATCTGTCCGAGAAACTGGCGGGGGTGATGATGGGGACGGCGGCCGGGCTGGAGATCCCGACCATGCTGATCGCCGGTTACTATGCAAAACGCTTCGGGAAACGCTTCCTGATGCGCATTGCTGCCGTCGCCGGACTCCTGTTTTACGTCGGGATGCTGACCGCCCATTCGCCCGCGCTGCTGCTAGGGTTACAGCTGCTGAACGCGATCTATATCGGCATTCTCGCCGGGATCGGCATGCTCTACTTCCAGGATCTGATGCCGGGACAGGCGGGTGCCGCGACCACACTATACACCAATACCACCCGCGTGGGCTGGATTATCGCCGGCTCCATGGCCGGGGTCGTCGCCGAGATCTGGAGCTATCACGCCGTGTTCTGGATTGCGCTGGGGATGTGCATCCTGACGACGCTCTGCCTGACGCGCATTAAGGATATTTAAGGCGCGGTGAGCGTCTCGAGGTCAAGCAGCCAGGTCATGGCCTGGGTACGCGAGGTGCTGCACATTTCGAGCGACGGCTGCAGGCTGGCGCACACTTTGGGCCGCAGCGGCGAGCCAAAGATTTTGCAGCGCTGTTGCGCGTCAAGCTGTACGCAGGGGGTATTGGCAGGTTTGCCGTTGGGCATCCCGGGGATGGGGCTGGAGATGGAGGGCGCGGTGCAACATGCTCCGCAGTCCGAACGGCAATCCATATACGTACGTTACCTGAAAGAAAGCCGCTCCCGCGGGCGTGACGCGCACAGTAACACCTTTTGCGTATTGATAGCAAAAGCCACGAAATCCACTTGCCTGAAATGCCGCGCGCGAGTACTTTGACGCGATATTTTTGACCTTCCCGTGAACAGGATTACTGCAATGCCAAGAGCGAACGAAATTAAGAAAGGTATGGTGCTGAATTACAACGGCAAGCTGCTGATTGTGAAAGACATCGATATTCAGGCACC